>OGZW01003131.1_pt1 | contig 12461 bp, 14 predicted proteins | sample 1577001 | NCBI WGS metagenome assembly OGZW01 (sample SAMEA3541519, study PRJEB24748) | human gut metagenome | biome: human gut; feature: human-associated habitat; material: faeces | place: China | collected 2012 | reverse complement strand
GGGACTCGACCAGATGGATAACAAAATACTCTCGACGATTATTGAAAAATTCGGCTACAATTATGATGAAAAAGTATTGGAGAAAAATGATGGCACTTACTTGTGCGGCCGCTATGCTGTTTACAATGGCAGGATGCGGAAATGCAGAAGGAACTACAAATGGTGCAGAGACTGCGCAGAGCTCTACGACTGCAGATGGGTCCGGAGAGATCACAATCCAGTTTGCAGAGCATGTTGCTGATATTCAGGCACAGGAGCCGCATCTGCAGAAGATTATTACTGCCTTTGAAGAAAGCCATCCGGGGATTAAAATTGATATTACGGGCAAAGAAGTGTCCGAGCATAATACACAGATGACTTTACTGGCAGGAGAAAATAAGCTTCCGGATGTTTTTTGGCTGGAGCAGGCAACCGCAAAGGAGTTCGCACAGAATGGGTATTTATATGATCTGACGGATGCATTGGATCAGTATGGGATCAATGACAGCCTTCTTCCCGGACTGGTGCATTCATGTACCGTTGACGGCAAAGATGTGGGAATGCCCAGTGAAGTTATGATGGTAGGATTTTATTATAACAAAGATCTCTTCCAGCAGGCAGGAATCGAAGAAGTGCCTGTTACCTATGAAGAGTTCCTGGATGCGGTAGATAAGCTGAATGCAGCCGGAATCACACCGCTGACCGTGGGGGCGCAGGATAATTACAGTATCTGGGCATTTGAGACAATGCTTGCAAGATATGGATTCTTTGAAAAGCTTGACGGTCTGAAGGATGGAAGCATTTCCTGGAATAATGAAGACTTTATTCACTATTTTGAAAAAGTAGAAGAAATGCGTGAAAAAGGAACTTTCACAAAGGACATTTCCAATATTGGATATTTTGAAGCAAAAGAGCAGTTCCTGGGTGGAAATGCAGCAATGTTCAATTCCGGAGCATGGGATATCGGTGATTTTGAGGGAAGTGATATGGCTTCTAAAATCGGATTTTTCTGGGGACCTACATTTTCCGACAGCCAGTATGAGCAGCAGATCGGAATCAAGGCATCCGGCGGTGTTTATGTAGTATCTTCAAAGGCAGCAGAAGATCCTGCGTTGTTAGATGCAATTATGCAGTTCTGGCAGTTCTATTACGGCGAAGAGGGAACCAGGATCATTGCCGAGGATACCGCGGCATTACCATGCTCTACATATAATGGACAGATTGATGAGAGCCAACATCCTGTACTTTCCACGATGATCACAGCATTAAATGATGATTGGAAAGCAGTAACGGAGCCATTTAATTCACTTTCGTCCAATGTGGCATATGGATATTTTGATGCTACCTTTGGTGTTATGACCGGCGTTTACACACCGGAAGAAGCAGCTGATTATGTAGAAAATTTACAAAGTGCCGAAAGATAAAATCAAAAGAGCGGTATGAAATTAAGTAATACCGCTCTTTTCTATAGAATGGAAAGGGAGAAAGCTATGTATTGGTTGAGTACAAAGAAAGCAAAAATCATTATGCTGCTTCCGACTCTTATGATTTATGCAGTATTTATTATTATTCCTGTGTTTATCGCATGTTATTATAGCTTTACGGACTACAGTGGTCTTGGAAAAGCATCATTTGTGGGAATAAAAAACTATGTTGCTATGTTCCATGATAAGCTATTTCTGATCGCATTGAAAAATACATTTTTAGTATTGTTATTCAGTGTGATATTCCTGATCGTTGGATCTTTTATGGCAGCATTATTGATGAACAAGAATTTTCACGGAAACGCATTTTTTAAAATGGTGATTTTTGCTCCCTATGTAATAGCGCCTATTATCATAGGAATTATCTGGGGATATATCCTGAATCCTAATTATGGGCTGGTAAATAGTGTATTGCACAAAATAGGACTGGATATGCTTGCTATTGAATGGATCGGTGGAACGAAATGGTCTCCATTGTCATTGGCGATCGTATTCACATGGCAGGTACTGGGTTTCCATGGAACTATTTTTTTATCCGGAATCAAAGCAATACCGGGAGATATTTACGAAGCTTGCGATATTGATGGAGCCAATTTGTTACAACGCTTGTTTTATGTGACAATTCCTATGCTGAAAGAGACCTTTATTATTAATATTGTTCTGGTGGTAACAGGCGTATTTAAAATATATGAACTGGTATATCAGATGACAGGCGGAGGACCTGCTCATCAGTCGGAGCTGCTTACCTCATATATGTATTTTACAGTATTTACATCCAGAAGGTATGGATATGGAATGGCAATTGCGGTTGCAATTCTGTTACTTTCAATTCTGGGCTCATTTTCCTATATTAAGATCACAACGAGGAAGCAAAGGAGTTAAACATGAGAAACAAGAGAATATCGATAAAAAAAGTCATTTTTTACATATGTCTGCTGGGATTGATTATTCTTTTGGTCATGCCCATACTGTGGGCTATGTTGCTTTCATTAAAGACAAATAATGAGATTGTCAACAGTCCGCTTTCTTTGCCGCAGACAATAAGCTTTGAGAATTATCAGCGTGCGATCGATACTATTGATTTTGCCAGAATGTACTTTAACACGATTTTACTGGTAGTAATATCTACTTTTTTCAGTATTTTATTTACTTTTATGAGTTCGTTCGCAATTGCCAGAATGGTTTTTCGAAACCATAAGACATCGGAAACATTATATCTTTTCCTGCTGATCGGGATTGGCATTCCTATTTATGTACTACTGTTTCCGGTATATCGGATTGATTCATTGATGGGAATTCTTGGAACACGGTTGGGACTGATCTTACCGTATGTTGCAGTGAACATCTCGTTCAATACCTTATTGTTTACCGGATTTTTGAGAGATATCCCCGGAGAATTGGAAGAAGCAGCAATTATCGATGGCTGCAATCTATTTAAGCTGTGTACCAAAGTGGTGATTCCGGTTATGAAACCCACGTTCGTGACGATCATTATTTTTAATGCTGTTTATATTTACAATGAGTTCCCGTTTGCATCAACCTTTATTCAGGATAATGTCTTAAACACCGTGTCGTTAATGACATCTATGTTTAAAGGACAATATTCCATGGATTACAGTGGGATCATTGCAGCGAGTCTGATGATCATGCTTCCTGAATTGGTATTTTATGTCATTTTGCAGAAGTATATTATAAGTGGTATGACTGCCGGAGCAGTGAAAGGATAAGAAAATGAGAGAAATCGTAAGGCCATCCCTACATTTTACACCACGGAAAGGCTGGATCAATGATCCTAATGGCTTGGTGTTTTTTAAAGGACAATATCATTTATTTTATCAGTATAATCCGTACCATGATAACTGGGACAGTATGCACTGGGGGCATGCGGTAAGCCGGGACCTGATACACTGGGAAGAATTGGAACCGGCACTGGTCCCCGATATGCCATATGATAACGATAAAAACGGCGGATGCTTTTCCGGATCGGTTGTTGTACATGATGATCAGCTATTTTTATTTTATACAGGAAGAACGGAAGATGAAACCGGTATTTTTGAGACGCAAAATCTGGCAGTGTCGAAGGATGGGATACATTTCGTAAAGGCAGAAGAAAACCCGCTGATAAAAGAAGTCCCGGAAAAGGGAGGAAGAGATTTTCGAGATCCCAAGGTGTTTTTTGCACAAGGGAAATGGAGAATGATCTGTGGAGGATCCACCGGAAGAATTGAACATCCGGACAGCTGCGGAAGAATTTATCTGTTCTCTTCTACCGATCTGTACCATTGGGCGTATAGCGGAATTTTGTACGAAGCAGAGCCCGGTGAGGGCAGAATGTTTGAATGTCCGGATGCCTTCTGCCTTGATGATGTCTGGTTTTTGACAACTTCGCCGATGTATGAAAAAGACAGTGTAACGACGCTGTATCTGTCCGGACAGGTGGATTTTGACAAATGTGAATTCCATAAAGAGATAAGCGGAACTTTGGATCTTGGAACTCATTATTATGCGGCACAGACATATCCGGTATTGCATGGGGAAATACGGTCTGTTGCCTGGCTGGGCGGCTGGCTGTGGATGCCCTGGATCCGGGATTTCGGTCCGGAGGAGGGGTATCGTGGAATACTGGATGTATCACGAGTGTGGTATTTAGATGATAACAGGCGCTTGTGCGCAAAAGTGGCTGATAAAGTGAAAGCTGAGATGAAGCTCTTCAGCAGAACATTGGAAAAACATTGGGCCGGTGAAAACATACTACCGCAAAGTCAGCCGGTTATGGTAGAACTGAAGGGAAAGCTGCCGGGAGATGGAGAGTTATTGTGTATTGATCTATATGATACAGATAGACATACCGTGACAATATGCTTTGATTCTACAAATAAAGAAATGACCGTGAATTATAACCGTGCAGACAGAGCCTCCAGATATGGTATACGGACTGTGCTCTGTGAAATGATGGAAAAAGAAACAGATATTGATATCCTCATAGACGGAAATACTTTTACATTATTGTGGGAGCATGGTTTGTATCGCTATACAGGAAAATTATACCCACAAGGAAATATAGGCGTAGACATAAAATATAGGGCAAAACGGCATTATGATATTACCTCTCTGGGAGAGATATTGATTGATTTTACCGGAAAAAAAGAGAGTGAAAGACAAACTTTGTCTTATACACAAAATCCGGGAGGTGCACCTGCTAATGTTGCGGTTGCGGCACAACGGCTGGGTGCCCAAACAGCATTTATCGGAAAAATAGGAGAAGACTTCCTGGGAGATTTCTTAAAGGAAACCTTGGATAAATGCGGTGTTTCAACCGAAGGATTAATAAGTGATGCAGACTATTTTACAACACTTGCTTTTGTTAAACTGGCAGATAACGGAGAACGAAATTTTGCGTTTGCCAGAAAACCCGGAGCAGATATCGGACTGAAGGCTGAGGAAGTACGGAAAGATATCATCTGCCAAAGCCGTATTCTTCATGTAGGCTCTTTGTCGTTAACTGATGAAATATCCAGAAATGCAGAGCTTATTGCATTAAAAGCTGCGAAAAATAATGGAACGATTATTTCTTATGATCCGAATTACAGAGCCAGTTTATGGGATTCACAGGAAGAAGCCTGTAAATGGATGAGAAGTATTTTAGAATATGCAGATATCGTTAAAGTATCAGAAGAAGAGATTGAGCTATTAACAGGTTATACGGATGTTCGGAAAGCAGCAGAGAGCATAACAGAGTATGGTGCAAAAATAGTACTCATTACTTTAGGCGAAAAAGGATCGTTTGTATATCTGCAGGATCAGCAGGAAGCATATGTTCCAGGCTATTCCAGCAAAGTTGTGGATACCACCGGTGCCGGAGATTCTTTTATGGGAGGCTTTTTATATAAGATTTGTGAATCCGGTAAGCGTATAGAAGAATATTCTTTACAGGAAATGATAGAATGTGTCCGCTTTGGAAATGCGGTGGCTTCCCTATGTGTTGAGAGAGAAGGAGCAATACCTGCGATGCCTGTAATGGAAGAAGTAATTAAGAGGATCAATAGCTAACATAATCCGATTGATGGACAGTAAGAAGGAGCAACTCTGCAGTACCGGGAGCTGCTCCTTTTTGATATAATTTATTGTCCGGAATATGCTTGCTTTTCACATAAATCATTGTCATAATAGGTGTGTTATAAAGAGATTGGAGAAATATAGAAATGTTATTAGATGTTTTAGGATTATTGTCAGCCTGTTCGTATGCTTTGGACTGTGTGGAGGCGGAACTGGTACATGTGTCTGACAAACATGCGAAGCGTGTGGCATACATGAGTGTCTGCATGGCAGAGCAGCTGGGGATCAGCGATGAGAGCCTGCAGGATCTGGCAGCATGTGCCCTGTTGCATGATAATGCACTGACACAGTATATTCAGGAAGAATTACATAAGGATGTTGCAAATGTTCCGCAAGCTTCTCAGGTAGGAATTCACTGTACCCTGGGTGAAAAAAATATACAGAGACTTCCCTTCCATACGGATGTGAAGAATGTAATTCTGTATCACCATGAAAATGCCAATGGGAGTGGACCGTTTGGAAAAACATGGGAAGAGATTCCGCTTTTTTCCCGCATCATTCATTTAGGCGATCTGTTGGACCGGGCGTACGGTGCAAAGGGCTTCACGGAGGATATTTTCAATAAAGCTTGTGGATATCTTCACAAAAATGAAGGAACCGTTGTGGACAAGGAATGTGTGGATGCTTTCCTGCAGGCGTTTCCCCTGCCGCATTTTCTGACACTGGGAGAGGATAGCTTTGAGAAAAATCTGTGGGAGAAAATCCCCCGCATCAAACAGGAGCTAAGCTTCGCACAGATCAAGGAACTGGCCCGTTTTTTTGCACAGATCGTTGATTACAAGTCACCCTTTACCAGCACCCATTCCATTGGTGTGGCGGAGGATGCGGAGCGCCTAAGCCGCTATATGGGCTTTGATGAAGAGACCGTGCAGAAAATGTACCTGGCGGGCGCTTTACATGATATCGGAAAAGTGGCGGTAGGTAATGAGATCCTAGAGAAGCCGGGAAGGCTTACGGAGGACGAATTTGCTGTGATGAAACATCATGCGGCATATACCTATTATATTCTGTCAGGCGTGGATGATTTTGACGAGATCCGCGACTGGGCGGCATTCCACCATGAGCGGCTGGACGGAACCGGATATCCTTTCGGGAAGACCGCCACAGAGCTGAACACACAGGAGCGCATGATGGCCTGTATAGACATCTATCAGGCACTGACGGAAAGCCGTCCCTATAAACAGGGCATGCCTCACGAAAAAGCCTGTGAGATCCTGTGGGATATGGCGAAGAAGGGCTGGCTGGATGAAACGATTGTGAAACAGGTCGAGGATTGCTTTCGGGGATAAAAGATGTGAGGGCGATTATTGCAGGATTAATATGACGCAGATATAGGGAAGGTATAAAGATATGGACAACTTTATAGAAGCTTTGTATGGACAACCGGAAGGAACTATTCCGGAGGAGTATGATTGGTTTGCTCCGCTGTTGGGTGATTGGGAGTTTGATTATAAAGATAAGTTTATAGATGGTGATCATAACAGGCCACAGCGTCAATTAAAGGGAGAGTGGATCTTTAGGCGGGTATTGAACGGGATAGGCATTGAAGATATGTTCATATGTCCTTCCAGAGCAACGAGGGAGACTTCTCCACAGCCGGATGGTGAGTATGGTGTTGGACTCAGAATATATAATTCAAAGATCCATTGTTATGATATGGTATATGCATGCAAGAGTAAATTTACAAATTTGTGTTTTACCATGGAAAATGGAATATTGACGGGAACTGTTCTGGAAAATCCCAATCGAAAATGGCGATTTGTGGAAAGAAATGAAAATACATTTCATTGGCAGAATATTACCATTCAGGAGAATGGTGACATTACTGTAAATTGTGAGGTTTTCGGGAAAAGAAAAAGCGAGGAAGCGTAAAACATGAACGTTATAGACATTATGAAGCGCCCTGCGGCCTATGCCAGTGGCTATGAAAATATCCCGGGAGAGGAACAGAACCGGGCAAAACAGCTTTGCTGGGAATATAACCGGACAGCTCCGAAGGAACAGCAGAAGCGGCGGGAAATCTTACAGGAGCTTTTGGGAACCTGTCATCCGATGACAGGCATTGAACCGGATTTTCACTGCGATTACGGATTTAATATTCATACCCACGGACTTACAGTCATCAATTATAACTGTGTCATTCTGGATACCTCACCCGTCAATATCGGTGTGGGTGCATTTATCGCGCCCGGCGTCTGTCTGGCCTGCTCCGGACATGCGGTTGACCCGGGACAGCGCAGTCAGGGAATCGGTACTTCTGCACCCATCACGCTGGAAGAAAATGTATGGATCGGAGCAAATGCCACGGTCTGCGGTGGTGTAACCATCGGCGCGGGTTCTGTGATCGGCGCCGGAAGTGTGGTTACCCATGATATTCCGGCGGGAGTGATTGCAGCAGGCGTTCCCTGCCGGGTGATCCGTCCCATTACGGAGAAAGATAAGATCCGGCCGGAGGACATTCTTTTCTAAAAAAGATGACGATAGCCCCACTCTTGTGTTACTATGGTGGAAAATAATACAAAGGAGTGGGGAGAATATGTTTACAAAAAGGAGTTGGGAATCCTTTTATTCCGGTCTCATTATGGTGGGACTGGTATTTATGGTGTTCCCGGTTATTTATTTCTGCGGTGCGACAAAGGAGAAGCAGATCCTGCCGCCGCTTATCATGTTTCTGCTGGGTCTGGTGATCTTCGTGATTAGTGTTCACTTTTCTGTCAAATACCACAAGGAGAAAACGAAATACACCAAATATAAGATCGACAAGTCTCTGACCTACACATTCACCTTAACTTACGGGGATAAGGTGGAGACCGTCACGGATTTTTCCCAGATCGAATATGCCATCAAGTGGCTGGCGAAATACCGGACGGGCCATGTGGAGATCGCAGTCACGCCTACTATGGGAAGCCTGAAAAAGTTCTACATCTGCTACACCGACAAAGATCCGTACATTCACATGCTGATCGAGCAGGAGAGAGAAGACGGCGTGGGATATTGGGAAGAACGGGGAGATTCTTACAAGATTCCCATTATGACACTCGAGCGGCTCTATGTGAAACATAAGATGATTTCGTTTGATTACCTGAACCGCAGGGAGACTGGTGTGGATGCAAGGGAGGGACTGATCTTATGATGCAGCGCTGGCGGGAAAAACTGAAATACATAGAAGCCGGAATGATCATCAGTGTGTTGATCCTTTTTGTGGCAACGTTGATATTCGGAGACAACCTTACGCTGGAAGTGATCGCGTTTATAGTAGGAACCGTGTTGTTTTCCCGTGTGATCGAGCGTATGGATAAAAAAGAAATCGAGAAAATGAAACGCCAGGAAGAGGAAGAACTGAAAGATATTGTCTGAGAATAAATCCTGTTTCCCAAAGGAAGAATGATTGACACGGAGGTTAGCGAGTGCTAACCTTAGGAAGAGATTTTGAAAACTTTGGGAGTGACAATATATGGATCTGGCATTCTGGCTGGCGATTGCAGCAGCGATCCTGTGCGTTGCTGTCGCCATTTACGGTGAAAGTAAAAAGGATAAAAAATAGGGAAAAGAATGACACTTCAGCAATTAAAGTATGTAATAACGGTAGCAGAGACCGGCACCATCACGGAAGCAGCCAACAGGCTGTATGTTTCACAGCCCAGTTTGACCAACGCGATCCACGAGTTGGAAAAGGAAATGAATATTGTTATTTTCAACCGGACCAACAAGGGGATCACGCTTTCCAAAGAGGGAGATGACTTTTTGGGATATGCGAGACAGGTGCTGGAGCAGGCGGCGATCCTTGAGGATAAATACAAGGGAAATCCCGGGGGCAAAAAACAGTTCTGCGTATCCACCCAGCATTATTCCTTTGCCGTCAACGCATTCGTGGACCTGATCAAACAGTACGGGCAGGAAGAATACGATTTCAGCCTGCGGGAGACACAGACCTATGAGATCATAGAAGATGTGGCGCATCTGCGCAGCGAGATCGGAATCCTGTTTTTGAATGATTTCAATGAAGCGGTACTCAGCAAGCTGTTGAAATCCCATGATCTGGAATTCCACCAGTTGTTTGTTGCCAGTCCCCATGTATTTATCAGCAGAAAACATCCGCTGGCGGGTAACAGCATAATTACGAACGAAGAACTGGAAGAATACCCGTACCTGTCTTTTGAACAGGGAGAGCACAATTCCTTTTATTTTTCAGAGGAAATCTTCTCTGATTTTGAACGCAGGAAAAATATCCGTGTGCGGGACAGAGCGACACTGTTCAATCTGCTGATCGGCCTGAACGGTTACACCGTGTGCAGCGGCGTGATCGATAAAAAATTAAACGGAAAAGATATTATCGCCGTGCCACTGGCAGATGAGAGTGACATGCGGATCGGTTATATCATACACAGAAAAGGAATGCTCAGCAGACTGGGTACTACCTACCTGGAAGCACTGCAGAAGTATTTAGGATGAATGGGTTGCCCATAGCTTTAAACTATGGACAACCCTTATTTTTACGTATTTTGCGGATTTCATCATTTCTCTTATAATGAGGACAATTCAAAAAACGACAAAACAACAAAGAAATGGAGAGAATGACAATGAGCAATTTACAGACACCTTTTCGCTATGATTTCGTAGGAAGTTTTTTAAGACCGGAGAAGTTGAAGAAAGCAAGAAGACAGTTCGATGAAGGAAAGATCGATGCTGCGGCACTGAAGAAAGTGGAAGATGAAGCCATCACAGAGCTTGTGAGCAAGATCAAAGAGCTGGGCTATCATGTGATCACAGACGGTGAATTCCGCAGAGCCACCTGGCATCTGGATTTCATGTGGGGATTCGACGGCATCGGCCATACCCCTACCAAGACGGGACTTCCGTTCCACGGCGAGGCGGCCATGGTGGATGATACCTATATTGTAGGCAAGATCGGACTGACCGGGGAGCATCCTTTTGTAGATCATTTCCGGTTTGTAAAAGCATTAGAGGATGAAAATACCGTAGCAAAGCAGACCATACCTTCTCCCGCCCAGTTTCTGGCACAGTTTACCATGCCCTTTAACCGAGGCTGCACAGAGAAGCATTATCCGAATGAGCAGGAACTGGTAAATGACATCGTGGCGGCCTACGGAAAAGTGATCGATGATCTCTATGCGGCAGGATGCCGGAACTTACAGCTGGATGACTGCACCTGGGGCATGTTCGCAGACAAGATCGGTCATACCCTGTACGGAACCACCAGAGAGGGAATTGTAGAGTTCCAGAAAGCCCACAAGGATATTAACGATAAGGTGATCGCCAATGCACCGAAGGATATGATCATCAACACCCATGTATGCCGCGGTAATTTCCATTCCACCTACGCAAGCGAGGGTGCCTATGATTCCGTAGCGGATATCCTGTTTGGCGAAGAGAATGTGAATGCCTATTTCCTAGAGTTTGATGATGAGAGATCCGGCGGTTTCGCACCTTTGGCCAAGGTATCCGGGGAGAAAAAGGTCGTTCTGGGACTGATCACTACCAAGTCTCCCGTACTGGAGGACAAACAGCTTGTCATTGACAGAATCCATGATGCGGCAAAATACATTCCACTGGAAAGATTATACTTAAGCCCCCAGTGCGGATTTGCTTCCTGCGAGATCGGCAACAAGCTGACCGAGGAAGAACAGTGGGCAAAACTCCGACTTGTGAAAGAAGTGGCGGAGGAAGTCTGGGGAAAATAAATAAACGTGGTTCCGGCGATTACCAGAGAGGTGGTCGCCGGAATTTTAATTATATTCAATTGTCTCATTTTTCTGGATAGGCTATAATATACCTATGGTTATCCCTGTTTAACATTTTCTAAATGGGGATTTTTGAAATATTTTGAATATGAAAAATAATACGGAGGAAGCAGAAACATGAATAAACAAACAGCCCATTACCATCTTCCCGGTCTGTTTGAATTCTATGAATTATACAGAATGTTCCTGCCGTTGTTTCGGGAGCATCGGGAATATTTTTACGACTGGTGCGACATCGGTTCCATCTACGGAGCCCCGCCGGACTGCATCTGGGGAGGCGGCCGGGTCTCACTGGAGGATCACGACGCAGGAGAAGTGCTGGCACTGTTACAGGAATACGGGATCTCAGCACGTCTGACTTTCAGCAATTCAAAGCTTATCGAAGAACATCTTTCCGACAGAAAATGCAATGAACTCTGTGCCCTGTTTGCGGAAAATACAGAGCCGGAAAACGGCGTCGCGGCGAGCAGCAGCATGAGGATGGTGCCCGTCCCCGGCCCGTAGAACCCGTCGTACACGCCCACCGCCAAAGCGATGAGGGCCGTGGCGGCCAGGGCCCGGCGCGGAGGCAGAGGACGCTCGGCGAAACGGTCGAGGTTCTTGGAACGGAACACGAGGAACGCCACCGGAGGCAGCGCCACGAGCATCACCACGGTCAGCACGGTGGCGTCGGCCAGAAGCGCCAGGTTCGCGCCGATGGCCGAACCGACCAGGCCGCAGGCGACGCCCGCGACAACGAAGCGCTTCACCATGTAACCGAACAACGCATAGCGCACGGTGGCCACCAGCGTGCCCAAGGTGCTGGAGAGCTTGTTGGTAGCGATGGCGGCATGGGGTGGTAGGCCGGCAAAGAAGTAAGCGGGCAGGGAGATGAGGCCTCCCCCGCCGGCGATGGCGTCCACGAAACCGGCGATGAGCGCCAACGGGCACACGATGAGAAACTCCATATCGCCCTTTCTTCCGTGCTCGACCCTGCTCGCAGCCGGAGCCTTCGGAGCCGCCGTCCTAACCGCCCCTCGCGCCTTATAGATGCAAAAAGAGCCGCCCGAGGGCGGCTCGTAAGTTCTTGGTAGCTCCGACCGGATTCGAACCGGCGACCTCCGCCTTGAGAGGGCGGCGT
>OGZW01003122.1_pt1 | contig 12494 bp, 10 predicted proteins | sample 1577001 | NCBI WGS metagenome assembly OGZW01 (sample SAMEA3541519, study PRJEB24748) | human gut metagenome | biome: human gut; feature: human-associated habitat; material: faeces | place: China | collected 2012 | reverse complement strand
CGGCCGCCATGTGGCGGATGAGGTCATAGGTGTCAAAAAAGCTGTACATCCAGATGACAAGGCAGAGGAACAGCAGCGGTTCAACGACGGTGGCCGCCATCACACAGAGTATCAGTATCATCGCAATCGACAGGCCGCGCTGCATATAGCCGTAGTACATCTGCCCTGCGCCCGGGATACAGGCGAAGATAAAGGTCAGAAAGCCGTTCTTTTTCATGGTTTATTCCCCCTTGGCGGTGCTGCCGCCGATGCTTTGTGCTCTGATCTGGTCCAGACCGTTTTCCGCGGTCAGGGTAAAGCTCTTAAAGGTGTCGTCCAGGCTCTTGTAGAAGCCGTTGACGGCGGTGTTGAATTTGGTACCGAAGCGTTCCTGCCGGGCGGCGGGATTGGGCACGCCAAAGGTGCTGACCGCGCCCCACATCACAAAGCCCAGCACCACCGCGGCAGCCGCCGAGACATAGCGGTTTGTCATAATGCGGAAGCTGCGCAGCCGCATAAGGCTCTGCACCTGCGGGATCAGGTCGCGCATCGGCTGCTTCATGCAGTCGGGCGCGGCGTCGATCATGGCCGTGTAGCGCAGCAGACAGTAGTCGCAGAAGCTCAGATGCTCGGCGGCCTCCAGTGCGCCGAGGTCGTCCAGCGTGCCGTCCTTAATGGCGTACAGCCCCTCGTCGGTCAGGTGGCCTTCGGCGTCAAAGAGTTTGTTGTTATCAAAATAAAGGCTCATTCCTTCTGCCTCCTCTCGGTGATCTGCTGGCGAAGCAGCAGCTTTGCGCGCCACAGCTGGCTGTTGACCGTCGCGGGCGGACGGCCCACCAGCTTAGCGATCTCCGCCGTTTCCCTGTGCTCCAGAAAGTACAGCACGGCAATTTTGCCGTAGGGCTCGCGCAGACCGCGCACCAGTGTTTCCAGCTCGGCGGCCCCGGCGCGGTCTGCCACACTCTGGGCCGGGTCGTCGGCGTCGCTGCCGGGCGCACCGCGCGGCTCCGGCAGGGCGTCGTCCCCGGGGGCGTCCACCTTGCGCACCCACGCGCTTTTCAAGTGGTCCTTGCATTTGTTGGCCGCCACGCGGACGAGCCACTGCTTGTAATACTGCGGCTCGCACCGGTCTATGGCCGAAAACGCGGAGAGGAAGGTGTCCTGGGTCAGATCCTCGGCGGTGTGGGGCTCATGCACAAATTGCAGGCAAACCGTGTAGATGAGCTTTTGGTATTGCTGCATCAGACCGGTAAATTCTTCATTTGTCAGTTCCCACACCTCCTCTCGCTTTGACCTTCTGTATACTAAAACGAATTCCCCGCGAGCGATATTGCAAACGCGGGGAAATTTTTAAAAATTTTCTTCTTTGCCTTCCCCCAAGGGGGGGAAGCTGTCTGCCGCTTGCGGCAGACTGATGAGGGGAGAGTTCACCGGTATCGCCCTTTCATGGGTAATATCCGGCAGGTTTTCCCTCATCCGTCTGCGGGCGGGGCCGCAGACACCTTCCCCCAAGGGGGAAGGCGCTCACGGGTTGAGCTCCAACAAAACCGGGCAATGGTCGCTCCCCATCACATCCATCAGGATCTCTGCTTTCTCGATCTTATCGGCCAGGCGGCTGCTGACGAGAAAATAGTCGATCCGCCAGCCTGCGTTCCGCTCACGGGCGCGGAAGCGCATGCTCCACCAGCTGTACATGCCGGTGGCGTCGGGGTGCAGGTGGCGGAAGGAATCCGTAAAGCCCGCGGCCAGCAGCTCGCCCAGCTTGCCGCGCTCCTGGTCAGAGAAGCCCGCCGCACCGCGATTGGGGCCGGGGTTCTTTAAGTCGATGTCCTCATGCGCCACGTTCAAGTCGCCGCAGAGGATGACAGGCTTTTCGGCGTCCAGCTTTTGCAGATAGCGGCGCAGGTCGTCCTCCCACTGCATACGGTAGTCAATGCGCGCCAGTTCGTTCTGGGAGTTGGGCACGTAGAGATTGACCAGATAAAAATCCGGGTATTCCAGCGTGATGGCGCGGCCCTCGTGGTTGTGGACGTCCTCGTCGAGGCCATAGCGCACCGAGAGCGCAGGCGTTTTGGCCCAGATGGCCGTGCCGGAGTAGCCCTTTTTGTCGGCGCTGTAGATGTACTCGGTGTAGCCCGCGGGCGCAAAATCCGCCTGTCCGGGCTGCATTTTGGTCTCCTGAATGCAGAAGAAGTCCGCGTCCAGCGCGTTGAACACGTCCTCAAAGCCTTTTTTCAGGCAGGCGCGCAGACCGTTGACGTTCCAGCTGATGAATTTCATGGGATGGTACTCCTTTATGTATGATTATCCGCGAGTATTTTGTCAGCCACGCAGTAGGGGCCGCACATGTGCGGCCCGGCACTTACCGGCAAATGAGCGCCTATGGGAAAAGCCGCGGGCCGGGCATGCCCGGCCCCTGCCTCTCGGCAAGTTTTTTCTACGACGCCTTCTTCACCGCGTTCTTTTTCCAGGCACCGCTGACGAACCGGGCCACAAAGCATATAATGCGGCAGATCCAGTCAACAACCATGGCGTACCAGACGCCGACGGCACCCATGCCCATCTGCACGCAGAGCACCCAGCTCAGGCCCATGCGCCAGACCAGCATCGAGGCCGTGGCAACGACCATCGTGAACCGCACGTCGTTGGCGGCACGCAGGGCGTTGGGCAGCACAAAGCTGGCGGGCCAGAGAAAGATCGACATGCCATTGTGGATCATGACCAGCGTCCACGCCAGTGCGCGGGTCTCAGGCGTCAGGGTGTACATGCCCAAAATCTGGTTCAGAGACAGCAATACCACAACATTGACCGCGCCCTGGGCGATATAATCCCACAAAAGCAGTTTTTTTGTATAATAATTTGTCTGTTCAAAGTCCTGCGCGCCGATGCAGCGGCCAATGACCGTGATCATCGCCAGGCCCATGGCATTGCCGACAATGCAGCCGATGGCGTCCAGGTTGTTGGCCACCGCGTTGGCCGAGATATGCACCGTGCCGAACAGCGAGATCATCGAGACGACAAGCACGCGGCCCAGCTGGAACAGGCTGTTCTCAAACGCCGACGGGATGCCGATGTACAGAATGCTTTTGACCGTGCGGCCCTCAAAGCGGGTGACAGATTGCGGCGTGATGCGCAGCTGGTAGTCCTGCCGCGCGGCCAGCGCCAGAATGATGCACGCACCGACAGCGCGGGAGATCAGCGTGGGCACGGCGACGCCCGCGACACCCATTTTCAGCACGAACACGCAGAGCGCGTTGCCGCAGAAGTTGATACCGTTGACGATGACCGAGACCTTCATCGACACCGCGCTGTTGCCCGTGGAGCGGAAGATGGCCGCACCCGCGTTGTAAAGTGCCAAAAACGGAAACGACAGCGCCGTGATCGTAAAGTAAGTCAGGCACGCCTGCATGACCTCGTCGGTGATGGTGCCAAAGAAAAGCCGCAGCTGCGCCGTGCGGGTGATGAGGCAGAACGCCGCCACACCGACGCCGAGGATCGCGCTCAGGCCCACAAGCTGGCCCGCACTTTTGGCGGCATCTTCGGGGCGTTTGGCCCCCAGATGCTGGCTTGTGACGACAGCACCGCCGGTGGCCAGCGCACCGAACAGCGTGATGATCAGCTGGTTGATCATATCGACGAGCGATACACCGGAAATTGCGGCCTCACCCACTGACGATACCATAACGGTATCCGCCATGCCGACGAGAATTTCCAGCATCTGCTCAATGATGAGCGGCCAGAGCAGCGTCAGCAGCTGGCGGTTGGTAAACAGCCTTTCCTTTTGCATTTTTACAATACATCTCACTTTCCCAGCTTTGAGTATAGCACAAAAAAAAACCCCGCGCAATGCGGGGGACAAAAAGGCTTCTCCGAGGGGGAAGCTGTCACCGAAGGTGACTGATGCGGGCAGAGCTTGCCATGGACCGGGCAGCGTTGTAAAATCCGCCCTCATCCGGCCCTGCGGGGCCACCTTCAGTCTTCGCGTTAAGAGCCGCCTGCGGCGGTTACGCTCCGACACGCGCCTGCGGGCGCAGCCCCTCGGGGGAAGGCTAAGGGTATTTACTCATACCGCAGCGCTTCGATCGGGTCGAGCTTGGCGGCCTTGTTGGCGGGATAATAGCCGAAGAACACGCCGATGGCCATACTGAAGCCGACGGCGATCAGGATCGCAGCGATGCTGGGCTTGGCGGCATAGCCCACCACATTGCTGAGCACCGTGCCCAGCGCCAGGCCCAGCACAATACCGATGAAGCCGCCGATCAGGCAGAGGATGACGCTCTCGGTGATAAACTGCATACGGATGGCCGACGCAGGCGCGCCCAGCGCTTTGCGGGTGCCGATCTCGCGGGTGCGCTCCGTCACGGAGACCATCATGATATTCATAACGCCGATGCCGCCGACGAGCAGCGACAGCGCCGCGATGGCCGAGATGCCGAGCGAAACCGTGCTCATCATACTGGTCATCGAGTCGAGCAGGCTCGCCAGGCTCGATGCGCTGACTGTCCAGGAGTCGTTGCGGGTGTAGTAGCTGGCGAAGAAATCCCCCACCGTGTTGACGAAGTCCGTGACATTGACCGTGCCGCCGTTGGCCACAACGGTGATGCTCTGGTACCCTGCCCCCGCCCCGGCGATGGCCTTGGCAACGTCCAGCGGGATGTAAAAGTCCGTCTGGATGCTGTCGTCGTCGCTGCCGCCGAACATGCTGGAGTAGCTGTCCTCTGTGTATTTGTATACGCCCTGTATATAGAACGTGTACAAATTCTGGTTGATGGTCAGCGTGACCGCCTTGCCGATGGCGTCCTGCGCACTGCCGCCGATGGCCTGCTCGACGAACTTTTCCGACACGCAGGCGACCTTGCGCCCGGCGTCCCTGTCGTCGTCCAGCCAGCGTCCGTACAAAATCTGCGAATCATCGTCCCTGGCTGCCAGTGCCGCATGATTGATGCCGCTGACAGTGGCCGTGATGGTCGTGGTCGGGTCACCGTATTTGGCAGTCGTGCCGCTGCCCACCTGCTGGGTCAGTTCGATGTGATGGACCTGGGTCGGGAAAGCGGCTGTAAAATCGTTTATCATCGCATCGGTGATAAGGTCTGCGTCCGACGGTTTGGAATCCATAAACCGGCGCAGCTGGACGCCCTGGGACGTGCCCGACGTGTCGGAGCTGCTTTTCTGCGTTACCGTGACAGAAATGTTACTGGCACCCATGCCGGACATCGAGTCCATGACCGAGCCGGTCATGCTGTTGCCGACGGTCTCGATGGCAATGACCGCCGCAATGCCGATGATGATGCCCAGCATCGTGAGCAGACTGCGCATTTTATTGCTTCTGACGCTGGTCAGCGCCATGCCGATATTCTCAAAAAGCTGCACGTTCGCCGGTCCCCTTTCGTTCGCCCACGATCAGGCCGTCGCGCAGCGTCAGCACCCGCTGGCATTCCTCAGCCAGCTCGGGGTTGTGCGTGATGAGCACGATGGTCTTGTGGTATTTTTCATGCAGCTCGTGAAAGAGATCCATCACGACGCGGCTCGTCTGGCTGTCCAATGCGCCGGTAGGCTCGTCGGCCAGGATCAGCGCTGGCTCATTGACCATGGCGCGGGCAATCGCGACGCGCTGCTTCTGTCCGCCGGAAAGCTCGTTGGGCTGGTGGCGCATCCGCTCGCCCATGCCGACGCGCTCGAGCCATTCCTTGGCGCGGCGGGTGCGCTCCCCTGCCGGGACGCCCGCATACAGCATCGGCAGTTCGACGTTTTTTAACGCGCTCTGGCGTCCGATCAGGTTATACGTCTGGAACACGAACCCGATTTTGCGGTTGCGGATGGCCGCCAGGTCGTTGTCGTCGGCGTCGTGGATGTTGACGCCGTCCAGCACATACTCGCCCGCCGTGGGCTTGTCCAGCACGCCGATAATGTTCATCAGCGTGGACTTACCGGAGCCGGACTCGCCCACGATGGCGACGAACTCGCCGGGGTAGACGGTCAGGTCGATACCGTGCAGAATTTCCAGCTCGTTCGGCTGGCCGATGTAGTAGCTCTTGCGGATGCCCTGCATCTGGATCAGGGGCTGCGCGGGGTGCGCGGCCTCCTCTCCTATCAGGCTCTTGGCAATATTCTGCGCAAACTGTTGTGTTTTTTCCGGCATTATTGACCTCCCGGGCCGCCGGGGCCGCCGCCGGGACCGCCCATGACGACGGTGCCCTCGGGCATATTGCTGCCGTCGCCGACGTAAAGGTCGCCGTTCTCCATCATCTGCACATTGCTGTCGGACGTGCCAGACTCAATGCCCTGGGTCAGGTCCGCCGTGGCGCGGATGACGTCGCCCTCGTTCAGGTCGCTGCCGGTGATCTCCACATAGTAGTCGTTGGTGTCGCCCTCGGTGACGGCGACCTGCTCAAAGGTCATATCGACGCCTTCTCCGCCGGTCTTGCGCAGCACGTAGGTGCTGCCGTCGTCGTTGGTGCCCACGGCGTCGCGCGGGACGGTAAAGACGTTGTCCTTGGTGCTGATGACGATCTCGACCTTGGCGGGAATGCCGACCAGCAGACCGCTGTCCTGCCCGTTGACCGTGACGGTAGCGCCGAAGCTGCCGTTATCGTTGGCGACAGGGTCGATACGGGTCAGGGTACCGGTGACGGTGTCGTCCGTGGCGTCGCTGGTGATGTTGCACTGCAGGCCGGTCTTGAGCCTGCCGACGGAGCTGGCCGGGATCGTGACCTCCACCGTCAGGTTGTCCACATCCTGAATCGTGGCCACCGTGCCGCTGCACACCGCGCCCACTGTGGCGTCCAGCGCGGTGATCGTGCCGTCCATCGTGGCAGTCAGAGTGCAGTTCTCCAGTGCGGTCTGCAGATTGGTCAGGGTGTCGTCCTCGCGCTGGGACTGCGCGAGCTTCGTCTCGGCGTTGTCCACGCTGCGGGACGCGCTTGTCGCGCTGTTCTGATAGGACTGCTGCGCCTGCTCCAGCGCCTCGCGGTACTGCTCAATTTTATTGTAGGTCTGGCTGACGGCGTCAAAGCCCTGCAGGCCCAGCTCCGGGATGCTGCACTGGCCCTTGGCGATATTTTCCCGGTTGGTGTAATCCGCGATCTGGCCCTGCAGACCGTCTGCGCGGGCCGTGTCGCCGTCCTGCTGGGCCTGGGTCAGCTGAATGTTCAGGTTGGCAAGGGTGTTCTCGTATCCGGCGATCTCCTCGGCGTAGCGGGTGTACCAGTCGGTGACGATCTCACGGTTCGTCTTGCCGCTGTTGGCGGCGGACGCCATCGAGGTATAGTAGTCATCCATGCCCAGCGTGTCGTAGTTCTTCTGCGCCTTATCGAGATTTTCCTGCGCCGTAGCCAGGTTTGTCGTCTGATCCTCGACGGCCTGGGTGTAGTTCTTCCGGGCGTCGGTCCGGGTGTCGCTGAGCTGCAGCTGCGCGTTGGCGATCTGCTTTTCCACGTCGGTGGTGTCCAGCGTGGCGATGACATCGCCCTTCCTGACCGTGTCACCGACAGCGACGTTGACTGCCGTGACCTTGTAGGTCTTGACGGAATCCGACGCCGTGACGCTGGCGCTGCTGCCGGCCTTGACCGTGCCGGTCACGCTGACCGTATCGCTCAGGGTCGTTTTGGTCAGCACGGTGGTGCGCACGAACTGATAGCTATCGGCGGCCGCCTTGTCGGTCTTGCCCAGCACGTTCACGAGGACGAGGGCCGCGACCAGCAAAATGGCCAAAAAGATCGTCAGCTTTTTGTGGCGTTTGACCCAGCCGAGCGGGCCGCGTCGGGTTTGTGTTTTTTCTGCCATACCGGGTTCCCTTCTGTTTTCGGAGATTTTTTGACAAAATTTAGTATATATTGCAAATGTGTTGGATTTTTGAAAGAAACATGAAAAAAGGCGGCACATCTTGGAAAGATGTGCCGCACGGACTTTTCTATAAGGCTTCCCCCTCGGGGGAAGCTGTCGCCCGCAGGCGACTGATGAGGGCAAAGCTTACGGCCACTTCCCATTCACGGGCAACAGCCACTAGGCCGCCCCTCATCCGGCCTCGGGCGGGGCCTCGGCCACCTTCCCCCACGGGGGAAGGCAACCTTACCGCTCCTCGCGGAAGTAGGCCAGACCCAGATGAGCCGGGGGCTGGTTTTCCTTCTTCTTGCGCATCGAAACGACGATCAGGACGATGATCGTGACGACGTAGGGCAGCATCTGCACAAGGTCGGTGATGTGGCTGGCCATCGTGATGCCGAGCAGCGTCGGCAGGAACTGGTACAGCCAATAGAGCATACCGAACAGGTACGCGCCCCAGATGGCGTTCAGCGGCTTCCAGGTCGTGAAAATGACCAGCGCCACGGCCAGCCAGCCCAGCGCCTCGATCTGGCCGGTGGTCGCCCAGATGCCCTGGTTGTAGTCCAGTACATAGTACAGGCCGCCGATGCCGCAGATGCCTGCGCCGATGCAGGTGGACAGGTACTTGTACAGCGTAACGTTGATGCCCGCGGCGTCCGCGGTGGCGGGGTTCTCGCCGACGGCGCGCAGATTCAGGCCCGCACGGGTGCGGGTCAGGAACCAGTGCAGCACCACAGCCAGCAGGATGGCCGCATAGACGAGAAAACCGTAGGAGAACACGACCTGCCCGATGTCGCCCAGACCCGACAGCACGGGAATTTTGGCGCTGAACGCCTTGTTGGCGATGGGAGCGGCGGAGTAGCTGGCGCCGTTCAGGATAAACACGCCGAAGAAGTTTGCCACACCCATACCGAAGGTCGTCAGCGCCAGACCGGTGACGTTCTGGTTGGCGCGCAGGGAGATGGTCAGGAACGCATAGATCAGGCCGCCTGCCATCGAGGCCAGAATGGCGCAGGACAGGGCGATCAGGATGCTGACAAAGCCGTTGGGGTTGGCAGCGCTGTTCTCATAGGCCCAGGCGCTGGCAAAGCCCGCGAAGCCGCCCAGGTACATGATGCCCGGCACGCCGAGGTTCAGGTTGCCGGATTTCTCGGTCACGGTCTCGCCCAGCGCACCGTACATGATAATTGTGCCAAACGGGATGGCGCGCATGATCCACGCAATCAGACTGCTGTGCATATCACTTGCCCTCCTTGTGTGCGCCGCGGGGGATGACGCGGTAGTTGATGAAGAACTCACTGCCCAGAATGAAGAACAGGATGATGCCGGTGATGATGTCGGCGGCGTACTCGTTCAGCGAATACGCAGACGCGATCTCCGACGCACCGCGCTCGAGGAAAACCAGCAGGAACGAGATGAGCGCCATATAGAACGTGTTGAACTTGGCCAGCCATGCGACAATAATGGCCGTGAAGCCGCGCCCGTTGGCGGACGCCGTGGAGATGGTCTGATCCTTGCCGGCCACGATCAGGAAGCCGCACAGGCCGCAGATCGCGCCGGAGATCAGCATCGTGCGCACCGTAACGCGGCGGACGTTGATGCCCGCATACCGCGCGGTGTTCTCGCTCTCGCCGACAACGCTGATCTCATAGCCCTGCTTGGAGAAGCGCAGATAGGCGTACATGACAAAGGTCAGCACAATGACCACAATGATGTTGATGGTGTAGCGCTGGCCCATAATGACGGGGAACCAGCCGGCCTTGGTCGCCTTGTTCAGCGTGCCGAGGCTTGACGCCTGGCCGCGCATGATGTTGGTCATGCAGGCAACAATGGACGTAGCAACGTAGTTCATCATCAGGGTGAACAGCGTCTCGTTCGTGTTCCAGCGGGACTTGAACCACGCGGGGATGAAGCCCCACAGTGCGCCCGCGGCAATGCTGCCCAGCGCCATGGCGGCAAACAGCAGCGGCAGCGGCAGATTGTTGCCCTGATACACCATGATGAGGGCGGCAGTCAGGCCGCCGATCAGGATCTGGCCCTCGCCGCCGCAGTTCCAGAAGCGCATCTTGAAGGCCGGGGCCAGCGCGATGCCGACGCAGAGCAGCGTGGACAGGTCGCGCAGCATCCAGCTGAAGCGGGTCATGTTGGCGAAGGTACCGCTCCACATGACGCCATAGACGGACAGCGGGTTCAGGCCGGTGACGAAAAAGATAAACAGCGCATCGACGACCAGCGCCAGCAGAATGGCGATGGCGCGCACGGCAATCTTCTGGGGCATCGTCGTGCCCTCACGCTTGGCAATGCGCAGCAGCGGCTCGCGGGCCGCAGTGGCAGTCTGACTCATGCCTGCTCCTCCTTTACCAGGTTGGTCATTCGCAGACCGACCTCCTCCTTCGTGGTCTTGCGGCCATCGAGAATGCCGTTGACCTTGCCGCCGCACAGCACAACGATGCGGTCACACAGCTCCAGCAGCACGTCGAGGTCCTCACCGACGTAAATGACCGCCACACCGCGCTTTTTCTGCTCGTTGAGCAGGTGATAGATTGTGTAGGACGTGTTGATGTCCAGACCGCGCACCGCGTAGGCGGTCATCAGGACGATGGGGTCGGCGGCCAGCTCACGGCCCACCAGCACCTTCTGGACGTTGCCGCCCGACAGGCGGGAGACCGGGGTGTTCAGGTCGGGCGTGACGACGCCCAGCTCTTTCTTGATCGTCTCGGCCAGCGCCAGCGGGGCCTTGCGGTCCACGATGGGCGAATGGCCCTTGCCGTAGCTTTTCAGCATCATGTTGTCGGTCATGCCCATCGAGCCGACCAGACCCATGCCCAGACGATCCTCGGGCACAAAGGACAGGTGGATGCCCGCCTCGCGGATGGCCTTGGGGCTTTTGCCGACGAGCTGCACGGGTGCGGCAGCGTCGGGCGCGTAATACTCGATGCTTGCGCCGCTCTCGGCGGGCTGCAAACCGGCAATGGCCTCCAGCAGCTCCTTCTGGCCGTTGCCGGAGATGCCCGCAATGCCGAGGATCTCGCCGCCGTAAACCGGGAAGGACGCATCGTCCAGCACGGTGATGCCCTCGGCGCTGCGGACGGTCAGATGTTCAATGTCCAGCCGCTTGACCGGGTTGACCGGCTCGGGGCGTTCAATGTTCAGCTCGACCTTCTCGCCGACCATCATCTCGGTCAGCTTGGCCTCGTTGGCGTCCTTTGTGGCGATGTCGCCGACATACTCGCCCTTGCGCAGGATGGCGACACGGTCACTGATGGACAGGACCTCGTGCAGCTTGTGGGTGATGATGATGACCGCCTTGCCGTCGGCCTTCATGTTGCGGATGACGCTGAACAGCTTCTCGGTCTCCTGCGGGGTCAGAACTGCCGTAGGCTCGTCGAGGATCAGGATGTCCGCGCCGCGGTACAGCACCTTGACGATCTCCAGCGTCTGCTTCTGGCTGACGCTCATCTCGTAGACCTTCTGGTCGAGGTCAAGGGCGAACTCGTACTTTTCGCAGATGGCGCGGGCCTTGTCGTGGACCTTTTTCAGGTCGAACTTCTCGCCGCTGCCCATCGACAGGGCGATATTCTCTGTCGCGGAGAACACGTCCACGAGCTTGAAGTGCTGGTGGATCATGCCGATGCCCAGGTCCAGCGCGTCGCGGGGGGAGCGGATGGTCGCCGCCTTGTCGCCGACATAGATCTCGCCCTCGTCGGGGAAGTAGATACCGGCGATCATGTTCATCAGGGTCGTCTTGCCGCTGCCGTTTTCGCCCAGCAGGGCCAGAATCTCGCCGCGGCGCACGCCCAGGGAAACATCCTTGTTGGCCACGACGGGGCCAAAGGTCTTGGTGACGTGCTCCAAGCGCACAGCATATTCGTTCTGCGCCATTGTGCAGGCTCCTTTCAAGAGTCAAGTTGGTAGGGGCCGGGCATGCCCGGCCCGCGGCCTTGCGCGGCCACCCATAAGCGGGCAACCGCGGTCATGCTGCGGGCGAGGCATGCCTCGCCCCTACAGGGATTCAAAAAATCAAGGCAGGAACATTATTATAATAAACCACCAAAAGGGAAGGCTGCGGTTCCACCGCAGTCTTCCCTTTAGATTCAGTCAGAATCAGGCGACGGGGTCAGCGTCCTCGATGATGCCATCGATGCGCAGGGCAAACGTCGGGGCTGCACGCAGCTCACCCTCGTGGAAGTAACCGTCGGAGATGGCCTCCTTGGTCTCGCCCTGATAGACAGCCACAGGAGAACCGGTGCTGAAATCGTAGTAGGTCAGGTCGATGGGGGCGGTGGTGACCTCCGCGCCGTCGACGGTGAACTTGCTGGTGTCGAAGACATGCAGGCTGCCGTCCTTCAGCGCAGCCTCAACCTCGGCGACCTTCTCGGCGGTGCCGTCGGCAACCTCGGGGCCAAGGTCGGTGATGGCGACAGCGCCATCCTCATAGCCCTTGCACCAGTCCTGCGGGATGCTGCCGGCCTGCGCACCCTCGAACAGCTCCTTGTAATAGACCTTCCAGACGTTCGTCGCGGAGGTCAGGGCAGCGGTGGGGGCGGTGTCGAGCATGTCGATGTTGTAGCCGATGGAGTAGCAGATCTTGCCGGAGTCCTTCAGCTTCTGGGTGGCAGCGGGGGCACCGGTGGAGTCAGCGTGCTGGCCGATGATGACCGCACCGTTGGCGATCAGGGCCTCAGCGGCAGCGC
>OGZW01003118.1_pt1 | contig 12501 bp, 6 predicted proteins | sample 1577001 | NCBI WGS metagenome assembly OGZW01 (sample SAMEA3541519, study PRJEB24748) | human gut metagenome | biome: human gut; feature: human-associated habitat; material: faeces | place: China | collected 2012 | reverse complement strand
GCAGAGATTGGTAAAGCCGTTCTGCTTGGCGTAGGTTTCTAAAATGCGCTTTTGGAAAGAGATTTGTCAAGGGTGTTTTACCATTCAGCAACGAATTAAGGCATAAACAATATCACATTTTTATAATGCTTTTTGACCACAATCAGTCCGGCACTGATTGTGGTCTTTATTTTGGAAATGACATTTTCCCCTTAAATAAAGGAATCAATCGTCGTTGCGTTTTTCGTCAATATCTGCCATAATAAAAAGAAGTGTAAATAAAAGAAAAAGGGGGGAATTGCCATGCCGCAAACACCGTTTCATGCCTATTACAAGGCCCGACTTTTGGAACAACTGCCGGAAGCAGAACAGTTCCTTCCGGTCTTTGCATCATCGGATATTGAAATCTATCCGTTTCAGATTGCAGCGGCCAGCTTTGCCCTGCGTTCCCCCTATCAGAAAGGTGCCGTTCTGTGCGATGAAGCAGGTATGGGCAAGAGCCACGAGGCCATGCTGGTCATCAATCAAAAGTGGCTGGAGGGATACAGCCGGATTCTGTTGGTCATTCCCAATGCCGACCTGCTGCACCAGTGGACGGAAATGCTGGAGCGATTCTATACCGTCCCATATGTGGTGCTGACCAATCGGGACCAATGGCGGCAGAACACCAGTGAGGACAACTCCAACGCTTTTATCCAAGATGCCATTGTTATTACTACCTACGACTTCGCCGCCGACAATGAGGAGGCCGCAAAGGTAGTTAACTGGGATCTGACGGTATTCGAGGAAGCCAATGCCCTCTCTCCAGTCTACCAGGAGGACAACAAGCAGGCCAAGGCCCTCAAGCGGATCGCCGGAGACTCCTTCAAGCTGCTGCTGACCGGCACCCCCATCGAAAAGAACATCATGGACTTGTACGGTCTGATCTGGTTCATCGACAAAACGCTGCTGCCGGGAGAAAAAGAGTTTCTGGCCCGGTATCTGCGCCGACCGGAGAACTACCCGGAACTCAGCGAACGGGTCAGCCGCTATTGTTTCCGTACTCTCCGTTCCCAGGCCAAACACTACGCCAAGGTGACGGAGCGTGTACTGCTGACCGTGGAATATACTCCCGGCAAGGCAGAGCGGCAGCTGTATGACCTGCTGTATGCCTACATCAACCAGCCGGAAAAGCGAGCCTTTCCCGAAATGAACCAATATGACCTGGCTCTGCGGCTGCTGGGCCTGTTGGGTTCCTCTACGGCGGCAATTTTGCAAACCATCAAAGGTATCGTCAAGCGGCTCCAGGGGCTGGAAAACGCAGCGGACGAACTAAGCCAATGGCAAGAGATTCAAACCGCAGCCGAAAGCATTCCCCAGGATGCCAAGGCCGGTGAGCTGCTGACCGTTCTCAAACAGGGATTTTCCCTGATGAAGAAAACGGGAGCCAAACAGAAAGCGGTTATCTTCACCGAGAGCGTGGAAACCCAGAAGATGCTCCAGAATCTTCTTTCTGACCGGTACCGCACTCTGGCCTACAACGGCAGCGCCGATTACTCCGTGATCCGCCAGTTCAAGGAGGATGGCGAGGTGCTGATTTCCACCGATAACGGTGCCAAGGGCTTCAATCTGGAGGAGGCTGCTTTCATCATCCACTACGACCTGCCGTACAACACCTTAAAGCTGGAGCAGCGTATCGACCGCTGCCACCGGCTGGGTCAGGAAAACGATGTGCTGTCAGTGGCCTTCATCGACAAGAACAACTTTGCCGATGTTCGCAAGCTGGAGCTGGTCAACAAGCGGATGTTGGTGACAGACGGTGTCTTTGGTATTACCGATGACGTGCTGGGCGGTTTTACAGATGATGTAAAAGCAGCCTTTCCGGTCATTGCCCAGCGGTTGCGGCCCAGGGCACAGATTGAGCAGGCATACCGCCAGACCCTGAGTACCCACGAGGAAGATAACCGGCAGACCGTCTCCGCAGCGGAGGATATTCTGTTTACCACCTTCACCAAGGAGCTGGCCGACAAGGTGAAGATCAATCCCAAGTATGTGAATCGCCGTGGACAGGAGCTGAACAACGACCTCTGGGAGATTACCAAATGGTTTTTTACTCGTTATAATGAAAAGAACGATGATTGCCGTTTTGTGATCGACGAGACTACCCGTACGATCACGGCCACGGAGTACCGGGAACTGCCGGTGCTGTTCTACTACTGGACGGGAAGCAGGAACCGGCCCTATCGCAGCCAGAAGATGTACGGCATGGCAAAAGACTTCAAACCCAAGGCCGGACAGATTACCCTGTCCAGTATCATAGGCCGTGGGATTCTCCACGAGCTGGAGTGTGCCAACGAGGGAGTGCTGACCATCCCGACGGTGCAGGAGCCGTGCCAGATAGCCCTTTATACTGTCACCCTGGTTTCAGGCTCCAGCCGCACAGAACACGCCGTACTGTGCGGTTTGACGGATAGCGGCAAGGCCCTGGACGATGCAGCTTGCCGCAGCATCTTTGACTTGCCGGTGGAGAGCAGCACGGAGGATGAGCGGAGATCCCCCCACTGGTTAAAAGGAACCAGCCGCCCCCACCCGCTGGATCGGCTGGTGCCGAGTGATAAGATGATGGCGGAGCAACTGGAGCGCCTTTCGCCTGCCCAGGCCGAGGAAATGGAGCGGATGAAGCAGCAAGTGTCCGCTAATAAGGCGGCATTGAGCCGAGAACTGAACACCCTGGACAGCCAGGTACAGCAGGCGCAAGCGGAGCTGGAGGCCGTCACCGGCGACCGGCTGAAACGTCTGGCTGCACAGAAGAAAATCAACCAGCTTCGGCAGGAATATATGAAGCACCAGGAGAGCCAGTTCTTTGACGCCATGCGGCTGGATATGGAGCTGGAAGAAAAAATGAAATCTTTTGCCGACAAAGAAAAGCTGACGGCAAGGGTGCAGAGAGAATTTGTGGTGGTGATTGATAAGAATGCGAAAGAAAATAACTGATTTTTACAACAAATATTCGGTTGCTTTTAATATAATCAGTTTTCTTGTGGCTATCGGAAGCATCTGCCTTACAATCTGGATTTCCAAACAGCCTGTGACACTTCCGCAGAAAGAGCTTAGTTGTATAACGACAAATAGCAAAAGTCTTGTACTGATGCTGGGAAACGATAGTAACTTGAAATTATTGTACGGAGAACGTGAGGTTTCAAAACCGTGCATAACTTCGATTGTAATTCAAAATACTGGAGCTTACCCAATAACAAATAGTGACTTTTTGCGGCCATTTATTATTGCTTTTGGGGAAACAGACGAGATATTATCGGTTAATATAGGCGATTGCTCCAATCAGTATATCAGGGAAGAAGTCGTCGAAAATAGTAGTTTTAGCAATCAGAAACTGACCATTGATAATTTTTTGCTTAATCCAGGAGAAATGTTTACGGTTGATATAATAAGTGATGGAGGTATCCCTCTTATTAACTTCGATTATCGCTTAGAGGGGATCAGCGAGTTAAATTTAATCAATAATCCCTCTAATCAGATCATTCTTACACGTAAAGAAAATCCTGTGAGTATTTTGCCGTTTTTAGTTCTACTGTGCTTGATTGTAGTAGCTGTAATTATCGTAATGGTAATTGTTATGAAGAAACTAAATAAGCGGGATGCAGCAATGTTTGACCGTTTAGAGGCAGCAATAAGGAAAGAAATGCAAGAGGAGAATCAGCATGAACAATCTGATTGATGGTTTATCCATGAACATAGAACAAACCAACCTGGACAAGCTGCGCTCGGTGTTCCCGGAGTGCGTCAGCGAGGGCAAGCTGGACATTGACAAGCTGCTTTCTCTGTGCGGCGAGTACATCGACAACGATTTTGAGAAGTACAAGTTTGAGTGGAAGGGCAAAGCGGACTGCCTGCGGCTGGCCCAGAAGCGTTCCACCGGCACTCTGCGTCCCTGTCCAGAAGAAAGCGTAGATTGGGACACCACCCAAAACCTTTACATCGAGGGTGACAACCTGGAGGTCTTGAAGCTGCTGCAAACGGCTTATTACCGCAAGGTGAAGATGATTTACATCGACCCGCCTTACAATACCGGCAACGATTTTGTCTATGCCGATGATTTTGCCGATCCTATGGCACGGTACAAGGAAGTCACCCAGCAAACCACCAAGTCCAACCCGGAAACCATGGGCCGCTACCACACCAACTGGCTCAATATGATGTACCCCCGCCTTCGGCTGGCGGCAAATCTTCTGCGGGATGATGGTGTGATTTTTATTTCCATTGATGATGCAGAATTATATAATCTCAAGAAAATCTGCGATGAAGTTTTCGGTGAGGAAAACTATGTTGCGACACTTGTTTATGACAAGAACCGTAAAAATGACGCAAAATACTTTTCTGTTGGCCACGAATATATGCTGGTTTATTTTAAGAGTGCTGCTACCATCTACGAAATGGGCATTGTCCTTCGGGCAACAAAAGAGGGTATTGACGAGGTAAAGGAAGAATTTCAGCGTCTACGTACTTTGTATAACGATGATTGGGCAAAAGTAAATGAGGGTCTAAAGGCTTTGTATGCCTCATGGCCCGCAGATGATCCTCGCAAGTCATTGGCCCGCTTTACACGAGTTGATGAAAAAGGTCCATATAGAGATGATGGTAACATAAACTGGCCTGGTGGCGGCGGACCCATGTATGATGTGATACACCCCATTACGGGTAAGATATGCAAAAAGCCAGTAAGTGGATGGAGATATCCAACACCTGAAAGATTACAAGAAGAAATTGCAAAAGGTCATGTAGTATTCGGAAAAGATGAGACCACCGTTCCTCGTGTCAGAATGAATCTCTTTGAAGCGGATAAAGAAGTGTTGCGTTCAGTACATTTTAGCTATGCACAAACTGCTACCAATGAATTTGTCAAAATATTTGATGGTAAAAGAGTTTTTGAAAACCCTAAAAGTGTAGATGATATTAAAAAATTAGTTGAGTATATAACCGCCAAAACCGATGGTGACATTATTCTCGATTTCTTCTCCGGTTCTGCTACCACCGCCCATGCGGTGATGCAACTCAACGCCGAAGACGGCGGAAACCGGCGCTTCATTCTGGTGCAGCTTCCCGAACTGTGCAACGAAAAGAGCGAGGCGTACAAGGCCGGGTACAAGAATATCTGCGAGATCGGCAAGGAGCGCATCCGTAGAGCCGGAAAGAAAATTGCAGAAACAATTTATGAGGACAAATTTGCCATTAAAATCGGCGGACAAACAGTTGCTTCGTTAGCTTCAGCAGTTGAGATAATTCAGCCCAAAGAAGAAGCGGTTCAACAAATTCAGGAAAAATTGAAAGGTCTCGATGTTGGATTTAAGGTGTTCAAACTGGATACCTCCAATCTGGAAACCTGGGACGCCACCCCCATTGAGAACGAGCAGCTCGACCTGCTGTACCAGCGGATGAACAGCATGATCCACCGGGTAAAGCCGGAGCGTACCGACCTGGATATGATCTATGAAATCATGCTGAAGTTGGGTGTACCGCTGACCTACTCCGTGACACCGTTCTCCATCAATAATAAGACTGTCTATGGCGTGGGCGATGACTGCCTGCTGCTGATCTGTCTGGCTGAGAATGTGCAGCCGGAGGACGTGGAACAGATGACCGAATATGCCCCGGCGAAAATCATCATCTCCCGTGACAGCTTTGCTGACGATACCGCTATGGCTAATGCCTACTATGTCCTGCGGGATCATGGAATTGAGCTGAAATTGGTGTGAAAGGAGCCGCTATGGAAAAATCTTGTAAAACTTGCGAATCTAACTTTGACGGAGTATGCGCAGGACACGGAAATGTTTATGAATATGGAGAAACGATTGTAGATGACTCCAAGCTCTGTGATGATTGGAGTGCCAGTTTTGAATATTTTACTTATCAGACAAACCATGCTCCACGATTTCTGCGTGATGCGTATAATCGCTGCTGTATTTCCTACCAAGAATTCTCCCGAAAATTTGATGATTTCAAAGACGGAAAAGCTGTTCCGATCAATTTCTTTGATGCAATCAAGGCTGTATATGGGTTGAGTATGGTAGATATTGCCGTTCTGTTGGATGTAACCTTTGGCGTTGTATACAGAGCTAAAACACAAGGCTTTTCCGGCAAGCGGATTAAGCAATTTTCCAATGCACTTCGAGTTCCTGAAAATCTACTGTTGAACACGACCACAGGCGATTTTGAAGAACTGGAGCAATGCAAAAAGGATTTCTTTCAATCCCATGATAAGAAACTACATTTTCAGGCTATGCCAGAATGGAAAATGCGGTTGGCAAATGACATCAGTTCGACTGTTTTGCATTGTCCCATTCATATTGCAAAACAATTATCCAGCGTTGACCACCTGTTCTGGACGAACGGAATGGCATTGGATGCATACACGGAAGATGAAATTGCATTTATTCATTATCTGCAAAAAACTTCGGGCAAACACACACCTGTTGTTCGTTTGGAGTATTTTCTGGATATTGGAGCCAGACCGCATATGTCCATGAGCACGATCAAAAAGAATTGATCCCATAACAATCGAATTTTATTTACTATAATACGAAAAGGGTGGCCGCATGAAGCTAAAATTCAAAAATCAAACTTTTCAAACGGATGCGGTCAACGCTGTGGTGGATTTATTCACCGGCCAGGAGAAAACACAGAGTACCTTCTCCGTCATGGATGACCGCCAGACCAATTTCCTAAATGAGCTGGGTCAGGGCAACGCCCTTTACATTGACCAGGAAACACTGACCGCCAATATGCACACCGTCCAGAAGCGGAACAACCTTCCTCTGACCCCATCGGCGGAGGGCTGCCAGTTCTGCATTGAGATGGAAACCGGTACCGGCAAGACCTATGTTTACACCAAGACCATCTTTGAGCTGAACCGAAAGTACGGATTCACCAAGTTTGTCATTGTGGTGCCGTCGGTGGCCATCCGGGAGGGCGTCTACAAATCTTTTCAAGTCACTCAGGAGCATTTTGGCCTGCAATACGACAACGTGCCCTGCCGGTACTTCATCTACAACTCCGCCAAGCTATCCGATGTGCGCCAGTTCGCCACCAGCTCCAACATCGAAGTGATGATTATTAACATCGACGCTTTCAAGAAGGCGGAGAACATTATCAACCAGGCCCAAGATCGTTTGGGTGGCGAGACGGCCATGGGCTTTATTCAGAATACCCATCCCATCGTCATCATCGACGAACCCCAGAGTGTAGACAACACCCCAAAGGCCAAGGAAGCCATTGCCACGCTCAATCCCCTGTGTGTACTGCGGTACTCTGCTACCCACCGGGAAAAAATCAATCTGCTTTACCGCCTGACTCCGGTAGACGCCTACCAGATGGGGCTGGTAAAGCAGATCGCCGTATCCTCCAATCAGGTTGCCGGTGGCTTCAATCAAGCCTATGTGCGGCTGCTTTCCGTCAGCAATGACAAAGGCTTTAAGGCCAGAGTGGAACTGGATGTGAAGGGCAAGACCGGAGCCGTGACCCGCAAGGCCATGACTGTCAAGCCGGGCGACGATTTATTCCTGCTGTCCGGCGGGCGGGAACTGTACGAAGGCTACACTGTTACCGGAATCGACTGCACTCCCGATTTTGAACATATCGAGTTTGGCAATACCCAGGAGGTCAAGCTGGGCAAGGCCATTGGAGATGTGGACGAGAACATCGTCAAGAAAGCGCAGATCCGGCGCACCATCGAAACCCACCTTGACAAAGAGCTGCGGTATCTGGAGAAGGGCATCAAGGTACTGTCCCTGTTCTTCATCGATAAGGTGGACAAGTACCGCCACGAGGACGGCACACCCGGCATCTACGCCACTATGTTTGAGGAGTGCTATCAGGAGCTGATCGCAAAGCCCAAGTATGCGCTCCTCCGAGAGCGATTCACCACAGATGTGAGCAAGGTACATAACGGCTACTTCTCTCAGGACAAGAAAGGACGCCTGAAGGACACCAAGGGCGACACCCAGGCCGACGATGACACCTACAACACCATCATGCGGGACAAGGAGTGGCTTCTCAGCTTTGAGTGTCCGCTGCGGTTTATTTTCTCCCACTCGGCGCTGCGGGAAGGCTGGGACAACCCCAACGTGTTTCAGGTCTGCACCCTGATCGAGCAGAAGTCCACCTTTACCTGCCGCCAGAAGGTGGGCCGTGGCCTGCGCCTGTGCGTGAACCAGGACGGTGAACGCATCGAGGACAAGAATATCAATGTCCTTCACGTCATGGCCAACGAGAGCTTTTCCGAGTTTGCTTCCACCCTCCAGAAAGAGATCGAGGACGAAACTGGCGTCAAGTTTGGTGTACTCCAGCTCAGTTTGTTTGCTGGGATGACCTATCAGGAAGAAGTTACCCGTGAGCATACGATTGACAGAGAAGAGGCCCACGAGCTGGTAAAAACCTGGATGGACGACGGCTCCATTGACAAATGGATGGCCGACCCCGAAATGACGGCAGCGGAAGAAAAAATTACAGCGGAATTGGAATCAGGGAAAATCACCGAACCGCCCAGCCCCGTAACGGAAGTCATGCGCCAAATTAAAAACGGTGCGACCGCTGAACAGGCAGCAGAGGCAATTATTGGAATCACCAGTACAATCACTACCGTAGAGGAACATACCGTCACCCACGAGGAAGCTACGGAGCTGCTGGAGCATTTTGAGCAGAAGGGGTATATCACCAGCACCGGTAAGGTCAAGGATACCATGAAGAACGCTTTGAAGAACGGAACCCTTGACCTGCCGAAAAAATATGAAGCTGCCAGAGAGCGTTTTGAGCAGATTATCGCCAATGCCGACCGGAAGCCCCCGGTGCGGGATGCCTCCCGTGATGTGGTGGTACGGCTCAACAAACAGGTCATGCTCTCCCCGGAGTTCCTGGAGCTGTGGAGCAAGATCAAGCAGAAAACCGCCTACCGGGTGAGCATTGACACAGAGCAGCTGGTGAAGAACTGCGTCAAAGCCTTTCAGGAAATGCCCCATATCCCCAAAACCCGTCTGGTGTCCCAGACTGCCGATATTCACATCCAGCAGTCCGGGATCAGCCACATGGAACGGGAAATGCGGACGATGGAGATTGCCAACGATTATCAGGCCCTGCCGGACATCATCACCGCCATCAGCGATGAAACGCTGTTGACCCCGGCTACCGTCAATCGGATTCTGGTAGAGAGCGGACGGTGTGGCGATTTCCTCAACAATCCGGAGGCATTTCTGGAGCAAGCCGTAGAGCTAATCCGCAGCCACCGCCACGCCTTGGCTATCGACGGTATCCGTTATGTGAAGCTGGATGGCCAGGAATATTATGTGCAGGAAATCTTCGACACCACGGAGTTGCTTGCTAACCTGGATCGAAACGCCGTAAAGGTGGAACACAGCGTCTATGACTATGTGGTTTACGACAGCTCCACGGTAGAGAAGCCGGTGGCGGTGGCCCTGGACAACGACCCGGATGTGAAGATGTTCTTCAAGATTCCCAGCCGCTTCAAAATTGAAACCCCCATTGGCACGTACAACCCCGACTGGGCTGTGTATCTGAATAAGAACGGTGAGGAAAAGCTGTACTTCGTCCTGGAAACCAAGGGTGACACCAGCTTTATGCACCTGAAAACCAGTGAGCAGCTAAAAATCCACTGCGGCAAGGAGCATTTCAAAGCACTGGACGCAGGTGTGGAGCTGGAGACTGCAACCAGTTGGACGGAGCTGCGCAAGCGCATTTGACAGAGATAGAAAGAGCTTTTTATCTCACATCTCGTCCTTGATTCTTGCGCTTTCCCTTGTTGGAAATCTGCTGCTCCTTCTGCGTCTGGCGCACCATTCTCCGCACGGCCAGCCGCTCTGCATCCTCGTCCAGCATCCGGGACACCGCCTTTTTACTGTCAAACATCAGAAGTGGGCTGTACTTCTCAACGTAAACCTGCTGTGCCTGGTTCTCCGCTTCCTGTTCTTTGCCGGGGCGGATGGCCTGTCTTGCTTCATACAGCTGCACTGGGTCGAAGCCCTGGGCCTGCTCCCGAAGCCCGGCATACTCGTTCAGGGCAGCGTCCAACTCGGCGGAATATTTCTGTTCCTGTTCTTCCAGCCGTTTCAGGCTCTGCTCCATGGCGGCGATGTCTTTGGGAAATTTATCGGCGGCATCTTCCTCGGAATATGCCAGCGACGCCAGAAGCAGATTTTTCTCCGAACGCAGTTCCTCCAAATCCTCTGTCAGTGCCGCAATCTTAGCCGCCAGTTCCCGGTGCCAGAATACATGAACCGCAGAGAGCGCCTTTTTCTCGGAAAGCAGACTGCGGCGCTCCTTCGTCTTATCCCGAATGTCCTTTGCAAGCTGATTGTACTGTGCGAGAGCAGGGCGCAGCGTATTCAGCGAAGTGTTCAGACGCTCCTTGCCTTTGCGGAGATACCTCAGCTGATAGCAGAACAGCAGCAGATTTTTACGCAGATTCTCCATGGCAGCGGCAAGTGCCGGGATGGTATTTTTAACTGCCTGCGCCAGTTTTTTGACCTGCCCTCTCAGTTCACGGAGCAGGGCATTGTCGGTCTTGATCTGCCGGTTCAGTTCGCACCGGTCAGAGATGATACCCTTTTTCTCCATGGCTCTGGCAACCACACCCTCATGGACCGTGGGCCGCTCCAGCAGGCCACGCTCGGCATGGCTGCGGTGGTCGATGCGTTCTTCGTGCCCGGTGCGCTCCAGGTGGCGGTTTGCCACATCTGCCCATGCAGCCCGCCACAGAACAAGTTGCTCATCGCTGTTCCAGCGTTCCGTGATGGGATTTTGTCTGCCATATTTGGTACTTTTGGGATACTTGGATACCCGTTCATAATCCTGGGCCTGCGCTGCGGACGGGGCCATATACACCTTCTTTTTGCCCACTTTGTACTGATACTGCTTCTCCCATCCGTCGGCCTGTGCCTGTTTGAACTCGGCGGCGGTAAAGCCCCGTTCCTCGCCGTCTTTGACACAGAGATATTCTTTCTCGGTCTTGTACTGCCATTTTCCCTTTTCATCCAGCGGGCGCACCGTCAGCAGGATATGGGCATGGGGATTGTGTCCGGGAGGATACGGGTCATGGATGGCAGCATCGGCGCACATTCCGTCTGCCACAAACTGCTCCTTGATGAAATCTTGCAGGAGCTGGATTTGTTCCTCCCGGCTCAGTTCTATGGGCAGCGCCGCCACAAATTCACGGGCGAGGCGGCTGTCCTTTGCGGTTTCGGTTTCCTCCACAGCGTTCCACAGGGTTTCCCGATCCTGCCACTCTGCGGGGGCGGTGGCTGGCAGAAAAACCTGCCGCCACCCAAGCCCCTGTTTGCGTGTGTAGTCGTGCTGCACCCCGTCATACTCGTTGAGCATTCGGGAACAGCTCAGATAGGCCGCAGCAGCCACGGCGGAGCGTCCAGCTCCACGGCTGACTATTTTGGCCTCTAAATGATAAATCGCCATTGCCTACCGTCCTTTCCGAAGGGCTACTGTGAAACGCAGCAGCCCTTCTTCCATACTCGATTGCAACAGGTACGTCGTGAAATGCGACGTACCACCAGCAGGGATGGAACGATTTGTTCCACCCCTGTATCTGTGTCAAGCTGCCGGTGGCAGGTTGACACAGGCAGGCGGCGGGATGGGGTGGCAATATACCACCCCATGAACAGGGGCTTCCAAACCGGAAGCCCCTGCGCCGACTGCGTGGGCAAGGCTGGCAGTTTGGCAGAAATGCAGCCTTGTCCGGCGGCTCTCGCAGGAGCCGCAATCCCCCTCGGAGAGCGCACGTGCCCGACCAACGGGAGGGCTACCACCGCCTGCTTTAGCAGGTGGTGAGTAAGTGCGCCCTTCGGGATAAGTCATAACCACCGGCTAAGCCGGTGGCTTGAGTTGGCCCTATAAGGGCCTATTACCGGCATGCGTCTCAAGACGCACTGAATTTTATTTCACCCGCATCACTTGCCCTACGGCCCGTAAACGGGCAACTACCGTTCTAACGAAACTTTTTCATTACGGATAACCCACTGTTAGTAGCTCGCTTCGCTCGATGCTTGAAGCTAAAGCTTTTTTACGGGATACCTCCACCGGCATTGCCGGTGGTTTCCGAAGCCAATAATGAAATGCTGCTGGAGGCTTGTAAGGATTTATCTATTTTAGGCCGTCCCGCGTTTAACCACATTTTGAAGGATTTATTTGTTGAGAAAAATTGGATAAGCCAACCGCGGGTATCTCCTGAGATGAAGGCCTACAGCAAATTTGATTTTATGAAAGAAAGAGTGGCGGTGGAGGTCCAGTTTGGCCACGCTTCTTTTATTGGGATAGATTTGCTGAAATTTCAGATGGCTTCTTACTCGAATTTAGATCTTATCGATTTCGGCGTTTACATAACGACTACGAAGGCAATGCAAAAATACTTAAAGACAAAATATAACAGGAACTGGGATGGTTCATTAAACTACGAGAAAGTAGTGAAATATCTGCCCTATTTTAAGAGCGCCATTCAAGTGCCAATTT
>OGZW01003117.1_pt1 | contig 12502 bp, 14 predicted proteins | sample 1577001 | NCBI WGS metagenome assembly OGZW01 (sample SAMEA3541519, study PRJEB24748) | human gut metagenome | biome: human gut; feature: human-associated habitat; material: faeces | place: China | collected 2012 | reverse complement strand
TAAACGAAAAGAGACCCTTCGTCTCGTTTCCATCTGCAAGGGACGAGAACGTGATGGCAGGCATTTACAAGACCCTGGGCGGTCTTGGCCGTTAATTGTTTGCTGAACGATGAGCGAGATTAAGAAACAGTGGTATGTCGTCCGCGCAATCGGTGGCAAGGAGGGGAAGGTCAAAGAGTATATCGAGGCTGAAATCCGCCACAACCACCTTGAGGACTACATTTCCCAGGTGCTGATCCCTACCGAAAAAGTCTATACCATCCGCAACGGAAAGAAGGTCTCCAAGGAGAAGGTCTCTTATCCGGGCTACGTGCTGGTGGAGGCTGCGTTCGTAGGGCAGATTCCGATTATAATTCGCAATACCCCCAACGTGCTGGGTTTCCTCGGCGACACCAAAGAGGACAGCCGCAAGATGAACGCCACGCCTCTGCGTCCGCAGGAGGTAGCGCGTATTCTCGGCCGCGTCGACGAACTGAACGCACAGGAGGAGGAGAACGAAATACCCTTCTTTGTCGGCGAGACCGTCAAGGTTACGGACGGTCCTTTCTCGAGCTTCCAAGGTACTATCGAGGCAGTCGACAACGAGCGCAAGAAACTCACGGTATCGGTGAAGATATTCGGGCGCAAAACTCCTATGGAGTTGAGTTTCACCCAAGTAGAAAAAGAATAATTAACCAAGGAAAACTATGGCAAAAGAGGTTGCTGCATTTATTAAATTGCAGATCAAAGGTGGTGCCGCCAATCCTTCGCCCCCGGTTGGTCCCGCATTGGGTTCTAAGGGAGTCAATATCATGGACTTCTGCAAGCAATTCAATGCTCGTACGCAGGACAAGGCGGGAAAGGTTCTTCCGGTCATCATCACGGTTTACAGCGATAAGTCGTTCGACTTTGTTGTAAAACAGCCGCCCGTAGCTATCCAGCTCAAGGAAGCAGCTAAAGTGCAGAAAGGTTCCGCGCAGCCCAACCGCGACAAGGTCGGTCAGGTGACGTGGGATCAGATCCGCGAAATCGCGCAGGACAAAATGCCCGATATGAACTGCTTCACGCTGGAATCCGCTATGCGCATGGTTGCCGGTACTGCCCGCAGTATGGGTATCAGTGTCGTCGGAGAATTTCCTAATATGTAATTGCGAAGAAGATGAGTAAGTTGACAAAAAATCAAAAGATCGCCTACGCTAAGGTGGAAGCCGGTAAGGCTTACAAGCTCTCGGAGGCTGCCGCTCTTCTGAAGGAAATTACGTTCACGAAATTCGACGCTTCGGTGGATATCGACGTGCGTCTGGGAGTCGATCCCCGCAAGGCGAACCAGATGGTCCGCGGCGTGGTGACGCTTCCCCACGGAACCGGTAAGACGGTGCGCGTGCTGGTGCTGTGTACTCCCGAAAAGGAGGCCGAGGCACAGGCTGCAGGCGCGGACTATGTAGGTCTGGACGAGTATGTTGACAAGATCAAGGCCGGCTGGACCGACGTTGACGTGATCATCTGTACTCCCAATGTGATGGGTAAAGTCGGTGCGCTGGGCCGTATTCTGGGTCCTCGCGGACTGATGCCGAACCCCAAGACCGGTACGGTTACGATGGAAGTCGGCAAGGCCGTCCAGGAGGTGAAAGCCGGTAAGATCGACTTCAAGGTCGACAAATTCGGTATCATCCACACGACGGTAGGCAAGGTTTCGTTCTCGGCAGATCAGATCGTGGACAACGCGAAAGAGGTGCTGAATATGATTCTCAAGCTGAAACCGGCTGCTGCCAAAGGTTCTTACGTGAAGAGTATTTATCTCTCGACCACCATGAGCCCCGGCGTGCAGATTGATTCCAAATCAGTAGAAACCAAATAAGAAGGAGGAGAGAAGAGATGACTAAGGAAGAAAAACTGGTTGTAATTGACAGCCTTGCCGAGCAGCTCCAGGCTTATCCTCACTTCTATATCGCCGACATCGAGTCGCTGAACCGCGACCTGGCCGTACTGGCCGCCGATTATCCGGATCTGAAAATCATCGGCACGGGCGGCAACATCAACAAGCTCTACCGGCTCAAAGGCAATAAAAACGACAACCGGCTCGACGTAGCCGACCTGAAGGCCATCTACGACGAACTGAAAGCGCTGACGGTCGAAGAGCGGATCTCCGCATTCCGCCTGAACCCCGACCGGGCCGACGTCATCATCCCGGCAGCGGAAATCTTCCTGAACATCGCCGAACGGGTCCATGCGGACAGCATCTGCGTGCCGACGATCGGCATTACCGACGGCATCGCGCACGCGCTTTACATCCGTTACCTGAACGACCGGGAAGACTGACGGAAGACTCCCGTTTTTTCGAACGGAAAAGTCCGGAACGCCACAGTATTGCGGACGGCCGCACCGGAAAAAACAGTTCCGCAATATAATTTTTCACTCCTCCAACACACGATCCAATACGCTGACAACAAAACTATTACAGCATACATTCCGAACAAAAAACACGCAAAGGTAGATTCCATTGAAGTACCGGAAGGGCAGGAGCGCCCGCAAAAGATGCCACAGATTGTGATCATTGTGGACGAGCTTGCAGATCTTATGATGGTAGCTTCCAATGACGTGGAAGAGGCCATCTGCCGACTGGCACAGCTGGCACGAGCGGCGGGGATTCATCTGGTGATTGCAACTCAGCGTCCATCGGTGAATGTCATCACCGGTCTGATCAAAGCAAATATGCCGAGCCGGATTGCATTTTCGGTGACTTCGGGTACGGATTCCCGAACGATTCTGGATATGAATGGTGCAGAAAAGCTTCTTGGAAAAGGAGATATGCTGTTCCACCCGCAGGGGGCACCGAAACCGATTCGTGTACAGGGAGCATTTGTTTCCGATAAAGAAGTTTCCGATGTTGTGGAATTTATCAAAGAACAAAATGAAACTGCATCGTATAACGAAGAAATTGTACAGAAAGTGGACAGTATGCAGGCATCATCCGGCGGTACCACCGTGTCTATCTCCGATGCGGATGCGCAGGATGACGGCAGGGATGCATATTTTGATGAAGCAGCACAGATTATCGTAGATAAGGAAAAAGCATCCATAGGTATGCTGCAGAGATATTTAAAAGTGGGATTCAACCGTGCTGCCCGTATTATGGACCAGTTGGAAGAAGCTGGTATCGTTGGACCGGAGGAAGGAACGAAACCGCGGAAAGTTCTGATGACTTCCGAAGAATTACAGGCAGTAAAAGAGGATTTATAAAAAACATTTCAGGAGGAGAAAATTATGAAGACTGATATTCAAATTGCACAGGAAGCAACATTGCAGCCAATCAAAGAGGTAGCCGCAACAATTGGAATTGAAGAAGAAGATCTGGAATTGTACGGAAAGTACAAAGCGAAGATTTCCGATGAACTGATTGCACGAAGCCACAACAATCCGGACGGAAAACTGATTCTGGTGACCGCCATCAATCCAACACCAGCAGGAGAAGGAAAAACGACAGTCACCGTGGGATTGGGTCAGGCATTTGCAAAACTTGGAAAAAAAGCAATGATTGCGTTGCGTGAGCCTTCCCTTGGACCATGTTTCGGAATTAAAGGCGGTGCCGCAGGTGGCGGATATTCCCAGGTTGTTCCGATGGAGGATTTAAATCTTCATTTTACAGGGGATTTTCATGCAATTACTTCTGCAAATAATCTGCTGGCAGCTCTTTTGGACAACCATATCCAGCAGGGAAATACGCTTGGGATTGATCCAAGACAGGTGGTATGGAAACGCTGTCTGGATATGAATGACCGTGTCCTTCGTAATGTGGTTGTGGGACTTGGAAATAAAATGGACGGAATGGTGCGTGAGGATCATTTCGTAATCACGGTAGCATCCGAAATTATGGCGATTTTATGCCTTGCCGAAGATATGAAAGATTTAAAGAGACGTCTGGGACGGATTATCGTGGCATATACGTTTGACGGCAAGCCGGTAACTGCAGAAGATCTGCAAGCAGTCGGATCTATGGCAGCTCTGTTAAAAGATGCGTTAAAGCCGAATCTGATCCAGACACTGGAGCATACACCGGCGCTCGTTCACGGAGGACCATTTGCCAATATCGCACATGGATGTAACAGCGTGCGTGCTACCACAACTGCTTTAAAACTTGCCGATTATGTAATTACCGAGGCAGGATTCGGTGCGGATTTAGGTGCGGAAAAATTCTTTGATATCAAGTGCCGGAAGGCAGGGCTTCATCCGGATGCAGTGGTACTCGTTGCAACGATCCGTGCATTAAAATACAATGGCGGAGTTCCGAAGGATGAATTATCCAATGAAAACCTTGAGGCATTAAAGAAAGGAATTGTCAATCTGGAGAAACATATTGAAAACCTTCAGAAATTCGGTGTGCCGGTCGTTGTCACATTGAATGCATTTGTTTCGGATACAGAGGCAGAAACCGCTTATGTAGAACAGTTCTGCAAAGAGCATGACTGTGAATTTGCTCTGGCAAAAGTATGGGAAAAAGGCGGAGAGGGCGGAATTGCTCTGGCAAACAAAATTCTCGAGACACTTGAAAAGAAGGAAAGCCATTTCCATACACTCTACAGTGATGAGCTTGGACTGAAAGAAAAGATCGAGACTGTTGCAAAAGAAATTTACGGTGCCGATGGAGTTACCTATTCTCCGGCAGCGGAGCGGGAACTGAAACGAATTACGGATCTGGGTATGGCAAACTTCCCGGTATGTATGGCAAAGACACAGTATTCCCTGTCGGATGATGCGAAGAAACTCGGAAGACCGACCGGGTTTAAGATCAATGTCCGGGAAGTATATGTTTCTGCCGGTGCCGGCTTTGTCGTTGCTGTCAACGGTTCGATCATGACGCTTCCGGGTCTGCCAAAGAAACCGGCAGCTTACGGAATTGATGTCAATGATGACGGTGTAATCACAGGATTGTTCTAAGGAGATAAGGACATGGCAAAGATCATAGATGGAAAGAAGATTTCAGCGGAAATCAAAGAAGAATTAAAGACAGAAGTTGCAGCATATGCGGCACAGGGAAAAAAATGTGCACTTGCTGTCATTCAGGTGGGCGCAGATCCGGCATCCAGCGTATATGTCAGAAATAAAAAGAAAGCCTGTGCATATATTGGAATAGAGTCGCTTTCGTATGAACTTCCGGAAGAAACCACGGAAGAGGAACTGCTTGCATTGATTCAGAAACTGAATGACAATCCAGATGTTCATGGAATTCTGTGCCAGCTTCCACTCCCGAAACATATCTGCGAAGACCATGTGATCCAGGCAATTGATCCGCAAAAAGATGTCGATGGTTTTCATCCGCAGAATGTCGGTGCACTTGTGGTTGGGAAAAAAGGATTTGTCTCCTGCACGCCCGCCGGTATTATCCAGCTGTTAAAACGCAGCAATATTGAAATTGCCGGAAAGCACTGTGTGGTAATCGGAAGAAGCAACATTGTCGGAAAACCGATGGCGCTTCTGATGCTTCGGGAAAATGCAACGGTTACGATCTGTCATTCACGGACCGAAAATCTCAAAGAAATCTGCAAAGAGGCGGATATTCTGATTGTGGCCATTGGAAAACCACGTTATATCGGTGCCGATTATATCAAAGAAGGAGCGGTTGTCATCGATGTCGGAATTCACAGAAATGAAGAAAATAAGCTGTGCGGGGATGTCCGTTTCGAAGAGGCAGAGCAGATCGCTTCTTATATTACACCGGTTCCGGGTGGTGTTGGACCGATGACAATTGCGATGCTCATGCATAACTGTGTAGATGCCATGAAACTTTATTCATAAAACAGATAGGGGATAGATGATGAAGTGTATTTATTGCGGTGAGGAATTAAAAGAGGGGAGTCTGTACTGTCCAAAATGCGGGAAAGCCGTACAGATTGTGCCGGACTACAATATTTACGATGATGATTATCTGAATCAGGTTCTTACGGAAGAATCCCAAAAGATTTCAGGTTCCAGACCGGACAGAAATAAAAAACCGGCACCTGCAGAGACAAAACATCCGGGGAAAAAACACCTCGACCCACGCCAGAAAAAAATTATCTTCCTGGTTCTCGGAATCGTATGCGTGCTTATTTTTGCCCTGTTAATTCTTGGAGCAGCAATACGTTCCAATCATGCCAATTCCTTCGATTACCAGGTGGGACTGGCAGAGAAAGCACAAAAAGCCGGAGATACCAAAAATGCAATTGCCTGCTATGAAAATGCATTGGCATTGGATAAAAACAGTATTGAAGTCCGGCTGGCTCTGGCAGAACTGTATACCGAAGAAAACGATTATGATTCGGCACTTGTTTTATATCAGGAAGTGATCCGTGCGGACAGGAAAAATCGTCAGGCATGCAAAGGACTGATTGCCATTTATGAGAAGCAGAACAATACCGATGCCATACTTTCTCTCTCCGAGGCTGTGGATGACAGTCTGAAAGATCTTTTCGCCGATTATCAGGTAGAGGGACCACAGTTCAGTTTAAAGAGCGGAAGTTTTGAAAATGCCCAGATACTACAGATGCTTTCCACAAAAGGCTATGAAATTTATTATACGGTAGACGGGTCAGATCCAAAAGAACGCGGATTGCGATACACAGAACCTGTGAAACTGGATGAAAATAATAAAACCTATACCGTAAAAGCGGTATGTAAAAACGAAAAGGGAGTTTACAGTGAGGTAACAGAAGCAAACTATAAAATTTCCATCCCGGCACCGGATGAACCGATTGTTTCTCCGGACGGTGGAGATTTCGGCGTGGAAACTTCCGTAACGATTACCGTTCCGAACGGCTGCAGTGCTTACTATACCTGGGACGGAAGTACGCCGACTGCTGCCAGTCATCTTTATACGCAGCCGATCAAAGTTCCGGAAGGAAACAATATTCTTTCGGTTGTGATCATTGATCATACGACGAGATTAAGTTCGGATGTATATAGAGGAAATTTTATTTATTATTCACAGGACTATACAGCAGAAGATGATATAGATGATCCTGCAGATAATGCAGAAGAATAAAATAATATAGAAATTGTTAAAAATCAAACAGGGAGTGTGATTGCCGATGCTTTATAACTGCATAGACATATCAACACTCCCTGTTGTGGAAGAGGTGATTTAATCTTCCAGAAATTCAATCTCATCTTTTGCCATATGGCTGATTCTTGCAAGGGGATACACATCAAATCCCTGAGAAACCAGTTTTTCATGTCCCGGCTGAAATGCTTTTTCGATCAGGACACCTACACCTGCAATGGTAGCGTGCGCTTTGCGGATCAGACGGATGGCTCCGGTAGCTGCTTCTCCGTTTGCCAGAAAATCATCAATGATCAGGACATGATCTTTTTCTGAGACAAACTTAGAAGAAAGCGTCAGTTCATAACTTGTTCCTTTGGTAAAGGAAGTGACCTCTGTCTGGAACAGATTGTCGTTTAAAATCTTAGAAGGCTGTTTTTTTAAGATAATCATAGGAAGCCCCATGCACATAGCTGTCATAAGAGCCGGAGCAATGCCGGAACTTTCAATGGTTGCAACCTTTGTGATGCCCTGATCTTTGAAGTGTTCCGCAAAAGCTTCCCCGATGTGCTGCATCAGTACCGGATCTACCTGATGATTGATAAAACTGTCTACTTTTAAGATGTCTTCATTGACAGCAATTCCATCTTTTTTAATTCTTTCTTGTAATTCTTTCAATTTCGTTACCTCTCTTGTATTTGTTGATTACAGTATATCATTTTTCACTACAAATTGACAGAGAAATATAGTAAAATAACAACATGAAAATAACAATTATCTGCGTAGGCAAAATAAAGGAAAAATTTTATACGGAAGCCGTCAGGGAATATTCCAAACGGCTCAGCCGCTACTGTACGTTATCCATTACGGAGGTGGCGGATGAAAAGACAAAAGAACAGGCAAGCGAAACCGAAATTGACATGGTCAAAGACCGGGAAGGGGAGCGTATTTTAAAATCCATCCGCCCGGACGGCTATGTGATTGCGCTGGCGATCGATGGAAAACAGCCGGATTCGATAGAACTTTCCCGTGAAATTGAAAAACTCGGGCTTGGCGGAGTCAGCCATATTTATTTTGTAATCGGAGGATCTCTTGGATTATCCGACAAGGTTCTTAAGCGGGCAGATGCACGACTCAGCTTTTCGAAGATGACATTCCCCCATCAGCTGATGCGTGTGATTCTGCTGGAACAGATTTATCGTTCTTACCGTATCATGCATCACGAACCATATCATAAATAAAGAAGAAAGGATCATTTGGTATGCAAAAAGCAATACGATTGATTACCCGGTTTTTAGCCAAATGCCAGAAAGACAAAATAAATGCTTATTCCGCACAGATCGCTTTTTTTATTATTTTATCCATCATTCCGTTTCTTATGGTGTTTTCTTCCATGCTTCAATATACCAGTATCACGGAGGATATGGTATTTGAAATCATAGAAAGAGTCATGCCGCAGTATGTTGCTCCGTTTCTGGTTACCCTTGTAAAAGAAATCTATACAAGATCCATGGGAATCATTTCGGTCACGGCAATTATTGCCATATGGTCTGCCGCAAAAGGCATTCAGTATATGGCAGATGGTCTGAATGCGGTTCACGAATTAAAAGAGACAAGAAACTGGTTTGTACTCCGATTCTGGGCGGTTATTTATACCATTGTTTTTCTGGTTGCGATTGTATTTACGCTTGTTGTGCTGGTTTTTGGAAACAGTCTGCGGCATTTAGCGGCAGATTATCTTCCGTTTATTGCACATCTCGTAAAAATAATAATCAAATTCCGGGGGCTTATCATGTTACTTCTTCTGATCCTGTTTTTTGACGTGATTTTTACCGCACTTCCGAATACAAAGCTTACCTTTAAAAGCCAGCTTCCTGGAGCCACGGCATGTGCAGCTGCATGGTATGTTTTTTCCTTCGGGCTTTCCATCTATGTTGATTATTTTAATGGATTTTCCATGTATGGAAGCCTGACAACCATTGCCCTGATCATGCTTTGGCTGTATTTTTGCATGTATATTATGATGATGGCCGTAGAATTTAATGTATTTTTGGAAGCGTACCGAAACGGATCCCTGAATTTAGAGACATAGGACGGGTTCGCTTTTCATATAGTGAAGTATGAAAAGCCATTCGAATCAAACCAGACACAAAATAAAACAGGAGCATCTCGTAGAACAAATGGAACTGCCAAAAGACATTTTCCTGGGAATGCCGCTTCTTTCCATGGAGGGGAACCGTACACTTTGTATCGTTAACCACCGTGGAATTATAAAATACTGTCCGGAGGTGATCGGAATTGCAACACAATCCTATCATATCCGGATCGTCGGAAGGAGTCTGTCCATCCGGAAATATTCGGCGGATCTTATCGAAATTTCCGGATATATGCAGGAGATCACATTTCTGCCATGATAGAAAGGTTTCTTCGATTCGTCAATGGCAGTCTTTTGGTTTGTGTATGCGGAAGCAACATTTCCCGTTTTTTAAATTTATGTGCACGTCACGAAATTATGTTCTGGAAGATACAGCCGGATTCTCCGACGCAGGTTTCTTTTTATATCCGGTTGCAGGATCTGTATGAACTGCGTCCATATCTGCGGAAAACAAAAACGAGAATCCACATCAGAAAAAGGATCGGCTTTCCGTTTTTCTGGCAGAAATACCGCGCAAGAAAACTTGGAATTTTTGTCCTTTTGTGTGTCATGGCAGGAGTCTGGGTGCTCAGTACGAGAATCTGGAGAATTGAAATCAAAGGGAATTCCTCTCTGGGAGAAGACGCCATTCTGGAATATTTAAGTGCACACAACGTTACCTATGGCATGCCGGCAAAGGAAATCGACAATGATGCACTGGAGCTGTCCCTGCGTCAGGACTTGGAACCGGTGATCTGGGCAAGTGTATACGAAACGGGAACCCGGCTGGTTGTACAGATACAGGAGAAAATTTCTTCTCACGAGGAAACGAAAGAAGCAGAGGGCACCTGTATGGATCTGGCGGCATCTGCGGATGCTACGATTGCATCGGTCATTACAAGGAGCGGGCTTGCCAAAGTGAAAAAGGGTGATAAAGTGAAAAAAGGCGATGTGCTGGTCTGTGGACGGCAGGAAATTCTGGATGATAACGGGGAAGTGCGGGAATACTATTATAAAAGCGCCGATGCCGATGTATATGGATATACGATGCATCCCTATGAGGACTGGATTTCTTCCAAAATGACAGAAAAAAAAGAAACCGGTAATAAACACAAACGATATTTTCTACAGGTTCTGAATTGGCGTCTGGTAACTCCGGCTTTGCATGCGGAGTATACATCGGAGCGTTCTGTAACGGATACCCGGCAGTTTTGCCTGCAGGACAGTTTTTATCTTCCGGTTTATTTTGGAGAAATCACAACGTCTGAGCTGCAGGAAAAGACCGTTATGCTGACAAAAGAACAGGTAAAACAGCTTGCTTTGACACATTTTTCACAATTTCTTTCGGAATTGGAAGAAAATGGGGTGCGAATTGTCGACAAAAATGTTATGATTGAACAGATAGATCAAAACTATCATATCTATGGTCAGGTAAAGGGGTGTGAAAAAATCACAACTTTAGTACCAACCGAAATGAAACGAGAGGAACCTGTAAATGAGTCTGAATGAAGTATCGCTCCGGATACCAACGGAACATATGGCAAATGTCTTCGGACAGTTTGATGCCAATATCAAAAAAATAGAACGGACACTGGGTGTAACGGTTGTTGTACGCGATGATCAGTTGAAAATTATCGGTACTCCATCTGCCGCAAGCGGCGCACAGGAAGTGTTTGAACAGTTGTATGAGCTTGCAAAACGGGGAAATGTTATCAGCGAACAGAATGTAAACTACGCACTTGCTCTTTTGCAGGAACACAAAGGGTCTGAGATGGTAGAGATGGATAAAGATGTGATCTGTCATACCATACAGGGAAAACCGGTAAAGCCTAAAACACTCGGGCAGAAGGATTATGTAGATAATATCCGTAAAAAAATGATTGTTTTCGGGATGGGCCCTGCTGGAACCGGAAAAACATATCTGGCCATGGCCATGGCGATCACTGCGTTTAAGAATGAAGAAGTGGGACGCATCATTCTGACACGTCCGGCAATTGAAGCGGGAGAAAAACTCGGATTTCTTCCGGGAGATCTGCAGAGCAAAGTAGATCCGTATCTGCGCCCTTTATACGATGCCCTGTATCAGATTATGGGTGCGGAGTCATTTCAGAAAAATATGGAAAAAGGTCTGATTGAGGTTGCACCGCTGGCTTATATGCGTGGACGGACACTCGACAACGCATTTATTATTCTGGATGAGGCACAGAACACCACACCGGCACAGATGAAAATGTTTCTGACACGTATCGGCTTCGGCTCGAAAGCTGTGATTACCGGAGATGCCACGCAAAAAGATCTGGCCCCGGGAAGTAAATCCGGGCTGGATGTAGCACTTCGGGTTTTGAAAAATGTGGAAGAAATCGGAATCTGTAAATTAACAAGCAAAGATGTCGTCCGACATCCGCTGGTACAAAAGATTGTACAGGCTTATGATGATTATGAGTCCAGACAGAGCAGCCGGAGTGCGCGTAAGTCTGCCAGACAGGAGAAAAAATGAAACCCAAAGAGACAATAAACCTCTATCGCGTCATATCGCTTCTGGTGATCGCGCTTGTCACTTTTGGAGTGATGGGTGGATTAGGTGCCAAAAGCCACCTGTATCCGGATGAATGGCTCAGTATGTTTTTCCTGACCCTGATTTTTCTTCTGGTCTGCATTTTTGAACTGGAATATGAACGAAAGCAGAAAGGAATATCGGCAAACACACAGACAACCTTTATCCGTCTTTCCGTTACCTATACGGTAAGTGGGGGATTGATCTATGCGATCAGTTATCTTCCGGAATTTTATCGTCCGGTGATGATCCCGGTGATTCTGCTCACCGCAGTGTCAAATTCCATGGTGGCGGTGTCTTTTGGATTGTTTTTTGATCTGGTGCTGGCACTGACTGTCGGGGGAAGTTTTTATGCCCTTGCTGCTTATATGATGCTTACAATGCTTGCTGCTGTACTGGCACAGGCATTAAAAGAAAAAAAATACCGTATGGGTGTATCCCTTCTGACTTTCTTTTTCAGTCTGATGATTCCGGAACTGTTTTCCTATTTATCAACGAAAGAAATGCAGAAATATTCGCTGCTTTATGCTTTTGGAACAGCATTCCTGACTTTTCTGACAGCAGCTTTTCTGTTTCACCGGCTGCTTCATGAAGCGGATCAGGAAATTGAAAACCATCTGCTGGATATCGTGTCCGAGGATTATTCGGAAGTAAAAGCCCTCAAGGATTTTTCCATGGTGGAATACCGCCACGCAGTGAAAGTTTCAGACATTGCCTGCCGCTGTGCAAAAGAAGTGGGATACCGGGCGAACTTATGTCTTGCCGGAGGTTTTTATTACCGTATCAAGGCAGTCATGCTCGCAACACTGGCTGATTAAAA
>OGZW01003104.1_pt1 | contig 12548 bp, 9 predicted proteins | sample 1577001 | NCBI WGS metagenome assembly OGZW01 (sample SAMEA3541519, study PRJEB24748) | human gut metagenome | biome: human gut; feature: human-associated habitat; material: faeces | place: China | collected 2012 | reverse complement strand
TGCCATTCTGCTTCTTGCTTCTTCGTAATTCTCATCCTCTATAATTACCTTTTGGTATTCTTCATATGCCTTTTGATAATTCTGTTCGTTATATGCAGTCTCTGCATTCTGAAATGCGTCTCGCGATGCTTTCAAAGTATCTATTTTTTCTTCAGCTTCTTTCACATTTTCTATGTAGAATTCACTATATATATTTAATTTTTCAACTGCATCATCATATAAAATAGTATTATCATAATATTCACTTACAATATTATCTATTTCTTTTTTACTTGCCTCATATGCTTTACTAACCTCCGGAGCATCCCATACCAGCTTATCATCATAATATTCTTTTGCTGCCTCAGCTCTTCCTTCTTTTAACATTTTTAGGAAGGTATTACTTTTACTACGTCCCATCCACCAAAATAATCCCATTCCTATAAATATTAAAATTCCTAAAAGCACACACACAAATAGTATACCTTTTATATTTTTACTTTTATTTTTGTTTTTCTGCTTTTTCTCTACAGCCTTTTCTAATATATCGGATTGCTCTTTCGTTTCTAGTGTCAGCGCAATATCATTTTCTTGTCTGGTTCCACAGTACATACAAAATTTCGAATCATTAATTTCTCTTCCGCAATTTTTGCAAAACATCTCTTGGTCTCCTTTTATAAATTATCAAGAACTATGTCCAATGTTATCACCTCTGACAATTTTCCATTGATATATTGCTTATTTTCAAAATATGTCGGATTGCCATCCTCATCATATCTAAGTATTATTTGTCCAATACCATTATTATCTGTATATATTTTTTCTGCTATTAAATGATTGTCATTATCATATGTCAGTTCTGCCGTAGTTGTGTTTTTCTGATTCGAAATCATATCAGATTCTATATCACACAAATATGATACAATATTTCCTTTTTCATCATAGGTATACTTATATTTTTCCGTTAATACAATATTTCCTCCATCATCATACCAGGTTGCATCCATTCCCCCATCGTAACAATAATATCCTATTTTTATTACCATTCCACTTGCTTCTATAGTACACCATTCCAAAATATCGTCTTCATCATAATCATATCTGTAAATAATATTTCCATTTTCCGTGGAATCACTTTGTCCATATATATTCATTTCTGCTTTGTACACAAAAAAATTATAATTTCTCTCTACTACAGAATATTCATTTCCATCAGCATCATAATCCCTTACTATGTATGTGCCATGACATCTCTCGGGATTTCCCAAAATACATGCTCTTCCATCTATTTGTTCAATATTAACAATTCTATTGTTTCCAACTAAATTTCCTGGTTCTCCGATTTTTTTATGTAAGCATAGAAGTAATCCAATACAGGCAATTAAAATAACGGCAGTTACTATAGAAATAATACTTATCAGTTTTCTATCTTTTAACAAATTATCTTTTCCAAATCTAATGTTCTCCTTTACAAGTGTCTTCTCCACATTTACATCTTCCGTCACATTTACTATAGCTCCGCAATATTTACAAAATTTTGAATTATCTGAAATTAGTTTTCCGCATTTTCCGCAATACATATTTGTTTTCTCCTAATAAATATCCAATAAAATATAATCAGCCAATACTTCATTCTCCCAATTCTTAAATTGCTGATTTTCAAAATCATTATTATGAATTACTGTATCCTTTCCTGATTTCGTTTCATTCCACTGGAAAAGCATTTGATATTTCAAATAAAGTCGGTTTTGTTCATTCTCATTCATATAATACGCAAACGTAACATCACCCTTTTCAATCTGAAAAGTAATGTTGTAGTCTCCAAATACTCCCTGTGGTACCTCAACAAGTTTTGTGTCTCCATTCTGTTTATAGTACTTAATTCCCTTATCATCCGTATACACATCAAAATGCCCAGTGCTAGCATCATTTTGGTCAGCTGTCCACACCTCTCTTATTCTTAATACCTCTTCTTCAATTTCTGTTTCCGATAACTGCCACTTTTCTTCTCCATCAGCCCAATTTAAATCTATCATTTCTGCACCTATCTGTCCTTCATATTCTGATGCATATAAATAACATGTAACCCTTTTTGACACATATGGTGTAAGATCTTTCTCCCCCAGATTCGCAACCAATGATGAATAGACCATTACAGCATCAACATCCTGTGTTACCTTTGTTTTTTCTTCCAAAGCATCCCATACTTCAAAATTTACTTTTTGATCAAATACAAGTAAAAAATCACTGTTGGTAAAAGGTACTCTTTCAATAGTTCCCTCTACCAAATCTCCTTGTTTAATAGTTACTTGTGCCCTGACTGATGAATCATCCGCACCAGCTTCACTATTATTTATTTTTCCACCTGCTCCATCCAACACATCATCCATATTAGTAAACATTGATGGTCGCCAATACCTAAGGTCCTCCATTGTAGCAACTAAACTAATTTCTGTAACTCCTTTTCCATAAGTATCCGACACATTAAACGAATCAAAATATAATCCATCTTCTTTTTCTTCAAAATTTATTTTAAATTCTTCATAATGACCAGACTGTTCATCCCCGTGGATATATCCTCCCTTACATAACAGTGTCGCTACATGTGTTTCAAAATCAACATCCTCAAAATCAACACTTACATAATAAGTGAAGATATCAAATTCCCATAATCCAATAAGATTCCAGTCAAACTCTGAACTAACCTGGATTATATTACTTTGAATCCATTGCCCATCAACAAAAATATAATCTATTTTAATCTGGCCGCTAATGTCTCCGCTGAACGTCTCTATCCTATATGAATATAATAGATAATCCGTTTTGCCTTCCAAATCAGTTCCTTGTTCCTGTAACTCCCAGCTGACAGGAAAATTATAATCAAAGTTTTTAAGAACAGGCGACGATTTGCTAAATGTCCAATCAATTTGTGGATATAACTCTTTAATGGCTTGTTTTATATCTTCTGCATATGGCTCAACCACTCCCTGCAAAGGACGTATATCCATAACTTGAAAAGTTTTTTTATCCTCTATTGTCCATTCTTTATCTTCTTTACTTATTAAAAGACTATACTGTACATCAGCCTCTATTTGTCCATTAGAAACTAAAGCATTTACAACAACATCATAGCCATCGTCTTGTTCTTTTTTGTCTTTTGAGAGTATGTCTGCTCTCTGCAACGTCAATGAAGTATTCATCCCATTTATATTGATATTCCAATCCTTATCTTCGCCTAATAACGTTTGAATTGTTTTATCATCAAGAGTTTTTCTGTTTGTAAATAATATTACTCCACCTACCAAAAGAATTAACGCGAACACCAACATCATCGTTAAAACCCTCTTATTATCTCTAGAAGAATTTTTCATATTATTCACGTCATTTTGTTCTGAAAGTATTGAATTTCCGCATTTTGTGCAAAATTTCATTCCTTCTTTAATCTCATTTCCACATTTTCTACAATACATATGTACTTCCTCGATTTGTTGTTATTTACGGACTAGAAAATTATTTTGTTACACTTATATTTGTAATTACCGCCGTTACTCCCATTCGTGTATAGCTTTGAGACGCAGTCAGATTACCACTTATCCGCCTTCCTACATACATACTCAAATCTACATTGTCTTGAAGAGATATAGGAATCTCCCTGTATCCGTCTCCATAATTGTCATCGGCATATACGCCGCCTTCATCTGCATCATACACTTCTATGCTAACAGGTGTATCAAACACTAATACATAATAGCTTGTATCCATTCCACCTACATTTGCATCCGCAGACATAAATCTTTCTTCTATAATTCCTGTGGCTGTTCCTCCCTGCGCTATAACATTGTCTATTTGTGAAGTACTTTCTATCTCATTTATTTCACCAGTATTATTTTCTTTTTCCTCAGTCTTCCACTCAAAGGAATTCGTTTTATTGTTTGAACTACTTAATATCCACACTCCGTCCTTAGAAAAAGAATAATATATGACTACTTCTCCGGATATATACGCTGTATAGGCATCGATCGTATAATCATAAAATAAGGCATCCTCTTTATCTTCTAATCTTGTAATGTGGTTTGTGATATTATAGGTTACATTTTCATCCTCAAATACTATCTGCGGATATTTCTCTTTCAATACTTCTATTAACCGCTCTTTATATTCTCCTGACACACCTTGCACTGGTCGAATATCTAAAACCTCCAAAGACTCACTATTTTTAATCACCCAATTTGTATCTTGCTGTTCCAAAGTAAGCCGGCATTGAATATCTGCTTCAACTATTTCATTTGTAACTGTACTTTTACATATAACTTTATAAGTATTTGTTATCTCATCTTTATTTTCCGAAACAACTGATACTTTTTCTGGTGTAAGCAGCATTTCTGTTCCATTCACATCCAATTTAGCTATTTCTTCTTTTTCTATTAAATCTCTTAGTTCATCTTCACTAATTGTGTAATTATGCAGCGTCTTCCAAAAAAGCAACATTGCAATTACTGTAATTACAATAATTGCAACGATTTTGATTTGCCTTAATCTACGTTCTTTATTTATACTTAATGTTTCTTCATCCTCATCCTTCAAAATTTTCTGTCCACATTTAGTGCAGAATTTTGTTCCTGCTTTTACTTCATTTCCGCAATATTGACAAAACATAATTTACCCCTTATACTTTATTTTCTTCAGAATATATTTTGTTGGTAATTAAAAGAAGAATCATTAAAATCAACGGTATAAGATAAAACAGATAGATTGCAACATCTTGAATTATCATTACGACAAAACATTTTCCATCTCGCTATATCATATTCCTATTCTCTTCGTGTTCCGCAATTATTACAGAAAACATCTGTCTTAAGCATTTTGCTTCCACAATTTGAACAATATGTATATTCTTCCTGTTTCAACAAACTATCAGCCGCCTGTGTTACAATCACCTTAGACGTAGCCACACCATCTAATACTTTGTCAATTTGATTACCATCCATTGCGACACTCTGATTAGTATAAGCCCGAAAAGCCATAATAATAAAACTGCCTGTCTCTAGTAGTGTAATTACTATATTTATTTTATTGTATATTGCCGGATAATTTCCAAGTTCACTCATAAGAAGTCTTATTAAGTCATCTACCACACTCCATACGCCGCTTATTATTGCAAACACCGCATATATCGTTGCTGCTCTTTTCGCAGATATCTTTACATAATTGTCCTCTTCAAATATCAATACATAAACTATAAGTCCAAACATCAGTAACGGCGTTGTGATTCCACTTATGAATATAATTGCTGCTAAAAAAGAATTTGTAAATCCTAGTTTCGTTTTGTTCATTTGTTTTTCCCTCGTCTGATTTCATTTTTCAACTGCAGTTGAACCGCATTTTGGGCATTTACTGCCTAATGTATATCTTGTTTTACACACCATACAAACCTTCTCTTCCACGATTCTCTCATTTTCCTTTTGAAAACTCTGTGAAACCGTCCCTGGTATATCTTCTCCTAAATAGCCTCTAACAAAGAAAAAGGCATTGATCATCGGAATAATCAAAAGAAGCCATCCCATTGCAGGAGTTGAAAATATCTCCATTTCATACAATTCCTCGGCTATCTTAGCATTCATAGCTATACGTGTTAAAATCATGACCGCATCTGCTGCTATACAAGTCCATGCACTAACTAATGCGGGATTTGCCAAACTATACTTTTTCTTTCTTTGCAGTAGTGCTAACAACATAACTACTCCAGCAATTGCACTCACTAAATATCCACCGGTTATTACCAATAAAACCATTCGAAATCCTTCGATATCAAGTCCCCAATCTTCAAGAGAAGATAAAAGTTTCCAAATATCTCTTACACTACACTCCTTTGAATAACTCCAAAGTGAAACCGATATACTCGGTATCAATCCACCTAACGCAGAAAAAATCGTACAGGCAATCATTAAAAGCGCATATATTATCTTAGGTGTCAGATGAACCATCATTACAGGATCTGCCTGCCCCTTATAGTGAGTTGGTGTATTTACAATTGATTTATTTTGTGAATTTAATAAATTCCCACAATATTTACAAAATTTTGCATTGTCTTCTATTTGCTTTCCGCACTGGCTACAAAACATTTTATCCTCCCGAATTTAATATAAAAATTAATTATTTTTGTTTCATTTACTATTTACTAATACTTTCTTCCACAGTTTGGGCAAAACATTGCATCTGCTTCTAATTCAGTTCCACATTCCGAACATCTTTTCACCGAAATAGTTTCTTGCTTTTCTTCCGGTATAGCTATTTCTTCCATTTTCTGCCCGCACATATTACAAAATTTACTTTCTATAGATACGATTGCCTGACAATTTAAACATCTCTTTTTCCCCTGCATTGCAAGCTTTTGAAGTTCAAGTTTATTTCTTTCCTCATTAATTTTCTTTATTTCTTCAAAATACTGTTGATACGATATGTCCCTTAAATCACTTTTATTTTCTTCATAATACTTTTTCCCTATTTTTTCATACTCAGTTTTCAAATTTTCTTCTATTTTTGACAATGCTCGTTCTTCCGTAATTAATGCCATAATTTCCTCCCTGTTATCTAAAATATTTTTAGTATAAATAAGTTGTTTTTGAATATTTATAGTATATATCTTTATGTTTTAAATATCAATAGTCTGTTTATGCTTATTCATTATACTTATAGTATTTATTTGGAGGTATTTTATGAGTAATATTACTATATGTGTCGGCGATCGCTTACGCCGAAGAAGAATTGATCTTGGGTATACCCAAGAACATCTTGCTGAATTAGCTGATGTTCATCCCACCTATATCGGGCAGGTAGAACGTGGAGAAAAAAATGTTACAATTGAAAGTTTAGAAAAAATATGTTGCGCACTCAATTTACCCATGGATGAACTTTTTTACAACATCCATACTTCTGATGCAAAAAACCAGGACGCAAAAGCTTGCTATGACTTAATTGTCCGCCAGCCCTTAAAAGATCAAAAACAACTTTGTCTTATAATTGAGGGTATCCTAAAATTTCGAAGTTAATTTTTCTTGACTTCCTTTATTTCTCTTGCTATCATGTAATCAAAGCATTTATTCTATGAAGAAAATTCAAAAAGCTGGTCTCAGCATCTGTTTTCGGGATTTCCCGTTTTCCATTCAGAAATTCATGCTTTTATTCCCTTTTATTATTTCTAAATATTTCACGGTGGATTTTTGACGATCCTAATTTTTACGCAAAAGGAGGTTCTATGAAGAACAGGACAAATTTACTCCAGTGGCATCCTGCCTTTTTTGCCGGGATACAGGTGGATCTGGATGCCGAAAACAGTGAACTGTTGTATGTCAACGAGCATCAGCTGGGGACGAAACCGAAGCAGATCGATGTCATTGTATTGAAAAAGAATGACAACTATCAGATTCGAAAAAATATCGGAAGAATCTTTCGTAAATACAACATCATCGAATATAAAAGTCCTTCCGACTATCTGAGCATTGATGATTTTTATAATGGCTATGCTTATGCATACCTTTATAAAATTGATACCGTCACGGTAGACGAACGGAAAATACGGGATATCACCCTGACCTTCGCTACTACCAAGTATCCGCAAAAGCTTATAAAGCATCTGGAATGGGTACAGTGCTATAAAATCCGCAATGTATCCCCCGGCATTTATTATATCTGCGGCGATATTATTCCTATGCAGATCGTTGTATTATCACAGCTTCCTCTGGAAGAGAATCTGTGGCTGCGGGTCTTAAGCAACAAGCTGGACGATCCGGAGATCATTGATCGCATGTTACAGGAATATGAGCAACATAAAGACAATCCCTTATACAGTTCTATTGTAGAGATTGTGGTACGGGCAAATCAATTATTATTTCGAAAGGAGGGATCTACCATGAGTGAAACATTAGAAGCTATTATTAATGAAAAGCTGGATGCCCGGGAGAAACGCGGACATGATCGGGGCGTGCTGGACACTTGCAGAGAGCATGCCTGTGGCATGTATGCTATCGGTATGTCTGTAGAGCAGATTGCTCTGGTTACCAACGCATCCGTGGAAACTGTCAATGAATGGTTAAACAATAAGGGAGCCTGACGGCTCCCTTATTGTTTCTCTCATATCTTACAGTTGTGCAATATCCACCAGCGTCAGTTCCTTACAATCGTTCATATGCTCCATGCTGGTCACGAGAGCATTGGCGGTGTCCATTGCAGTGATGCAGTAGATACCGGTCTCGATAGCGGTACGGCGGATCAGGAAACCGTCTCTGGTCTTGTCGCGGCCCTGGGTCGGGGTATCGATGACAAGGTCGATCTTGTGTCCCAGGATCAGGTCCATAACGGTCGGGGATTCCTGAGAGATCTTGTTGACCTTTCTTGCTTTCACACCTGCTTCATTCAGAGCAGCTGCGGTACTTCTGGTAGCATAAATGGTGTATCCCAGCTTTTCGAAGCGTCTTCCGACTTCAATGGCTTCACCCTTATCCGCATCCTTCACGGTGATGATCATGTTCTTGTACTTGGGCAGTTCTACGCCTGCTCCCAGGAATGCCTTGTACAGAGCCTCATTGAAGGTCTTGGCGATACCCAGACACTCACCGGTAGACTTCATCTCCGGTCCTAAGCTGATCTCGGCACCGCGGATCTTCTCGAAGGAGAACACGGGCATCTTGATGGCAAAATACTCTGCCTCAGGCTGTAAGCCGGGCTCGTAGCCAAGCTCACGGATGGTCTTGCCGATGATCACTTCGGTCGCCAGATCCACGATAGGAATACCGGTTACCTTGCTGATATAAGGTACGGTACGGGAAGAGCGGGGGTTAACCTCAATGACATATACCTCGTCACCGATGGCAATGAACTGGATATTGATCAGTCCCTTGACATGCAGTGCCTTTGCCAGTCTTCTGGTGTACTCTGCGATCTTCTCTTTTACTACTTTATCAATAGTCGGAGCCGGATATACGGAGATACTGTCTCCAGAGTGGATACCGGTTCTCTCGATATGCTCCATGATACCGGGGATCAGGATATCGGTACCGTCGCATACGGCATCGACCTCGATCTCCTTACCCTGTAAATACTTATCTACCAGGATCGGGTGATCCTGTGCGATACGGTTGATGATCTCCATGAATTCTTCGATCTCTTCATCGGAGATAGCGATCTGCATGCCCTGTCCGCCCAATACATAGGAAGGACGCACCAGTACGGGATAGCCCAGTCTGTTAGCAACCGCCTTAGCTTCCTCCGCGGTGTATACAGTACCGCCGGCTGCACGGGGGATCCCGGTCTCTTCCAGAATCTTGTCGAACAGTTCTCTGTCCTCAGCGGCATCTACATCCTCCGCCTTGGTACCTAAGATAGGCACGCCCATCTTCATCAGGCTCTCAGTCAGCTTGATAGCGGTCTGTCCGCCGAACTGTACCACAGCACCATCGGGATGCTCAATATTTACGATAGATTCCACATCTTCCGGAGTCAAAGGCTCGAAATACAGCTTGTCCGCAATATCGAAGTCGGTACTTACGGTCTCCGGGTTATTATTGATGATAATGGTCTCATAGCCTGCCTTGGAGAATGCCCAGGTAGCATGTACAGAACAATAGTCGAACTCGATACCCTGTCCGATACGGATAGGACCGGAACCCAGTACCAGGACTTTCTTGCGTCCGGTGGTCTCCTTGGCTTCGCACTCGCCGCCGAATACGGAATAGTAATAAGGAGTGGAAGCTGCGAACTCTGCAGCACAGGTGTCTACCATCTTGTAGACAGCCTTAATGCTGTTGTCATAACGCATCTTCTTGATCTCTTCCTCGGTCTTGCCGGTCAGTCTTGCGATCACGTTATCCGGGAACTCGATTCTCTTGGCTTCCTTCAACAGATCAACCGTCAGCGGCTGTGTCTCCAGCGCATGCTCCATCTCGGTCAGAATGGCAATCTTGTCGATGAACCACAGGTCGATCTTGGTAATGTCGTGGATCTGCTCGTAGCTGATGCCTTTACGGATAGCTTCCGCAATGACATAAATACGCTGGTCATCCACGATCTTCAGACGCTCTAACAGTTCCTCCACAGACAAAGCGCTGAAATCATAGCTGCGCAGGCAGTCCACATGCTGCTCCAGGGAACGGATAGCCTTCATCAGTGCTCCCTCGAAGTTATTGCAGATACTCATAACCTCACCGGTTGCTTTCATCTGGGTGGTCAGAGTACGTTTTGCAGTGATAAATTTATCAAAAGGCAGTCTGGGAATCTTCACGACACAGTAGTCCAGTGTCGGCTCGAAGCTGGCATAGGTCTTGTGGGTGATGGCGTTCTTGATCTCATCCAGGGTAAAGCCCAGTGCGATCTTCGCTGCTACCTTTGCGATAGGATAACCGGTCGCCTTACTTGCCAGTGCGGAAGAACGGCTGACACGGGGGTTAACCTCGATAACACAATATTCAAAGCTGGTGGGATGCAGCGCAAACTGTACGTTACATCCACCGGTGATCTGCAGTTCGTTGATGATCTTCAGAGCGGAAGTACGTAACATCTGGTACTCCTTGTCGCTCAGGGTCTGGGAAGGAGCTACTACGATACTGTCTCCGGTATGCACGCCGACGGGATCGATGTTCTCCATGTTACATACGGTGATGCAGTTGCCTGCGCTGTCACGCATTACCTCGTACTCGATCTCTTTCCAGCCTGCAATACAACGCTCTACCAGTACCTGACCCACACGGGACAGACGTAAACCGTTCTCCAGGATTTCTTCCAGTTCTACCTGATTGTGGGCGATACCACCACCGGAACCTCCCAGGGTATAAGCGGGACGCAGTACGACCGGATAGCCGATGGTATTGGTGAATTCCACACCGTCTTCCACATTTTCAACGACCCTGGATGCTGCACAGGGCTCACCGATGCGCTCCATCAGGTCTTTGAACTCCTGACGTCCTTCGGCGTTACGAATGGTAGCTGCGGTAGTACCTAACAGCTTTACATTATGAGCAGCCAGGAAACCGGACTCCTCCAGCTCCATACCGAGGTTCAGACCAGCCTGTCCTCCCAGGGTGGGAAGGATGCTGTCGGGCTTTTCCTTTTCAATGATCTGCTCCAGAACCTTTACGTTCAGGGGCTCGATATATACCTTATCTGCGATATCTTTATCAGTCATGATGGTCGCAGGGTTGGAGTTCACCAGGATTACCTCTACTCCCTCTTCCTTCAGGGAACGGCAGGCCTGGGTACCTGCATAGTCGAATTCCGCTGCCTGTCCGATGACAATAGGACCGGAGCCGATTACCATTACTCGTTTTACATTAGGATTCTTGGGCATCTTAGTTCTCTCCTCTCATCATATGAATGAACCGGTCAAACAGGTAACCGGAGTCCTGGGGTCCCGGACATGCTTCCGGGTGGAACTGTACGGTGAAAATGTTCTTGCCGGTGTAGGACAGACCCTCGTTGGTACCGTCGTTGACATTGATAAATGCGGGAACCGCTACGGAAGGATCCAGCTTGTCGGTATCTACCACATATCCATGGTTCTGAGAAGAAATATATACTCTTCCGGTCATCAGATCCTTTACCGGATGGTTGCCTCCTCTGTGTCCATATTTCATTTTGTGGGTATCTGCGCCGGTAGCCAGAGCCATCAGCTGATGTCCCAGACAGATTGCGAAAATAGGAATCTCGGTATCGTATAACTTTTTGATCTCGGCGATCACACCGGTACACTCCTTGGGGTCTCCCGGTCCGTTACTTAACATGATACCGTCGGGATTATCATCAATGATCTCCTGTGCGGGAGTTCCAGCGGGGTATACGTTCACCTCACAGCCTCTCTCTGCCAGGGATCTGGCGATATTTCTCTTGGCTCCCAGGTCTAACAGAGCTACCTTTAGTCCCTGTCCGGACAGCTCCGTTACCAGTGCGGGCTTGGGCTCTCTGACACCCTTTTCATAAGCTTCTTTATCAAAACGCGCTGCACCGGACAGAGGGCCGTTCTGTGCCAGATCCGTGGTGGGATTCACTACATACTTCTCCTTGCAGGTCACCTTTTCCACGACCTTGCCTGTGGTATATGCTTTCAGCTTCGGAAGCACTTCGTTCAGGTCATAGGCTTCGTTGGTGGTGATCATACCGTTCATGGTACCCTTCTCACGCAGGATCTTGGTCAGCGCACGGGTATCGATTCCGGCGATACCGGGCACACCGTTCTCCTCTAAGTATTCCTGTATTGTGCAGTCACAGCGGAAGTTGCTGGGAATACGTGAAAGCTCTCTGACGATGAATCCATCCGGCCAGGGTCTCTCCGACTCACAGTCATCCCTGCATATGCCATAGTTACCGATCAGGGGGTAAGTCATGCATACAGCCTGTCCTGCATAGGACGGATCCGTCAGGACCTCCAGATATCCGGCCATGGATGTGTTAAATACGATTTCACTGATGATCTCTTTGTCTGCACCGATGTGCGTTCCTTCGAACACCGTTCCATCTTCCAAAATCAAAAATGCCTTCATTCTTTCCTCACATTCTGCCGCTTTTTGCGACGTTTGTATTTC
>OGZW01003102.1_pt1 | contig 12550 bp, 7 predicted proteins | sample 1577001 | NCBI WGS metagenome assembly OGZW01 (sample SAMEA3541519, study PRJEB24748) | human gut metagenome | biome: human gut; feature: human-associated habitat; material: faeces | place: China | collected 2012 | reverse complement strand
CAAAAGCAGTGGCTTATTACAAAGAAAAGGAAGGACGTGGTGCTATGAGTGAAGCAGTAAGACAGTATGCAATGGAATATGCCAAAGAATATGCAAAGGAATATGCCAAAGAGTATGGTGAGGAACAGAAGGAAGAGGGGATTCTTCAGGGAAAAAATAATATGTTGTATTCATTGGTTTCAAAGGGAAAGTTAAAAATAGATGTAGCAGCCGAAGAGGCAAATGTCAGCCTTGGAGAATTTGAAAAATCGATGGAGGAAGCAGGATATAAAATTCCTGAATTGGTATAGTTTAATAGTTACAAGATACGTTAAATATAGACCCGGTTTGCATAAGTATGTGCAGACCGGGTTTTTATAATAAAAAAGCAATGTATGATACAAAAAGTTTACAACTGACATATATACTCATTATAACAACAGAGAGCACAAAAAAGGAGAGCCGCATATGGATAAAAGGGGTAACATATCTTCACGAAATATGAGATTATTTGCAGCAATTATGACACTCATCGAGGCACTTGTCCTCACATCACTGGCAGGCTGTGCAGATAAAAAGGTAGATTATAGCACTGATACAGAAAAACTGACAAAAAGTGCTGTATGCAATGTAAAGGATTTTAGTACAGATGAGATCTACAGCGATGAGTTTTCCGTGCAGACAGAAATTGGAAATGTAAATATAGATATAAGTGCAAAAGTGGAACTGCCTGATTGTAAGACAATGTCAGTAGTTGAAGTGGAAAAGATACCTTATTCTGCAAAGCTCAAGGAAAAGGTATTGAAGGCATACTTTGGAGAGTCACAGATTTATTACTATGATAAGGAACATTGGACAAAAACACAGATTCAAAATCTCATTGATTCCATAAATTCCTCAACAACACCAACTGATACATCTGGCACAGGAAACAGAGCTGAGTTTTTGAAGGAGTATACGCATTATCTGGAAAATGCCGGGGATGAATGGACTATAGCTACAGAGTATGATTCATGTGATGAGTTTGTAGGAAAAAAAGGAAACACCTGGTATAACGTGAATTTTGTTGCAGATGGTGATGAAAATAAATGGTTGTCGGGAATTGGCACAGGTCCGATTGAGGGATATACCAAAAAGACAGGAAGTAATGAATACGAGTGGAGCAATATATTTAACGATGGATATGTGCAGCAATACTTTGGACCGGATTCACTCATGGAATATGATACGATATATGATATCACGGATTCACAGGATACATCGGGAGAGGAAATTGAGCAGGAGGAAAATGAATCGGGTATCACAATAGAAGAAGCGGGGAATATGATAGACAGCTTTTTGAAAGAGACAGGTTTTTCATCCATCCCGCAGACTGAGAGCTCGCAGCTGAAATGGAGTGGATATAACGAAAGAGCCGATCATGTGTATCAGGAAGATGATATACATGAGTGTGTAAGTGGTTATAGATTTTACTACAATATCGGAGTTGGCAAAATATTATTTGATGATGCTTTAAACCCGATGGATTACAGCGGATACAATATGAAATATGGTGATAGTATAGAGGATACTTTTGATAATGAATTCTACAATTTTTATGTTGATAAATATGGTATAGGGACTTTTTATATAGACTGCCCGGTAAGTATAGTAAGAAAACAGGAAAATGTAGAAATGCTTCCTTTAGAAAATATATTTGATATTGCCCGGGATGAGCTTGAAAACAATGCTGATGAATATGTACTGGATACAAATGTAAAATATTACACTCTAAAACTTGCATACATAAGGGTAAACAACCGGACTGATATGCAAAAATACAGTTATATTCCAGCATGGAGTCTGGAATTGCTGCAGAAAGGCACTGCAAATGCATGCCCTGTATTTATCAACGCGATTGACGGAAGTGTGATACATTCGGACGATCTGAGTTAAGATACAGAATGTTTACATTAGACCGTACCTTCACAGGAATAATTATGTTGTAGAAAAAAATGTGACATATCAGGGAGGATTGGCATATGAGAAAACACACAAGAATACTCGCAGCGGCTATGACGATCGTTGAAGCGATAGTAATCATCTCATTCACAGGCTGTGCCGGCAAAAAAGTAGATTATGGGAATGAGAGCGAAAGTAAAGAGACAAAAAATATGTCTGCCTTAGCTGATATCAGGGCAGACTCCGGCTGGAATGAAAACTTTACAATACAGACCGGTAATGGCGAGAAAACAGTATATGTAAATGCAAATATTGTAGTTCCGGACTTTGATAACATGTCGGTTGTTGAGGTGGAAAATGTAAAGATAGATGCTGATTACAAAAAGCGTTTTCTGGATTTATATTTTGGTGGGAACGAGTACTATTATCACGATCCGGATCATTATACTGTTGACGAACTGAATGAGGTCATAGAGGACTGGCAGAAAACACAGGATGAAACTCACAGTGAGTGGTTGGAACAGCGGCTGGCTGAATATAGGGATAAGCTTGAAACGGCAAAGACTACTTATACCGTGGCAAAGGATCTCGAAAACTGTGAAGTATTTGCAGGCTACAAGGGTGATGTGTTCTGTGAGGTGGATTTTGAGGCTCACAAGGTACATGCTTACGCCTTGCATCAGTCCGGGACAGATTACGGTCCACCATCTTTAAGGAATGAGGACTATGATACCATAACGCAGACTTTTCAGGATGATGATCTAAAGGATAAGGCAGACGAGACCTCAAATGAGGGCAGTAAATCTGCCGCATCAGCCAAAAAAGAAGCCGGGGATTTCCTTAGTAAATTGGGAATGCAGGATCTGGTGGAACGAGGTGAATGTGAGTGCAGCTGGATAGGGTTTAATAACAGCGAAGAGGGAAATGACTATCAGACAGCAGTGTGGGGATATATTTATTCATACGCGACCGGCATAGACGGAATCACATTTAAGGATGGATTTGATATGGATACCTATTTGTCGGTGTATGAAGCAAATGATAGTGATATAGATGATGTTACACTGCCTGACAGTACACTTCTTACAGTCACGGATGATGGAATAATTGATGTGCAGATGGAATATCCGGTAAATGTAACACAGATCTATAAGGATGTGGAGCTTATTTCTCTGAAAAATATAGAGCAGATCATCAAGGCGGAGATTACGGAAAATCCTGATAAATATGATATTGCATCGTCATTCAATAAGCTACAGCTTAGTTATCTTAAGATAAGAAGTGACAGTGAGCAGGGAAAATACAGCTATGTTCCGGCGTGGGCACTGTCACGTCTGGTAGACTACTCCAATGAGCAAAATGCTATCTTTGTAAACGCTATAGATGGAACAATCATAAATTTGGAAAATTCACTGTAAAGGAGAGGCTATGAAGAGGAAAAACGTTATTATACCGGCGTTGGTTCTTGCAATAGCATTAACCGGCTGTTCAGGAAAAAAAGTAGATTACAATATGGAAACTGAAAATATAAACACAAAAGCAGGAAGTGATATAAGTGCGTTTGACGACAGTACGAAATGGAATGACAGCTTTTCTGTTGAGACATCTGACAAAAGTGTGGATGTGGATATTTCAGCAGACATTACCCTGCCGGACTGCAAAAGCATGTCGGTTGTTGAGGTGGAAAATATAAAGGTAGATGCCGATTTCAAAAAGAGTGTGATAGAGGCTTATTTTGGCGATAGTAGCGTATATTATCACGACATACCTCATTATACGAAAGAAGAGATATATCACAGTATGGAAGTTGTAAAAAATGCGATTGCCGGATATCAGTACGAAATTGATCAGGGACTTACCACAGAAGAGGGCGTCAGCATGGGGATGAAAATTGAAAATGATCTGATGGAACAGTATGAAAAGGCAGAACCATCTGCACTGGATACGCGTGAAATAGCCACAGACTATACGGATTGTAATGAGTATCTGGGATATATTGGTAATGTTTTCTGTGAGCTTAGGTTTGGAATTGCTGAGGACGGTTCGCTTGAATATATTTCAGCACAGCCTCTTAAAGCAGGAAGTGAGGGCACATCATATGATAGCAGTGAGTATGGCTATTACGGACCACCATCATTTGCCCAGGAGCAGGGTGTAGGGGGCTTAAATGGAGATTCTACAGGTGGAGATACTACCTCTGGATATGACAACGAGTGTGTATTGACCAAAGACGAAGCTGTAAAGAAGGCAGAAGAATTTCAAAATAAATTAGGCAGGGCTTCACAGGTATATATAGGAACCTCAGACTACGAGTGGAGCGCAGGAGTGATAGAGGATGGCGATGATACCGTAAAAACTGATGATAAAGAGAGCGTTATAAAGGATACAGCCTGGGGATATATCATAGATTATGGCGAGGGTGAGGATGGCATAGCGTTTTGCAAGTCACTCGATTTCACCCGGAATATGGATATATGGGAGAAACTCGATAACTATGATGATTTTATGCCATATGGCAGCAGTTCCTTTATTGTGACGGATCAGGGAGTGACGGAATTTAATGTTTCTTACCCGGTTGATATTGTAAATGAGTCAAAAAACGTAGAACTTTTGTCAATGGACACTATAAAAGAGATCATCAAGGATGACATGACAAAGAATTCAGATCAGTATGATTTTACACAAAATCACACTTACAACAATCTAAAGCTCGGATATATCCGTTTGAAGGATGCATCTGCCAAGGATAAATATACTTATGTTCCGGCATGGTGTCTGTCAAAACAGGATAAGGGCTACGACAGATATCCGGTGTATGTGAATGCGATAGATGGCACGATCATAAGGATTGATGATCTTATATAAAATTTAGCTAATGGATCAGGTTCATATTTTGATGGAAAAGATGTGAAAAATATATGATTAACAGAAAGAAAAAATATATAAGTCGTTTGACACTTACCGCTGCAATTACCTCTATTTTATTTTCAGGATGTGGGGCGGCACAAAAGGAGCTTGCACAGACGGACAGAGCTTCCTACGAGAAAATATCATACCAGACAGTTACGGTACAGAGCGGTTCACTCACACCTCAGACTACCATCAGTCTGAGCGCGCAGGGCTATACCAGGTTTTCCTATGGTGCGACAAACACGGAGCTTACGCTCGAAAAGGTAAATGTGGCAGTGGGTGATCATGTGAAAAAGGGCGATATACTGGTGGCTTTTAAATCCGGGGAGATACAGAAAAAGATTGAGGACTACAGCGGGCAGATCAGCCAGAATAAGCTTCTGGCAGAGCACTACAGGGCTATTATGAAAATCGATGATACTCAGGATTATTCAAGCGATATTGCCCGGCTTGATAAGGATACAGAGGTTGCGCAGCTTTATCTTGATGAGGCAGAGGAAAAACTGTCGAGATATCAGATTACGGCATCCGAGGATGGCACGATCACAGCAATGAACAATTCGCTTTTGGCGGGAGTTTTTGAACCGGGCAGCAATCTTATAACAGAAATCAGCGGAAACGGCAATTACGAGGCTGACAGACCGGAAGGTTATGACTTTAATGTAGGTGATATATACACGGCAACAGCATCTGATATAGAGTTTGAACTTAAGGTAAAAGAGGTGGACGATAAAAAGGTTGTTTTTGAACCGGTATCGGACATGTCGGCAGTATCGGATGCACAGATATTTTCCATGGAAGTGACGCGCCCTGCTATAGAAAATGCTGTGTATGTGCAAAAGGACGCAGTACATGAGAAGGATGGCAGGTATTTTGTATACACACTGGATGAGAATGGATACAGACAGGCGGTATGGATAAGTGCTGGAGATCAGGTGGGAGACTACCGGATCATCACAGAAGGACTTAAAAGCGGGGATGAGGTGGTTTTGCAGTGAAAATCAGAAACCTTTTATCAATAAAAAAACTTGCAGTACTGGGGATATGTGTATCGTTTGTGGCAGGCGGCTGTGGAAAAATGACAGAAAGCAGCATACCAAAGCTTGAAGAACCTGTAGCGTTAAATGAAGCCTATAGACCTGTGGAATACGGTACGATCGGCTCCATGCAGGTGCTGATGGCTACTGCAGTTCCGAGGGATTACTGCAATTACTACAGTGCCAATGTCAATATTTCACAGATATATGTGGAGCCGGGAGATACAGTAAATGCGGGGGATGTGCTTGCAGTCTGTGATGTGGATGAGGCAAAAAAACAGTTGCAGGAATGTAAGGATGCGCTGGCGCATGAGAATGAGACATATGAGATATCCGCGCAGATCTCGGATACGCAGATCAAATTATGGGAGAGTCAGGCTGCGGATACGGACGAATTTTCAACAGAACAGATTGAGAAAAAAGAGAGCACAGAAGAGGATTACAATACGCAGATTGCCACAGAACAGGAAAATGAACGGTACGATAAGCAGCTTCACGAATACCGAGTGCAAAAGATCAATGAGCAGATGGCTTTATATCAGCAGATTGTTGATGATGGAACGCTTAAGGCAGCCCACAGCGGTCTTGTCACTTACACTAAGAAGCTGACAGGTGGAAGGTCTGCTGCGGCATACGAGAATATAGTCATTGTCTCCGATACGGATGACCTTGTGCTGGATATAAAAGATACAGCCATAAATGAGTACAAATACAGCGATTATGACAAGAAATATGTGATAGTCGATGGCGAAAAATATGATGTCACCGAGTCTCAATATACATCAGAGGTTTTGGTACTTTCGAAGATAAACAACCGCTATCCGGATGTGTGCGTGGAAAGCAGGGAAAAGCTGTTTCTTACGGCAGGACAGATGTATCCGGTATATTTTGAAAAGACAAAAGTGGATCAGGCACTTGTCGTGGGAAAAGATTCCATCTATAAGGATGGCGATACCAGATATGTCTATGTGAAAAATGATGAGGGCGGCCGCGAGAAACGCATCATAACAACAGGTGAGTATGATGAAAACTATACACAGGTCACAGAGGGATTAAAAGAGGGGGAGCTGGTCTACTATAATTCTACAGATCAGGTTCCGACAAAGTACAGCAAATATACGGTAACAAGGTCTGACTTTGATATAGCAAACTACGGTGTGAGCTACAGCAGATCTGACGCAGGGACGATAACCGAAACCTGTGATTATGAAGGGCAGATCGTTTCTGTCAATGTGAAGCAGGACGATACGGTAGAAAATGGGATGCTGCTTTACGTGGTGGATACCGGAGAGGGCAAAGCTGCCATAACAGAGGCAAAAAATGAGATCGACTCGGAGAATGAATCCTATGCGCACAAGATCGCAGATTACGATAAACAGGTAAAAGATTTATCTGAAGGTGGTAGCAGCGCAGAAGAAAATAACAAACAGGATGAAAAGCCGGATACAGCATATGAAGAGCAGCAGTTGAAATTGAACTTACAGCTGCTTGATCTGCAGAAAAAACTTGCCGGTGCAGACCACACCTATCAGCTTTCCCGGCTACAGTCAGCATATGACAGCATAAGCGCAGGAAATGACGGCAAAGGAAATATTTCAGTATATGCCAAAAATGACGGAAAAGTTTCAAAGGTGAGTGTCAAGGCAGGAGATAATGTGGAGGAAGGCTCAGATATCCTGCAGATAACCGGAAATTCCACGGACGTACTGCAGGTCCTGGTAAAGGATAGCAATAACTATAAAGTATATACGGACAATATAGCAGATGTGGGAGAGCGCGTATCACTTGAGCTGGACGGTACAACAATCTACGGAAACTGTATCGGTTTTGCCGGTTACGGCAGGCAAGCTCAAAGGGGATATATAAATCAGGATGATAAAGGTGTGCATATTACAGGAAACACAGATTCGGGATATGGAAATGCAGCATTTTATATAAAACTTGACAATGGAATACCGGATGATCTGACCAGGGCATCTGCTGTAAAGTTTTCTTATGTTTCTTTTAAAAAGGTGGTAGTGGTGCCGACTTCGATCATACACAAGCAGGTCAATCCGATGGACAAAGATGATATATCATACTATGTGTGGAAAATTGATGGGGACAGCGTGGTAAAGCAGCCGGTAATATTGAGCGATTATACATCAGGCAGCGATACACTTGTGCTTTACGGTATTGATGAGGGCGATGAAATATGTTTGGCTTCGTAATTAATAAATTAAAAAACAGAAAATGGTTAAATTTGTGTCTGCTTATGGGAGTGGCTTTGTTTATAGCACTTTTTGTGTGCCACTCTATGTTTGAAAAGGGTGCGGGAAATCAGATACTCGACAGACTTTTTACGGATCATGCCACACAGCAGAATGAGTTTCCTGCACAGATGAGCCGCGAGGGAACATATGCGGTGGCAGATTATCCTGATTCGCAGTCAGTACTTGATAAGCTGTCAGGATACGAGCAGAAGTGGATTGAATATGTGGATATAAACAAGGTTTCCTCACAGCAGCTTATCACACTCCCAGGAGGACGCGCAGATACAGAGTTTGGAGGACCTAACAATTATTTTACAATAGGATATCTGCCGGGACTTTCGGAGTACGCGGATGTTGTAAAATCTCAGACTGACACAGCCACATTCGAATGCAGTATAAGCGAAAAGACAATGGATCACTACGGACTTGTAGCAGGTGAAAAAATCTATTTACATGTACCTGATGGCAGTGGGAAAAAGGAAATTTCTTTCGTAATATCACAGATCTGCCGTGAAAAAGATATAAACAATCCATATTGGGCCAAGACGCTTTCGGATATGGGCGATGTGGTGTTTGTTTCGCAGGATGTTTTTGACGAAATGATGCAGTATTACAGCGAGGACAATATCAGCTACAGTGATTTTCTCATGCTGGATTATACGCAGATCAACACGGAAAATGCCTCACTTTATGATGGGTATATGGAGCAGTTTAAGGATGCTGACAAGCTCTACAATGACAACATCCGTGATACGCTGGAGCGCTTTTTTACACAGCAGAAGACGATAAAGCTGATGCTTTGGGCGTTGGAGCTGCCGTGTCTTGTGCTTTTGATTTTATTTATAAGAATGATATCTGTACAGATACTTTCGCTCGAGCAAAATGACATACTTGTTTTAAGAAGCCGCGGTGCGACAAAATTACAGGTATTTATTTTGTACTTACAGCAGTCGGGAATAATAGCGTTTGCGGGCTGTGTACTCGGAATAGTACTCGGATATATAATGTGCCGGGCTGCCGCATCTACAGACGGATTTTTAAGATTTACGGCAAAGGATATAGGCACTTACAAATTTGTATGGCAGATGCTTGTCTATGCGGTGGCAGCGGCAGTTATCATGGTGCTGTTTATCACAGTTCCGGTGTGGAAAAAATCAAAGGATGCCATATCAGAGCGCAGCAGTAGGGGACGAATATCAAAGAAAAAGCCTCTTTGGGAGAAATGCTTTATAGACGTTATACTTTTGGCTCTGTCAGCATATCTGCTTTACAATTACAACAAGCAGAAGAGTACGCTTGCGATATCTGTTCTTGAGAACAGGAGCATAGATCCTGTCATGATACTGGACAATTCGCTTTTTATATTTGCAGCGGCACTTTTGTGCGTAAGACTTACCGGACTTATTATTCTGCTTGTGGACAGGCTCTTTAAAAAGCATTTTTCTCCGGCAATGTATGCATCATTTTTACAGCTAAAACGAACCAGATACAATCAGGGATTTCTGGCAGTATTTCTTATCATGACAGTGGCCGGCGGTATTTTTGACGCGAATATGGCGCGCACCATGAACAGCAATATGGAGCAGCGTATCGTCTACAATGTGGGCTGTGATGCGATATACAACGAGGATTTCAGACTCAGGATACAGTACAATAAAAATGGCTCTGTAAACTGGATGTATGACGAGCCTGATTTCGGTAAATACGAGTCGCTCAAAAATGAGGGCATCTGTGACGGTGTCACGCGTGTGCTTGAGGACGAGAGGGTAGACATTTCCGCAGGCAGTGGTTCGGTTTCGGATGCATATCTTATGGCGATAAACACAAAAGAATTCGGTGAGACTGCGAAATTGCAGAGTGGACAAAATGATGATATTAATGACGCTCACTGGTTCAATTACCTGAATGAGCTGGCAAAAGAGCCGGACGGAGTCATCATTTCGTCAAATCTGGCAAAAGATCTGGGACTTAAAGTTGGTGACAGCTTAAATTACTCAAGGTATGTACCGGAGGCTGTCGATGAAGATCAGATCTACGCATCCGAGAATGTAAAGGTATGTGCCATAGTAAAAGGTTTTCCGGGCTACGAGCGTTACACCTATGAGACAGATGCAGACAAAAATGTGACCGAGCAGGAGAAATACCTGATCGTTGCAAATTATGCTACGGTTGTGGAAAAGTTCGGCATGACACCGTACAGTGTGTGGATGAACCTGTCAAAAGGAAAAACGGTGGATGATATTGTGGGATATCTGGGCGGTGAGAACAGTGAAAATTCAGATAGTACAGCAGACAATTTAACAGACACTCAAAGTGAAAAAGTACAGAGTGAAATATACAGGAATATAACATCCGCGCAGCAGCTTATAGACGAGAATAAAAACTCAGCCACAGTGCAGATCACAAACGGTATGTTTACATTAAGTTTTATACTTTCACTGATAGTGTGCTCAGTAGGATTTTTGCTGTATTGGGTTATGACACTAAAACAGAGGGAGCTGCAGTTTGGTATATACCGCGCAATGGGCATGAGAATGAGAGAGGTAAAAGCAATGCTTTTAAACGAGCAGATATTTTTATCATTTCTGCCGCTTCTTGCGGGAGCAGGCATAGGTATAACTGCAACAGCGATGTTTGTAAGGCTCATATCGATCATATATCTGCCGCAGAAACACAATATCGGAGTAAATGTATATATTTATCCATCTGATATGCTGGAGCTTACAGGAGTACTTTTCGTGGCTGTAGCCGTATGCTATGTGGTTATCAGCAGACTGCTTAAGAGTATGAAGATAGCACAGGCACTAAGGCTTGGAGAAGATAGTTAGCATGTAAAAAATGAGGTCGTGACATATGGAAAATGCGATAATTGCTCAAAATATAAAAAGATATTTCAAGGCGGGAGATGGTACAACAGTCCACGCACTTGACGGAGTATCCATGGAGATAAAAAAAGGAACACTTGCCATCTTAAAAGGGCGTTCCGGCTCCGGAAAGACCACACTTCTTAATATCCTTAGTGCGCTTGATATGCCGACAGAGGGAAGTGTGCAGTTTCTGGATAAAAATCTCGAGCAGATGACCGAGAAAGACCGGGAAATGCTAAGGCGGTATGAGATGGGATTTGTATTCCAGTCTATAGCACTAATTCCCACGATGACGGCATATGAGAATGTGGAATTTGCCCTTAGACTTGCGAAAAATAAACGTCAGATACAAAAGAATTTGACTGATATGGATAATGACATTGGAGATGCAAAAACCGATGTGATAAATGAGAATACGCATGACAGAGTATCAGAGCTGCTCGAGCGTGTCGGACTCTCAAAGCGCATGAACCATATGCCGGAACAACTATCGGGAGGTGAGCAGCAGAGAGTTGCGATAGCGCGCGCTGTGGTTCATCGCCCGAAGGTGGTCTTTGCGGATGAGCCGACAGGAGCACTCGATACCGCTTCTGGATTTGAAGTCATGCGATTGTTCCGTGAGTTGATAGACGATGAGGACATCACTATAGTCATGACCACGCATGATCCGAACCTGATGGAGCTGGGAGATGAAGTGTTTGAGCTTAGTGACGGAATAGTAATTTAAATTAAAAAGGGGAAAAGTAGATGATAAATTGCGATGGACTGGTAAAAATATATGAGACAGACGATAAAAAGGTGATGGCACTGGAGGGACTTGACCTGACGGTGGAAACAGGGGAGATGCTTGCGGTAATAGGAAAATCCGGCAGTGGAAAATCCACCCTTTTAAATATGATAGGAGGACTGGAAACACCCACGGCGGGAGTGCTCACTATTGACGGAAAAGATATTTCCACATATTCAGAAGCTGAAATGGTGAGATACCGCAGGGACAAGGTGGGCTTTGTGTGGCAGAAAAGTGCTAAAAATCTGTTCCCATACCTGACTGTGCTGCAGAATGTCGAGGCAGTGATGATGTTTGAAAATGCAGGTAATACCGATAATTTAAAACACGGAGAAATTATAAAAAAACGCAAGGATAATAATAAAAGCTATGCCCTTAAACTGTTAAATGCAGTGGGATTACAGGAGCATAAGGATAAGCTTCCGGCTCAGCTATCGGGAGGAGAGCAGCAACGCGCAGCGATAGCGGTGGCACTGGCAAATAAGCCGGACATACTGCTTGCGGATGAACCGACCGGAGCTGTTGATACAAGGACTGCTGATACAATCTATGAGCTGTTTCATAAGCTGAACAAAGAGCTTGGTATAACCATCATCATAGTCACACACGATATGGCACTTGCAGGCCGTGTAGACCGCACAGTGCTTATATCTGACGGAAAGGTAAGTACGGAGAAATTGAAGAAACACCCTGCAATGGAATATACGGTATTGGACAAGGCGCACAGGATAAAACTCACTGATGAGATGCTTGAGGCAGCGGGGATAGAGTCTAATA
>OGZW01003097.1_pt1 | contig 12567 bp, 10 predicted proteins | sample 1577001 | NCBI WGS metagenome assembly OGZW01 (sample SAMEA3541519, study PRJEB24748) | human gut metagenome | biome: human gut; feature: human-associated habitat; material: faeces | place: China | collected 2012 | reverse complement strand
ATCCAATAAAAGATTACCGCCCATGCTCAGGCAGTCTACAAATGTACCAGTACCAGAATATGGCTGAGATTATTGCCGGATGCATGCATCTGATTGAGAATGCAAAGAAAGCCTGTGAAAATGCGGGTGTTGCACCGCTTGTGCTTCCAATCCGCGGCGGAACAGACGGATGCCAGCTCAGCTTTATGGGACTTCCCTGCCCGAACCTCGGAACAGGGGGACATGCATTCCATGGACCATATGAACACATCACGGCAGAAGGAATGGACAAGGCTGTGGATATCGTGGTTGAACTTGTGAAATTATACGCGGAGATGTAAAGGGTTGTCTGACGGACAGAAGAAATAATACAATAGGGATCACAGACGTTTCGGAATCCAAGAGCATCTAGGTCTGTAGTAAATTTGCTAAAAGCAGTAAGAAAAATGACAAACTCGCTGGCGCTCAGACAGTGTCATTTTTCTTACTAACGCAAATCTGCTACAGACTAAGATGCTTAGGATTCCTGCAAATGTCTGTGATCCCTATTGTATTATTTCTTCTTGTACTGTCGAAAAGTTTTATATATGGATAAGAGTTCCAGGCTCAAGTGAATTTTTTTGGTTAGGATGTCCATATTGCAGGTTATTCAGTTTTATGTTATGTAGCTTTATTTTTATGCTGTTGTTTTTTACATTAAATGGATATTTTATTCAAAGTGTCACATTTCAGGGTTGTATTTCGTCTTTATTTATAGAACGTTCAATAAAGATATGAAAGAAGGTGTTATTTTTATATGCGTGAGTATTCTGACAGTGAGAAGTTGGAACGATTGTATGAGTTGTATGAGCAGAAGATGTATGCGGTGGCTTTTTCGATTCTGAGGAATGAGTGGCAGGCTGAAGATGCGGTGCAGGATGCTTTTGTACGGTTGCTTAAGAATATACGAAAGCTTCGGGATCTGGAAGATGAAAAAACACGATCCTATGTTCTTCAGACGATTCAAAGTGCTTCCCTCGATCAGTACCGGAAAAATCAAATAACGTCCAATGCAACGGTTCCAATCAAAGATATGGATTTTGCTGATGAGCGTGATGATATTATGAAGCTGGTCAGCCGTCTTGCCGGTGACTCTGTCCTTGAGCAGATCCTTGGAAAACTTCCCGACTCTTATCGCGATGTGATCCTGTTCCGCTGTGTACACCAGCTTTCGGTAAAAGAAACAGCTTCCGTCCTTGAAATCGGCGAATCTCTGGTTCGGAAACGTCAGCAAAGAGCATTGAAAAAACTCAGATTGATCATAGGAGATGATATGTATGCAAAACAAAAAATTTGACCAAATAAGCCTTGAAGAATTTGATTCTATGAATATGGATCACACTTTTTCCGATAACTATAACCGAAAAAAGCAGAACTTACTGCATGCTGTCTCGGAAAGTGAACATAACCGGCATCGAAACCATCTTTACCGTGTTGCCGCTGCCATCGTTGCCCTTTCCCTCCTTCCCGCAACCGCATATGCAGCTGACAGACTGCTTCAAATGCATTACAACAGTACCGGAACATACAGCGGTGATCTTTCTCTAACGACTACATCAAAAGATACTGTATTTTCTCCGGTAAAGCTGACTCCAACTTATTTACCTGATGGAAGTATTGCTGCTTCAGACCGTGGACCTGACAAGTACTATGTCCCTTCCGATACAGAATCTTCTTCACATGGTACTGTATTTTCTCTCTACAAGATGGATACCGATGATTTTACATTTTCGCACTCCTATATGACTTCTCGTGAAGAATTTAATGCCAATGGAAATGATGCGGTTCTGATGACTTTCGACTCTTCTGGAGTCTTTGATAAGGATGCCTACGTCGTCTTCCAGGATTCAGGCTATATTGTTGAAATCAATATGGGAAATGCAATCACCAATGAAGAAGCGAAAAAGATTGCTTCTGGTGTGACACTTACGCCTGCTACAGATTCTGACGCTACCTTTGCAGGTTCTTTGTCCGAACTTAAAACGGAATTAGCTGAAGATGCAGCTGCACCAAAAGCACTACAGACTACCTGGCTTAAAGTAAATGATACCTGGACCGACGAAACCTGTGGCTATCAGATGACTGTTAAAAAAGTAGAAGCTTTTGATAATATCCGTTCACTTAACGCAGATTTCTTTACTGATAATGGTAAAAATCTTCCAGATGGTTCGATTAACGACAACGGAGATCTTATATCATATAATCGTGCTATTATTCAGGTCGGAAATGGAACCGACTCACTCAATACACAAACAGGTACTGCACAGATTCATCGAAAATTATTATATGTAACTCTTGAGATTACAAATCCATCCGACAATCCTTTTTCCGATACGGAATCCTGTGTAAATTATGATCTGACCATTCCGTCCGAAAATCCAGACGGATATTATAACAATGCATTGTTCGATAATCCAACATACAAAGATGTTATCAATTATCCAATTTATTTTGATGCCTCTGTATGCTCCGACAACTCTGACCATCATTACTTTTTCACCAGTCTTGAAAAAGGACAGACCATCACCTGCCATCTTGGTTATATTGTCGATGAAGATCTGTTGGATCAGCTTTGTCTCAATACCTCTTTTGACGGACAGATTGGACAGTTTGTGACTCTTTACAAGTAAACGAATATTTTAAACAAAACCGGAGTTGCCGCATATCACTAAAATCCATGCGCCAACTCCGGTTTCTTAAATTTGAAAATATTCTTTTACCTGTTCCAGTATTATCCCCATCAGCTTTGTCCTTGCTTCCACGCTCGCCCATGCTACATGTGGTGTAATCAGCAGTTTTTTGCTGTCTTTTATTTTTCGCAGCGGATTCGTCTCACTCATCGGCTCCTGGCAAAGTACGTCAAGTCCGGCTGCAGCTATCTCGTCATTTTCAAGTGCCTCATACAGATCCTGCTCGACTACGATCGGACCACGTCCGAGATTCAGGAAAATACAGGTTTTTTTCATTTTTGCAAATGCTGCTTTATCCATTAAGCCCTCTGTATGTTCATTTAACGGTGCATGAACGGATATAATGTCAGATTTTGCAAGCAATGTATCCAGATCTACCTGTTCGTAACCTTCCTGCGCCGGACGCCCTGATGCCGAGTAATAAATAATCTGTGCTCCAAATGCTTTTGCGATATCCGCAACTCTCCGGCCAATTGTTCCCAGGCCTATGATCCCCCAGGTTTTGCCACTGATCTCCGTAAAATGCTCTGCAAAATGCGTAAATATTGTATCATTGATGTAACGCTCTTCTTTTACATAATCATCGTAATAACGTATCTTTTCCAGCAGATAGAGAAGCATTGCAAAAGTGTGCTGTGCCACCGTTTCTGTCGAATAGCCAGTTACATTTCTCCATGCAACTCCTCTTTTTTCCAGATATTCTTTATCCAGATTGTTGGTCCCCGTTGCCGTCACGCATACCAGTTTTAACTTCTCTGCTTTTCCAATCGTCTGCTCATTGACCTGTACTTTATTTAAAATAATCACATCTGTATCCTGAACTCTTTCCGTTACTTCTTCTGATGTAGAAAAATCGTATTTTACGACTTCACCAAGCCTGTCAAATCCAGAAAGATCAATATCTTCTCCAATTGTTTTTACATCTAAAAAAACTATTTTCATAATCTGTCCCTCACTTTATCACTGTAATTTGCAACTTTTCCTGTTCATTATCATAACAAATTTATTTTACGGATACAACCCAAACAACCGTTGACATTCTTATCCTATGGCGCGTATACTAAAGAAATGAAGAGCATTTGCGATTATATCCTGATATAATTAGCAGATGTTTTTTTTGGTCTTTCTGGCAAGCCTTCGCTTTTTATAAATCACATTCCATCAACATCAAGGAGGTTATTATCATGAATCAGAACAAAGCTTTGGAACTTACAAAAGATATCGCAACTGATATTATCGGAGGAATCCTGATCGCTGTCGGTGTCTATAATTTTGCTGCCGCCGCAAAGTTTCCGATGGTAGGGGTAAACGGAATCGCCCTGATCTTTTACCAGTTGTTTGGACTGCCGATCGGTACTGTTGCCCTGATCCTTAACATCCCGATCGCCATCTGTTGTTTTCGGCTTCTGGGCCGCAGATTTTTCCTGAATTCAGTCCGGACGATCATCATTACTTCCATAATCATGGACGCGATCGCACCGCTGTTCCCGGTTTATCAGGGTGACAGACTTCTTTCTGCCATCTGCTGCGGTGTCCTTTCCGGACTTGGTTATGCAATGATCTATATGCGGGATTCTTCAACCGGAGGCTCTGACTTTATCATGATGTCGATCAAAGCACTGAATCCTCACCTTTCCCTTGGAAATATTGCATTTGCACTGGATGCAGTAATTGTGATCCTCGGAACCGTAATTGTATCCCGTGACGTGGACAGTCTGATCTACGGTCTGATCGTCAGCTATCTGCTCTCTCTTGTTATGGATAAAGTTATGTACGGAATTGATGAAGGAAAGCTTGCCCTGATCGTAACCGATCCCGAGCACAGTACTGAAATCTGCTTCAAAATCGATGAGGTTCTCGGACGCGGCTCTACAATTTTAAATGGTATGGGAAGTTATTCCAAAGATGATAAGCACATCATAATGTGCGCCTGCAACAATAAGCAGATGTACGGAATCCGCAAGCTGATCAAAACGATTGATCCAAAATCCTTCCTTGTAATCATGGAATCGAATGATGTAGTGGGTGAAGGATTTAAAGATGAGTAAATTGCGGTCAGCTTTTTCAGACAGCTAAGCAAATCATCCGTATCACTTGTTGGACACTTTGCATCAAAAATAGAATTCCTGATAATAAAAACCGGAGGCTCATGTGTCTTTTTACACAAGCCTCCGGTTTTTCTATAATCTGCCAAGCCAATACTTCGCTTTTATACACACTCTGATTCCCTGTCCTTTTTTAAGTCCGGCTCTTCCTATGAATTCAGATCTTCTGTGATTGATTTAAGGTTCATGAAGTTTGTCAGATAATCTGCTGTACCAGTCTTCGCATCTGTTCCGGACATGTTAAATCCACCAAATGGATGCTGAAGTACAACTGCTGCTGTAGATTTTCTGTTAAAGTATAAGTTACCTACCTGGAATTCTACTTTTGCTCTCTGGATATTTTCACGTGTCTCACTGTATACAGATCCTGTCAGACCATATTCTGTCTGGTTTGCTACATCAAGTGCTTCATCAAAAGAATCTACTTTGATAACAGCAAGGACTGGTCCAAAGATTTCTTCATTGGCAATTCTTGCATCTCTCTTGATATCGCGGATTACAGTAGGATCAATATAATATCCTTCTGCGTCACTGTATGTACCACCGAATACAACATTTCCTTCTTTACGTCCGATCTCGATGTAATTGGTAATGCTGTTATAAGCGCCCTGGTTGATAACCGGTCCCATCGCTGCATTGCTTTCGCCCGATCCCTGGTTCGCCTTCAGTTCTGCTGCGCATTTTACAACTTCATCTACAAACTCATCATATACATCTGCCAGAACAATTGCTCTTGAGCATGCAGAGCATTTCTGTCCCTGGAATGTAAATGCAGAGCTTGCAACTCCATTTGCTGCTTTCTTGATGTCTGCTGTTGAATCTACGATAATTGCATTCTTTCCACCCATCTCAGCCACAACACGTTTGATCCATCTCTGTCCGTCAGCGATCTTGGCTGCATGTTCATTGATTCTGCATCCAACTGCTTTTGATCCTGTGAAGTTTACAAATCTTGTAAGCGGATGTTCTACGATGAAGTCACCAATCTCAGATCCTGATCCTGGAATGTAACTTACTACGTCAGCCGGAATACCAGCTTTCTGGCAGAGTTCTACGAATTTGTATGCAACGATCGGAGCGTCTGAAGACGGTTTACAGCAGATCGTGTTACCGGTAACAACTGCCGATACGATCATTCCACCAAACAGTGAGAGTGGGAAGTTCCATGGAGAAACAGCCACACCTACACCGATCGGGATGTAAACGCATTTTGTAAGTTCATCTGTAGGAACCAGTTCTTTTCCTTTTTCCAGATTCTGGATATGCATTACATAAGAATTGATAAAGTCAAGCTGTTCGCAAAGTTCTCCGTCAGCTTCTCCCCAGTTCTTTCCACTTTCAAGGACATTCCATGCATCCATGATAAAACGGTTCTCGATCAGAAGTGCTGCAAGTCTTCTTAATACACGTACTCTTTCTTCTACAGATGTAAGGCTCCATTTTTTGAATGCTTCGTAAGATGACTTGATTGCCTCGTCAGCCTGTTCTTTGCTGCATGAGCATGCATATCCGAGTACTTCCTTTGTAGCCGGTGACACAGAAGCGATCTTCTTTTCTGTCTCAACTTTCTTTCCACCGATGATCAGCGGGTAAACAGCACCTGCTTCTGCATGAGCCTGTTTGAATGCTTCTTCTATTTTCTTTTTATTTTCTTCCAATGTGAAATCAACTTCTACTGCGTTTTTAAATCCTGTAAGCATGTACTTATGTCCTCCTTGAACTATGGTCTATAAATTGTTTATTATTGTAACAGCAAATTTTCCCCACGTCAATATGTTAAAGTAAAAAAATGTATTTTCGTATACAATTATACCGTTTATATTTTAACAAATAACTTGCATATTTTCGTTCTATTGACATTTTATCTCAATTGATATAAGATATTATTTAAATGGTTCTTTTTAGAACTTTTTTTCCAAGTGACTGCGCTCGGCACGAGAATGTGTCAAGGCACATTCTTTTTTATTAAAAAACGGAGGTGTATGGATGAACATTACATATCTGCTTGTATTAATGCAGCGAATTGGTAAAATGCATGAACAGAAGTTGAAAGAATTATGCCGCCAGTATGATCTCTCGCTGATCGAGGCTAAGATCATTGCTTTCTTACATAATAACCCCACAAAAGATACCGCAGGTGATATCGTCGAGCTACGGATGCTCTCAAAAGGGAATGTATCCCAGGCAGTTGATCTTTTATGTCAGAAGGGGCTTCTTTCAAAAACAGCAGACCAGACGGATCGCAGGAAAACGCATCTTTCCCTGCTGCCATCATGCGAAAATGTTACCGGAGCAATCGACACGTTTCAGTCTGCTTTTTACCACAATCTGTTTGACGGATTTTCATTAGAAGAATTCCAGATGTTCGCCTCGCTGAATGAACGTCTGGCATCAAACGTAGCAACTATTTATCACAAAGGAGATTATTAGACATGAACAAAGACAAAGATTTTCTGGGTACTGAACCCGTCGGAAAGCTGATGTTCCGGCTGGCGATTCCGACGATCACCGCACAGCTCATCAATATGCTGTACAACATTATTGACCGTATTTACATCGGACACATTCCTGGTAATGGGGCACTTGCCCTTACCGGAGTCGGTGTATGTATGCCACTGATTATGATCATTTCCGCTTTTGCCGCACTGGTTGGAGGCGGTGGTGCACCGCATGCTTCGATTGCAATGGGAAAAAATGATCTTAATACTGCAGAACATATTCTGGGTAACTGCTTTTTCCTGCAGATTCTGATTTCTATAATCCTGACAGTCATCCTGCTGTTTGGTAACCGTACTTTTCTTCTTGCCTTCGGTGCCAGTGAAAATACGATTGAATACGCTGTAAATTATATGAACATTTACGCTGTCGGCACTATTTTCGTCCAGCTTACCCTTGGCATGAATATGTTTATCACCACACAGGGCTTTGCCAAAACAGGTATGCTCTCTGTTCTGATCGGAGCAGTGATGAACATTGTTCTGGATCCGCTGTTTATCTTTGCATTCCATCTGGGTGTCAGAGGTGCTGCGCTTGCCACAATTCTGTCACAGGCAGTCTCCTGCATCTGGGTTCTTTCTTTCCTTTGCGGAAAAAAGACGATCCTACACATCCGGAAAAAGAATCTCATCCTGAAACCGGAGATTATTCTTCCTTGTGTCGCTCTCGGGCTTGCCACATTTATCATGCAGGCTAGTGAGAGTATCATCTCTGTATGTTTCAACTCTTCTCTGCTGAAATACGGAGGAGATATCGCAGTTGGTGCCATGACGATTCTTACCAGTGTCATGCAGTTCGCAATGCTGCCGTTGCAGGGCCTGGGACAGGGTGCACAACCAGTCCTGAGCTATAATTACGGTGCAAAAAACGGAGATCGTGTAAAAAAAGCTTTCAGGCTTCTTTTAACAGCAAGCCTCTGTTATTCCACACTTCTGTGGGCATTTATTATGCTCTTCCCTCAGGTGTTTGCAGAAATGTTTACTTCAGATTCTGCACTGCTTGGTTTTACTAAATCAGCACTCCGGATTTACTGTGCCTGCCTGCTGCTTTTCGGAATCCAGATCGCATGTCAGATGGCATTTACATCATTCGGAAAAGCAAAGGCTTCGATTGCTGTCGCTGTTACACGTAAATTTATCCTGTTGCTGCCACTGATCTATCTGCTTCCGCATATTCTGACCGGGGACAAGACCAATGCAGTGTATATGGCTGAACCGATTGCAGACTTCCTGGCTGTATCCTTCACGACAGTTTTGTTTACGTTTCAGTTTAGGAAAGTGTTGAAAGAACTTGAGGGGTAGTTGCAAGAGGGCATAAAAAATAATCCCTGGTAGCTGCTAAGTTGCACGAACCATTCCAACGAGCCTTTCAAAGCATCAATTGTGTCAGCAATGGCTTCCACAATTGATTAAGTCTCGTTTCCATCGTGCAAAGACGCATCTACCAGGGATTATTTTTTATTTACGTTGTTGACTGAGTTTTACTTCTTTGACTGGGTGTTGAACTGGAGCCGTAAATCATTGTTTTATATTTTCAAATGGATTTACACTTTACCTCAATTAGGCTTCCTGACCATCAGCGATTTTGGATGTTTCTTTTTCTGGGAATAATAATGTGAAAATCTTTCTTACCAGTGGACCGGCGAAGCAGAGCTGCCAGAAGAATGCCATCGGGAAGTTGATTGCTGTGGTCTGGAACCAGACGGATATGAACTGGGTTCCCGCATTCTTGAAGAGCAGGGTTGCTGCAAGGCTCATAAGTGGACACATTCCGATGATGGATACTACGGAAATGGCGATCACCAGGTGAAAGTTATTATCTCTTTCCAGATTAACAATGGAAAATGCTTTTTTCTTTGCAAATGGTCCGATCAGGAAAAAATCAAGGATGAATGCAATTGGTCCCATAATGACCAGCTCGTGGAATGCATTTAAAAATACCTGGTTGTTCATTCCTCCTACGTTGAGAGCAATGTTGTAACAGATCATGGTATAAACCATCACGAACACCATGATAATTGTGAAAATAACGTCTTGAAATTTGTTTTTTGGCATAAAAATATCCTCCTTCATAATAAGCGTAACAGAAAATGTGTTGTTCGTTCATCATTCCGGAGGAATGTATCGTTTCCAATATAACCGAGATTCTATTCTTTTTTCTATATGGCATATGCCAGACAACGCCATATCAGCAAGGTTTATAATACCTCAACTCTTTAAAAACAGTCAAGTATTTTTTCAGATACATTGAATCATTTTTATCTCTTTTTTCCAAATAAAGAACTCCATACCGTCAGGATCGCTCCTGCAAAAAGAGCCAGATCCGAGAGATTAAAAGTGATATCCGAGAGTTTCCTGTTCTTTGTTTTCAGAGACAGATAATCGACCACATAACCTCTTTTGAAACGGTCATAAGTATTACCAACTGCTCCGCCCAGCATCAGCGATGTTCCAAGCTTTGCCAGTTTGCGTCCCGGTTCTTTCCAAAGAAGGTGCTCCCAGAAAAACAGGATTCCAAGTGCTGCCGCCGACATGCCTTTTACCAGCTTTGGTCTGCAATCCAAATGATTCATCATCAGACCTTTGTTGTGGACTTTGCGGTAGATTCCTTTTCCCTTCCAAATCCGGCGTTCTTCCCCGTCTCTTACATTTTCTTCAGTATATTTTTTAATTCCAAGATCGCACCCGGCAACAAAAGCTCCGGTTAAAATGCTCAGGATTTCCATAATTATTCTCCTTTGATTCGCGCGATTTCCTGCTCGCATACCTCTGTCTGTTCTTCACGCTTTTCGATTGCTTCGCAGAGTGCGATAAAATCGGTATCTACCACTTCCCCCTGTTTGAAACGCTCATATACCAATCGTCCGATCTCTGTCATATCCCGCTCGCTATCTCGCTTCAGACCATAGATCTCATTTTTCTTTTTCTGAATATCGATCGTATCTCCTGCCTTCTTTCCAAGATCATCCACGGTATCTGAAATCCGCTTTCCTATTGTATCAAAAAAATCACTCATTTACTTTTTCCCCTTTCGCATCTGCGTATTTTTCAGAACCGCCTGATCTGCTCAAAAGTACGGTAAAGGTTCAATGCTCCATATCCCCATTCCTGGTTCGGATAATTCATGTCTGTCTTCCGTGAAGCTCCCAATATCAGCAGATTCTTCATCTGTGATGCATCCAGATTCACTCCATGCCTATCCAGCCACTCCATAAAAAGTGCCAGTGCTCCGGAAGTGATTCCAACTGCTATACTGGAACCAGACCTTGCAACAAACTGCCCCTTTAAATTGATCCCTGTCACATTGATCCCCGGCGCAGCAAAATCCGGTTTGATTCTGTTATCTCTAGTATAACCTCTTCCCGAACTGACTGCAATGCTATTTTCCTTTCCATTATAGTACGCTGCACAGACCACCGCCCCGGTATCCCCTGGTTCCATCACCGTATATTCCGGATTTGCACGGATAAAATAGACATTTCCCGTCAGAAACTCTTCCATTGGAAGCCAGATATGAAAGATTCCATTCCCAAGCTCCAGTGTTTCCGGTATAATCTTCCAGATTCCGCTTCCCGGTCTGTCAAACTGAAAAAATGCCAGCTGCGCCCCGGTCGTCTCTACCAGAACCCGGTAATTAAATATTACCCTGGTCTGCTCGAATACAAACACATACTCTCCTATTCCCCGTCTGAGCGAGACCGGTCCTATTGTCTGTCCTGTTGGAGATTCGATAGAAAGTGCCAGAAGATTCGGAAGTTCTGTCCATAGTTCCATCACAAAGCCTCTGGTATTATTCCCTACATTGATCTCCACCGGCTGATTATTTTCCTGTTCCAGAATTCCCAGATAATGATGCCTTTTATCTGCCTCGTTGCCACTTCCGGTCACAATCCCGATTCCTTCGCTCGCCGCCACATTTTGCAGATACTCTGACAGGATTGAATATCCTCCATGTCCTCCAAAGCTTGTTCCAACTGCCAGACAGATCACCAATGGTCTTTTCAGCTCTTCTTGTACCTTCTGCAGATAAAAAACCGCCGCTACCAGATCATTTTCCTGATAGCATCTGGCATCACAGTCTACAAAATAGTACTCCCGTAAATATTCTTTTGCCTCCTTCAGCTTCACGATCACCATCTCTGCCTCCGGCGCTGCCCCGATAAACAGATTCTCCGGATTTGCCCCTCCGCATGCCACACTTGCAACAAAAGTGCCATGTCCGTCCGTATCAAATGACGGAACGGTTTCCTTTGGATTCTCGCTCTGGATCGCCAGATTGATTTGTTCTCTCGTATATTCACTTCCATATCCGATTTCCCGGGGCGCTGTTCCACTTTGTTCTTCCTGATCCCAGATTCGCCGGATCCTGGTCGAACCATCCAGATTCCGGAAAATGGGATCCAGATAGTTGATCCCAGTATCAATGATCCCAACTAGAACTCCTTCACCGCTTAATTCCAGACCAGTCAGATTCTGAACCGCAGCAATTCCCGCCTGTTGGATCGCTGCCATATCCAGTGTTGTATAGCACTTCGGAACCATTGTATACGGATAATCGCCAAGTGGCTTTTTTCTGTCTTCACTCTGGTCAATATAAAGAAGCTCAAAACCGTATTTTAACGGTATCCGGCATCCGTTTTCCAAAGGAAAATTTTCCCCGAGAGCACCGGTATCCCTCATCATAAAATCCCTGTATTCTTCCGACAGAATCTTTTCTTTACATTCTTCCTGTGGCATAACAATCCCTCATATATTTTCTTTTGGAAAATATATGAGGGATTGTTCTTTCTTATACTATGATACTGGACGGTTACGCATTTTGCACTCCATATCCATTCTTTATTCGGTACGTTTCTTTTCAATATCCTCGTAGAAGGAAGTCACTTCTTTTCCTTTTTCCAGGGTACTTACATTCGGACCGCTCTTGAATACGATTTTCAGAAGAATTGGTGTGATGATCGTTGTGATCACTACCACGATGATAACCGGTCCGAGGAAATTACCGCCCATCATACCGAGTGCTTCTCCCTTGCTGGCAACGATCAGCGCAACCTCACCACGGGAGATCATTCCGACACCGATTCGTGCACACTGATAATTCTTATATCCACACATCTTCGCACCAAGGGCGCAGCCAACGATCTTTGTCAGGATTGCAACAATGGTAAGAACCACTGCAAAGCCTACAATTGCAGTACTCATCTTCGGAAGTTCTACCTTCAGTCCGATACTTGCGAAAAATACCGGTGAAAGCAACAT
>OGZW01003096.1_pt1 | contig 12570 bp, 11 predicted proteins | sample 1577001 | NCBI WGS metagenome assembly OGZW01 (sample SAMEA3541519, study PRJEB24748) | human gut metagenome | biome: human gut; feature: human-associated habitat; material: faeces | place: China | collected 2012 | reverse complement strand
TCCTCCTGCACGCCCTTGGCCCGGATATTGAGAGCGATGACGCACAGATTCTGCTGCAGATCATAAATATCACCGCTATACGGTGCAACCGCGTCCACACCAACCACTTCTTTTAAATGTGCCGCAAAATTATCCGTTACCTGATCCTGTCCATGAACCACAAATACCCGTTTTGGTTTCTGCTTCATGCCCTGTACCCATGCGGTCAGATGATCCTTATCCGCATGACCACTGATGCCCGGCAGATTCAGGATTTCTGCATTGACATGCACTGTCTCACCGAAAAGTTTTACCTCTTTTGCGCCGTTCAACAGCTGATAACCTAATGTACCCGGAACCTGATAACCAACAAATACGATGGCGCTCAGCGCCGCCATCCGCACGGCGAAGGATGCGCTGGACATCGACATGGACAGCGAGGTCAGCCTCAACGCCGCGCGTCAGAGCGTTGCCCGCACCTTCCGGCACATGAACGACCTGCGCTGCAGCGAGCAGACGATCCCCAACGGCGGCAGCGGCTACCGCTTCAACGCCGACGGCAATCAGACCACCTACCGCTGCGACGTGCGGCGCGTGACCACGATCAACTACGACCGGAAGGTCATCCGTGCCGCCCTCACGAAGCTCGACCGGCGCGCGGACGAGACCTCGGCCCGGATCGACCTGTGTCTGGTCACGTCCGACGTGGCATACACGCCGCCCTTTGACGTGAACGCCAGCTTCGCCGAGGCGTTCGCGCTCTACACCGGAAAAGACGAGGCATAACGCCCCGGCGCAGACCGGCTGTTCCGGGTGCGGCAGGCCGAGAGCAAGCGGATGCCGGTTCAGGTGCAGATGAACGATAACGCTGCACAGTTCCGCAAGGAAGTTTCGGTCCGGTTCACCTTACGAGCCAGCATAATTGAAAAAATCTTGCGTTCGGCTTTTCCGCCACCGCCAGACGTTTCTTCGCCGAAACCGTCCTTTGCCATTCCTCACATTCCTGCTACCGTGCTTACGTCTCCATGGGCAGGCAGGCAAGCCACCCTTTCTGAATTTGCCCCGCAGACTGCTGCGGGAGCATTTTTCCGCCTGCGGGGCGGGTGCACTGCATCCCCCATTTTGCAGGCAGAGCAAATGGCAGAAGCTGCCCTGGATGCTTGCCGTATCCAAAATGGCCGGTGCAAAACCGGAGGGATAAGCGATGAAGTGCTGCAGCCCCGGCGGTAAAAAAACTGCCGGGGCTGCAATTCTTGGAGGGAGTCGTTCGTATTCCAGACAAAGCAACTGAATTTAGACAAAGACGAGGAATGAGTATGTCAACAAAAGCTATCAAACCTGCTGCCGCGACCCGCTTTGAGCTGAGCGCGGCGGCACTTCATATCCTTGCCATGGCGCTGATGCTGATGGATCACCTGTGGGCGACCCTTCTGCCGGCGCAGGACTGGCTGACCTGTGCCGGGCGGCTGGCGTTCCCTATCTTTGCATTTATGACAGTGGAAGGCTACTTTCATACCCGGAATCTGAAGCGTTATGCCCTGCGGCTGCTGTTGTTTGCGCTGCTTTCAGAAGTGCCCTTTGATCTGATGTATGGCGGGACATGGTTCTACCCGGTGCACCAGAACGTGATCTGGACGCTGCTGCTGGGGCTTCTGGGGGTGCATCTGATGGAAACGGTGCGCAAAAAGCAAAAGCTCTGGGTCTCGCTGCCGGTGTGCGCCGCAGTGGCAGCAGCAGGGGCGCTGCTGGGAACGCTGGGCATGACAGATTACTACGGTGCCGGTGTGCTGACCGTGTTCGCTTTTTACATTTTCCGGGGCCGGAAATGGTGGTGCCTGCTGGGACAGGTGCTGACCCTGTACTGGATCAACGTGGTGCTTCTGGGCGGGCTGATGTACCCCATCCGGCTGTTCGGCATGGAGTTTGAGCTGTGTCAGCAGGGGCTTGCGCTGCTGGCGCTGGTGCCCATCTGGCTGTATCGCGGGCGGCAGGGCTGCCACAGCAAACCGTTCCAGTATGCCTGCTACGCCTTTTACCCGGTACACATGCTGCTGCTTGTGCTGGCGCTGAATTTCGTGAACCGATAAGAACGTAACTGTTATCCCTGCGGGCCATGGATGCCTGCAATCTGATGGTATCCCGGGGGAATCTATTGCAATGCAGATCCTGCCGATGGGAGCATTTTTCATACATAGAAAACCAATCGCCATGACAGCGGTGACCATTGCAATGATCTTGCATTTTGTCTCTGCTGTCATGGCTTTTTTCTGAACAAAGCTGTCAAGATGCATTTTGTGTGCGCTTTTCTGCGGAACGAAAGCGTGGTATACTGAATGGAACACCCGCAGGAGGTAAAATGCCCCATGAAAAAAGATAGATCGTTCCGCCCGGACCGGGTTCTCTCCTATTTCAAGGTGGAGTGGTTCCCGCTGCTCCTTGTGACCCTTTCGGGCCTTGTCTATAACATCGGTCTGCTGGCCGCGCCGTGGTTCGAGGGCCGGTTGGCCCAGTGCCTGGCGGATATCCTGGGCGGCAGTGAGACTGCTGCCCAAATGGCGCTGCTGGTGCTGGCCTACATTGCGGTCACACTGCTGGTGCAGGCGGCGCGCTTCATCAAACGCTTTTATGTGCGCCGCTTTGCCAACAACATCAACCGCCGGATGAAGGGCATCCTGTACGCCAATCTGGTGCGGCAGAGCCGGGCAGCGCTGGAAAAAGAGGGGGCCGGTGAGCTGATGACCAAAGCCATCGCCGATGTGGACGACTGCGTGGAGGGAATGCGCAAGTTCACCACGGAGGTGTTCGACACCGGTGTGGCGCTGGCGGGCTATGCGGTCATGCTGCTGGTGTACGACTGGCGGCTGGCGATCCTGGGCCTGCTTTTTACTCCGGTGTCCTATGTCTGCGCGGCAGGAATGAAAGAAGTGGTGCAGCGCGCCGGTGCGGCCTATAAAAAGGCCGCCGGTGCCCTGAGCAGTGCCACGCTGGACCGTGCCCGGAATGCCGTGACCTACCGCATCTACGGCTGCGAGGAGGCCCGGATGGAAAAATACGAGGAGGCCCTGAGCCTTTACGAAAAGACTGCAGTGCGGAACAACGTGTGGCAGTCCGCACTGCCGCCGCTTTATCTGGCGGCATCTGAGGCAGGGACCCTCTTCATCCTGTGGTTCGGCGCAAAGAATGTGCTGGGCACCGGCTGGAACCACTGGGATATCGCCGCCTTCACCACCTTCCTTTCCTGTTTCACCAAGCTGGTGGTCAAATCCTCCAAGGTGGCCAAGCTCTTCAACGCGGTGCAAAAGGCAGAGGTCTCCTGGAAGCGCATCAGACCCCTGATGAAAACGCCCGAGCAGCTGGATGCCCTGCAGATCCCGGCGGCACAGGAGGTAACGCTGAAAGAACTCGCCTTCTCCTATGGCGAAGAGCCTGTCTTTTCCGGCCTGAGCCTGACGGCCCACCCCGGCGATATCATCGGCATCACCGGCCCGGTCGCCTGTGGAAAATCCACCCTCGGCCGCGTGTTTCTGTGTGAAGCACCCTATCAAGGCTCGGTCTGCTTTGGCGGCAGAGAGCTTTCCACCCTGACCCCGCGCCAGATCGCCGCCACGGTTGGGTATCTGGGCCATGACCCGGAACTGAGTGCCGACACCGTGCAGAATAATGTCCTCTGCGGCAGCGAACAGGATGCCATGCCGTGGCTTGCAGCCGCTGCCCTGAAGGAGGAAGTGCTGGCCATGGAAAAGGGTACGGAGACGGTCATCGGCAGCGGCGGCACCCGCCTTTCCGGCGGACAGGCACAGCGTCTGGCATTGGCCCGGACGCTGGCCCATCCCCGCCCGGTGCTGGTGCTGGATGACCCCTTCTCGGCACTGGACCGCAGCACCGAGGATGCGATCTTTGCCGAGCTGCAGGCGTATGCCAGGGATAAGGTGGTGTTCCTGATCTCCCACCGGCTGTACCATTTTCCGCAGATGCAGCAGATCATCTTTATGGAGGGCGGCAGAACCACCGTTGGCACCCACGAGGAGCTGATGGCAGCGGTTCCGGTCTACCGCCAGCTGTATGAAAGCCAGACCGGCCTGAAAGGGGGAGAGGGCGCATGAACATGAAAAAGAAAAATGATCACGGCGTGTTTGCTGCCGTCCGGATGGCAGCGGCTTCGCACCGCCTTCTCACGGTGGGCACGGTGCTGTGCGTGGCGGCTTCGGTGGCGGCATCCCTGCTGCCGCCCCTGCTGCTGGCCCGGGTCATCGACCGTCTGACCGCGGGCCTCCCGCTGCCTTTTCTGGCCGTGCTGCTCTACTTCGGCAGCCTTGCACTGGAAGGTGTGCTCACCTCGGCGCAGGAAAGCCTGCTGGTGCTCTTTGGCCAGAGGATGACCCATGCCCTGCGCTCGGAGATGTCCCGGAAGCTGAGCCGCCTGCCCGCCGGTACACTGGCAGAGCAGAACCCCGGCGAGGTGGCCGCCCGCTTTTCGGGCGATGTGGACACGGTGGAAGCCCTGTTCACTTCCGGCATCATCAGCATGGCGGCAGATGCCTGCCGCATCGTCTCCATCATGGGGGTCATTGCGGTGAAAAACACCGGCCTTGCGCTGATCCTGCTGCTGGTGCTGCCGCTGTTTGCCGTGTTTACCCGTCACGTCCAGAAACGGATGCTGGCCGCGCAGCTGGACAACCGCCGCGCGGTCGCCGCTGTCTCCGGGCAGGTGCCCGAGACCCTGCACAACATCCGCACCATCCGGGCGCTGGGTCTGGAGGATTACATGGAGCGCCGGTATGACCGGTGCATCGGTGACAGCTATGCCGCCATGGAGCGCACCAATTTTTATGATGCCGTCTATTCGCCGGTGGTGCTGCTGCTGAATGCTGCTGTGGTCGGCATCGTGATGCTGCTCTCCGCTTCGGGGAACGCACAGCTCCTGACCCTGTTCGGTATGTCGGTGGGCACTTCGGTGGCCGTCATCAACTACATCTCCCGCATCTTCGCCCCCATCGAGAGCCTGGGCATGGAGATCCAGACCATTCAGTCGGCCATGGCGGGTGTCAGGCGCATCGATGCCTTTCTCGACCAGCCGGAGCGCACGATCCCTCCCGCGCGCAGGGAGGCTGCCCGGGGCGATGTGGAATTTGCGCACGTCACCTTCGGCTATGGGGAACGGCACGTTCTGAAGGATTTTTCCATGACCGTGAAACAGGGGGAGCAGGTCACGCTGGTGGGCCGCACCGGTGCGGGCAAGAGCACCGTGTTCAAGCTCCTGCTGGGCCTGTATCAGCCAGAGGCCGGTACGGTGACCATCGGCGGCGTGAAGGTGGGGGACATCACCGACCGGGAGCGCCGCACCTGCATCGGCTGTGTGGAACAGCATTTCTCCCGCGTGCCGGGCACCGTGCTGGAACAGATCACGCTGGGAGACCCGCGGATCACCGGGGAAATGGCAAGGGCTGCCGCTGCACTGGCCGGGATCGATGCTGCCATCCGGGCTCTGCCGGAGGGTTATGACACCGTCTGTACCGAGGGCATCTTCTCACAGGGCGAGTGGCAGCTGCTGTCCATTGCCCGTGCCGCTGCCGCAGACCCCGCCGTGCTGCTGCTGGATGAGATCACCGCCAATCTGGATGCCGAAACGGAGGCCCGCGTGCTGGAGGCTCTGCGCCGTGCCTCCGCGGGCCGCACGGTGCTCTCTGTCTCCCACCGCGTCTATGAAAATCTTGGCGGCAGAACGATTGAGATCAGGACCCGGGAATGACGTATGATAAAAACGCCCCCTGTGCGCCGCAGCAGGCACACAGGGGGCGTTCTGGTATGCTCAATTCTTTTCGATGTAGACGCTGGTGGAGGGGAAGGCGAAGTCCACGCCGTTTGCCTGCATCACGTCCATGATGTTCAGGTTCAGATCATTCTGCTGCTGCAGGAAGGTGGCATAGACGTTGGTGGTCAGGTAGGCCGAGATGAGGATGTTGATGCTGGAATCGCCAAAGCTGGTCAGCCGGACGATGTTGGTGCCCTTGTTGGTGTAAGGGCTGTTGTCCAGCATGGCCTGCAGGTCAGCCATCAGCTTTTCCAGCTGGGCACGGGTGGTGCCGTAGGTGACACCAAGGGTGAACTTATAGGGCCGCATGGTGCGCAGGGCCGCGTTCTGGACAGTGGAGGAGCAGATCTGGCTGTTGGTGATAATGACTACGCTGTGGTCCATGGAGCGGATGCGGGTGGAGCGGAAGTTGATGTCGATGACCTCGCCCTCCACGTTGCCCACGGTGATCCAGTCGCCGATGGAAAAGGGTTTGTCCAGCAGGATGACGATGCCGCTGAACAGGTTGCTGGCGCTTTCCTGCGCGGCCAGCGAGATGGTCAGGCCCACAAGACCGGCACCGGCTACGATGCTGCCGATGGGGAAGCCGACGATCTGCGCGCAGGTGGCAGCGCCCAGAATGATGACCAGCACCTTGTAAGTGGTGTCCAACAGGGAGCGCAGGGTCTTATTGCTCCGGATCTCCGGGCTGAAGGAGGCCAGCAGCAGGTCGGCTACCTCAGAAGCATTGTACAGGCCCTGACAGAACAGGAGGGTCGCTGCGATCTTATAGGCCGTGAACAGAAACTTTGTCAGGCCCGGAATGGCCCACGGCAGGCTGGTCAGGGCCAGATACAGGCCGCTGTAAAAGGCCATCCGCTCCAAAGGGCCCTGTAAGCTGCGCAGGAGGATGGGCGTGGCGGCAAAGTGCCAGCTGCGGGCCAGCAGAGCGGGAAAGATCTTCCGGCGCAGCAGCCAACCGACCAGAAGCCCCGCAAAAACGATGACAGCAGCGCAGACAGCCCGGGCAGCCAGTGCCCACCAGCCCTCCAGCAAAAAAGGCCCGATCTCGAACCCGAGGTCACGAACGGTAAAAATCATGGCAAAAAGCTCCTTGTATCAAAAATTGTAACATCCTGTCCCACAGTATACCATATCCGGCCCGTGCAGGGCAAATAAAAAAGGGGTTGACAAGGCGGAGCAGCCGCGTTATACTCTTGGCCAGAAAGTTCGTTTCAGGGCGGGGTGAGATTCCCCACTGGCGGTACAGCCCGCGACCACCCGCAAGGGTGCTGACCCGGTGAGACTCCGGGGCCAACGGTATAGTCCGGATGCAAGAAACGGCAGGCAATACGATTTGTCTACGCGCCCTGTTGCAGTGTTTGCTGCGGCAGGGCGCGTTTTTGATTGTCTTCCCGGTTCCGAACCACGCGAAAGGGGCTTTCCAATCTATGATTTGGGGCAAAAACGCCCCGGGAGGATATTACCATGAAGAAAAACACGACCCGCAACCTGACCGTTGCCGCCATGCTCAGCGCGGTGGCCTTTATCCTGATGTTCATCGAGTTCCCGCTCCCGATGCTCATCCCGTCCTTCGTCAAGATGGACTTCTCCGACCTGCCCGCTCTGCTGGGTGCCTTTGCCCTTGGCCCGGTGTACGGCGTGATCATCAGCTTTATGAAGAATCTGCTCCATGTGGTCATCAAGGGCACTTCTACCGCACTGGTGGGTGAGCTGTGCAACTTCATGCTGGGTGCGGTGTTCTCCGCACTGGCCGGTTACCTCTACAAGCACCACAAGAGCCGCAAGAACGCCATCATCGGTGCCGTGGCCGGTGCCGTGGCCATGGCCCTGTTCAGTGTGCCGTCCAACTACTTCATCACCTACCCGGCCTACGTCAAGTTCTACCACATGCCGCTGGAAGCCATCCTGGGCATGTATCAGGCTATCCTGCCCTCTGCCAACAGCCTCATCAAGTGCCTGGTCATCTTCAATATGCCCTTCACTCTGGTCAAGGGCCTGCTGGATGCCCTGATCTGCATGTTGATCTATAAGCCGATCTCTCCCATCCTGCATGGCCGGAAGTGAGTGATAAAAAAGAAAGGACGCGAGAGCGTCCTTTCTTTTTTGCTTTTATCGATTCGATTTAAGACAGCGCGCCCTTTTCCAGCCACTTGCCCCGGGCAAGGCGGATGAGGAACAGCAGGCCCCGGATGCTCAGTTCGCAGCACATGGCACCCCAAACGCCCATCAGGCCCAGCCGGGGAGCCAGCAGGAACGCCAGCGTCAGCCGGATGCACCACATGCTGAATATGTTCAGCACAAAACAGGAGGTGCTGTCGCCCGCACCCTGCATGGCACCGCTGGCCACGATGGAAGCGCCGAACATGGGTTCGGCCCAGGCTTCGATGCGCAAAACCTGAGCACCCAGAGCGATGACAGCCGCATCGGTGGTGAAAAGGCTCATCAGGGTGGGGGCAAAGATCCACAGGCCAACGCCGGAAAGGGCCATGACTCCCATGCCAAGGCCGGTGCACAGCCAGGCAAACCGCTTGGCCATATCCTTCCGGTTGGCACCCACGGCCTGGCCGATGAGGGTGACGGCTGCGCTCTGGATGCCGTAGCCTGCCATGTAGCACAGGCCCTCGGCGTTAACAGCCAGGCTGTTGGCGGCAATGGCCACGGTACCCAGGCCGGCCACGATGCGCACGAGCACCACCTGCGCCAGAGAGATGGCGGCGCGCTCTCCCGCCAGAGGTACGCCCACCCACAGCAGGTTCCGCAGGCAGGAGCGGGTGATCTTCCAGGGGGCAGGCTTCCGGATGCAGAGGGGGCCTTCCCGCAGCAGCAGGATGGCCAAAGCCAGCAGGCCGCCCACCACAGTGGCCAGGGCGGTGCCCAGGGCTGCGCCGGGCACGCCCAGCCCGGCACCCCAGACGGTGATGCCCCACAGTGTCCGGGTGGGGTTGATGAGGAAAAAGTTGAAGATGGCATCCAGCACGCAGACCAGCACGCTGATGAGGCTGGCGGTCAGGGCGTAGCCTGCCGCCCGGAGGATGGAGAGGTACAAGCCCATGGCCATGGTGAAGGGCAGCGCCGCTGACCAGATGGCAAAGTAGGCCGTGGAGTTTGCCCGCAGGGAGGGGTCAGCTCCCAGCCACCCCGGCAGAAAGGGGCTGATGCCCAGGCCGAAGAGAGCGGCTCCCACGCCCAGGATCACATTGAATAGCATGGCCTGCCGCAGTACGCTGCGGGCATCATCCTGCCGGTCGGCCCCCAGATACTGGGCGATCTGGATGGAGAGGGCAGTGTACAGGCCCACCAGAACACCGTGGAGCAGCCAGGTGCTGGAGCTGACGATGCCGATGGAAGCGGTAGCTTCTGCACCGATGTGGCCCACCATGGCAGCATCGATGTATCCCATGGCAGTGACCACCAGCTGCTCCAGAATGGAGGGGATGCTCAGCGCCAGAGCCACCTGGGCCGTCTGGCGGGAGGGGATGGTCTCACCCTGCCGCATCCGGGCCGAAAGCTGTTCAAGTGAAAGTTTCATGTCTTCTCCTTTTTCTCCGATTTTCCTGTGAGACAAAAAAATACCCTCGAAAGGGCGTTTGTCCTCCCATTATAGACAGGGGGGCGAAAAATGTCAACCCATCAGCCCATGGGGGAGCCATTGCCCCAGAGATTGATTTTTTGGCCCGGGCGTGATACACTTCATTTGTATCCAGCCGTGAAAGAACAGGAACGGCCTCTGCCGCTCCGGGAAAGAGGAAAAAAACTATGCTTCAACTGCTTTCTGGCAACCCGCGCACCGTGGATGCGCTGGGCTTTCTGCTTGCATTTGCGCTGACCGCGCTGATGGACTCGGTGTTCCACGATAAGCTCCCCCACGACCATGGCCGCGCGTTTGCCGTGAATGGCGAACTCTCCAAGGGCAAGGCCCGGGGTTCCGGCCTCATCTTTGTACTCTGCATCGCACTGGTCACGCTGGCCGTGGTGCCCTTTAAAGCAGAGTATGTCATCTACACCGTCCTGCTCATTGCGTCCATGCTCTCCGGCTATTTTGACGATGCCGCCGAGACCGCCTGGAACGAGTACAAAAAGGGCCTGATCGATCTGGTCATCGCCGTTGTGGCGGGCGTGACCTACCTGAACTTCAACGGCACGGAGGTCAACTTCCTGAGCTGGAGCTTCAGCCTGCCCTATGCCGTCTACCTCATCCTGATCATCGTCCTGATCTGGGCCAGCATCAACGTGGTCAACTGCACCGATGGCGTGGACGGCCTTTCCGCCAGCCTTGCCGTGGTCAGCATCGGCACCTTCCTGCTGGCCTACTGGGAGGAGCTGGGGGATTACGCCACCGCAGGCATCGTGTTCATTGGTGCCCTGCTGGCCTACCTGTGGCAGAACGCCAAGCCTTCCACCCTGCTGATGGGTGACGCGGGCAGCCGCGCCATGGGCTTCTTCCTGGCCGTTCTGGCCCTCAAGAGCAGCCATCCCTTCGCCTTCCTGCTGGCCGCGCTGGTGTTCATTGTGGACGGCAGCCTGGGCATCCTGAAGATCAGCTTCAAGCGGTTTTTGCACATCTCCATCCTCAAGAACACCCTGACCCCGCTGCACGACCATGTGCGCAAGCGTCTGGGCTGGAGCGATGAGCAGGTCGTGGCCCGCTGGCTCATCCTGCAGGCTGTGGCATCCGCCTGGCTGCTGCTGTTGGTGCGGTAAAACACAAAAGGAAATGCAGCGCCCGCACAGGAAAGCTCCTGCGCGGGCGTTTTGCTGTTCTGGTCCGGGAGGAAAGTTCCAGCTTCCGGTACAGCGTTTCCAGACAGGCTGGGTCACGAATTTCCTGCATGAGTTCACCTCATTTCTTTTGTTTCATTGTGCCATGTGTCACAAACAAATGCAAGCAAAACCCTTATAATAGGGATGAAAGTGGAGGAAAAAACCAATGGATTCTATTTTTGATCTCGATCATCTGTACCGCACCTATTTCAAGATGGCGCTGCCCTCGGTGTTCGGCCTGATGGTGAGCGTGGTGTATAACCTTGCCGATACCTTTTTCATTGCGCAGTCCAACGATACGGCGCTGATTGCGGGTGTTTCGCTCTGTGCGCCGGTGTTCACAGCCCTCATGGCCTTTGGCAACATCTACGGCCAGGGCGGCAGCTCACTCATTTCCCGCCTGCTGGGACAGGACGATCGTGAGGGCACCGGCCGGGTCAGCTCGTTCTGCTTCTATGTGGCCCTGACCACGGGCGTGGTGTTGGCAGCCCTGATGATGCTGTTCCGCGTCCCGCTGCTGGGCATTCTGGGTGCGACTTCTGAGACGATGCCGCACGCACAGGCCTATTACACCGTGCTGGCCATTGGTGCCCCGGCCACGGTGCTGAACTTTATCCATTCCAACCTCGTCCGCTGCGAGGGCATGGCCACCCAGTCCATGATCGGCAGCATCGGCGGCACGGTCATCAATATCATCCTCGATCCCATCCTCATCACCACAGTGGGCTGGGGCGCAAGGGGCGCGGCCATTGCCACCATTGTGGGCTACCTGTGCAGCGACCTGTACTTCCTGTGGCTGCTCCACAAAAAGAGCCGCTGCCTGTCTGTCAAGCTGTCCCAGTGCCACGTCACGGGCAGGGAGCTGCAGCAGATTTTGGGCGTGGGTGTTACTGCCGCGCTGAGCAACCTGATGCAGAGCCTGACTGTCATTGTGATGAACCAGTTCCTCTTGCCCTACGGCAACGACAAAATTGCCGCCATGGGCATTGCCAGCAAGGTGAGCATGATCGCCCAGCTGGTGCTGGTTGGCTTCTCGTTCGGCGGCATCCCACTGTTCGGTTACCTGTACGGCGCAAAAAAGCGGGACGTGATGCGCAAGCTCATCCACTTCTGTCTGACCTTCCTCGTCTCCATTGCCGTGGTGCTGTCCCTCATCCTCTGCCTGAATTCCGGGGCACTGATGCGGCTCTTCGTGCAGGATGCCGGGATGATCGCCACTGGTGCGCAGATGCTCCGCTGGCAGGTCTACACCGCAGCCTTTGGCGGCGTGGTGCTCCTGCTCACGGTGCTGTTCCAGGCAACTGGTAAAATCATACCGTCCTTCCTGCTCTCCATCAGTCGTCAGGGCGTGGTGTTTCTGCTGGCATTGGTGGTCTGCGTACATCTGTTCCAGTATCAGGGCGTGCTGATGGCTCAGGCTGTGGCCGACATCCTGAGCGCTGCGCTGGCCCTTGGCCTGCTGGCGGCCAGCCGCGATATCATCGCAAAACAGTAAACACAAAAACGCCCGGAGGTCCGCTGAAAGCTGCGGTTCTCCGGGCATTTTCAGTATTCGATGCCTTTGCGCGCCTTGATGCCCTTCTGGTAGGGGTGGCGGCGGCATTTCATCTCGGTGGAGTAGTCGGCGGCATCCAGCATCCACTGCGGGGCCTTGTGGGCGGTCAGCACGCATTCCTGCGCGGCGGGGCGCTCCAGAACGGCCCGCCGGAGCAGGTCTTTGTCCACCATGTCCAGCTCCCAGGCCGAACCGGCTTCATCTAAAATGAGCAGGTCGGCAGGCTCGGCCAGTGCGGCGGTCAGGTTTTCGTTCTGCACGGCCCGGGCAGCGGCCTTTTCCGCTTCGTTCATCTGGAACACGAACTTCTGCCCGCCCTTGCCCCGGAAAATTTTTGCCCCCAGCTGGGCCAGCAGAGGGATCTCGCCGCTCTGCCCGCCCTTGAGGAACTGCACGATGACAACCCGTTTGCCGCTGCCCAGTGCGCGGAGGGCAAGGCCCATGGCGGCGGTGGTCTTCC
>OGZW01003095.1_pt1 | contig 12571 bp, 8 predicted proteins | sample 1577001 | NCBI WGS metagenome assembly OGZW01 (sample SAMEA3541519, study PRJEB24748) | human gut metagenome | biome: human gut; feature: human-associated habitat; material: faeces | place: China | collected 2012 | reverse complement strand
AGATGACGCCGCCGGACAGCTCGGTGTCGGTGGCCTCGCGGTCCATGCCGCCCATGATAACGCCGGAAATATCGCCCACGGTTTCGACCGCCGTGACGATGAACATAATCATGACCGGTGCGATCGCGCGCATATCAAACACCGGCTTGACCGGCATCAGCTCGGGCAATGCAAACCATTTAGCCTCGGCCACCTTGTTCCAGTTCAGCACCCATGCCTTGGTGTAGGCAACGCCCTCGGCGTTCAGCGCCGTGGTGGGCAGAACAAAGCCCATGAGAAACGCTGCAATGTAGCCGCAGATGATGCCTACCAAAATCGAGGAGGAATTCAAAAAGGTGCTGCCGGAGTGCTTGCAGATCAGGATGACCACCAGCACAAAGATGGCGAGCAGCAGGTTTTCGACCGAGCCGAAATCCTGCGCGGTGTTGCCGCCGCCGAAGGAGTTTACGCCGACCGAGATCAGGCTCAGACCGATGGAAAGCACCACCGTGCCGGTAACGACAGAGGGCAGCAGCTTGCGCAGTGGCTTTAGAAAGAAGCCCAGCACGGTCTCAAACAGGCCGCCGATCAGGGATGCACCCATGATCGCGCCGTAGGCCAGCACACCGCCGCCCATCGAGGCTGCGACCGAGCTGAACACCCCGATGAAGCCGGAGGAGGTACCCATGATGATAGGCACCTTGCCGCCGATGGGGCCGATGGAATACAGCTGAACCAGTGTGACGATGCCCGCCACAAGCATGGCATTCTGCAGCAGTGTGACGCGCAGGTCGGCAAATTCGCCGCCGGCCAGGCCGCAGGCACCCGTGATGATAAGCAGCGGCGTAAGGTTGCCGACAAACATCGCCAACACATGCTGCATGCCCAGCGGCAGTGCCTGCTTCAGGGACATCTTGCCTTCAAAGCGGAAGGCCTCGGGGGAAAGATCGTTTTTTTTCATTCCGCAACTCCTCAGATAAAACCTATTACAATATAACATGTACCGCCAAAGCGGAAGGGCATACCACCCTATTTACACATTATACCATCCCATGCCCCATGATTGCAATTCCATCAGCCGCCGCAGCAAAAATTTTGTGTGTTTTTGAAGAAGGCTGAACGGTCAAAAAACCTTGATCGCCTGCTGCTGTCCGTGCAAAGTGTAGTGTACGGTCAGGCCGTCGTCTGCATCTACAGTACAATTTTCAGCGTGGTCGGTCAATTCCCGCAGGGCGTTGTATTGGCGGCGCATCTCATCCGTATAGCGACTGGGCATATCGGAGGTGAGCAGGATGCCGCTGAACAGTGCATTGACCCGGGCCAGGGTCTGCTTTTGCTGTAGGGTCAGCTTGCAGTTTTCCTCGCGCAGGAAGAATACATCGGGGTCGCTGCCGTAAGCACGCCCGTTGAGCTGGCGGCGGAAAATCGTGTTGCCGATGGACTGCCTTGTGGAGACCCGCTCGCGATGGAAAAGCCGCATATACCACACATCGTCCCAGTCCAGCCCTACATCACACCCAATGCGGCAGTAGTCAACGATGCCAAAGGCAGGCATGACCGGCACACCGCAGCCGAGGATCAACTTGTCGCCGCACCATGAGCGCAGCAGTGCCATGGCGCGCTGCATCCGTCCTGCGCGGGATTCCCGTGCGTTGCCGAACGGTGCTGCGCCGTAGAGAAAGTCCAGCTTGACAAGGTCAAAGCCCCAATCCTGCAGGACGCGGTCAAAGACCTGCTTGAGGTAGGCCTGTACCTCCGGGTGGTCGATGTCCAGCGCATAAAAGCTGCTCCAGTTATGACAGAGATTCGTGTGTTAGATACATACTGGTCTGACCATTGCCGTCATACAACATTCTCTACAGAACTTAAGGATGTTACATTTGGTGATGGATATTATAAACCTCTTTTTGAAAAGACATATAATGAATATCTTGCTGACCGTGCAGAAGTATATGGAGACAGAAAGGATAAGTTTATCTGCCTGATGGATCTTGCTCTTATGGGAATGAAGAAGTTAAAACAGGACGGACTTCTTGATAATATGGAAGAGAGCGATGAAATTAATGCCTGCAGTATCGTTGTTCCTGTAGAATTTGAAGATAAGACAGAAGAATGGCTGATCAGCTTTAAGAACGAGACACATAACCATCCAACAGAAATCGAACCATTTGGTGGTGCAGCTACCTGTCTTGGTGGTGCAATCCGTGACCCGTTATCAGGACGTTCCTATGTATATCAGGCAATGCGAGTAACTGGTTGTGCAGATCCTACTGTTCCTATGGCAGAGACGATGAAAGGTAAGCTTCCACAGAGAAAGCTGACTACTGGCGCTGCAAAGGGATACAGCTCTTATGGTAACCAGATTGGTCTTGCTACAGGATTAGTAGATGAAGTATATCATCCAGGTTATGTTGCAAAGCGAATGGAGATTGGTGCAGTTATCGGTGCAGCTCCAAGAAAGAATGTTATCAGAGAAACTTCTGATCCAGGCGATATCATCGTATTATTAGGTGGACGTACTGGTCGTGATGGCTGTGGTGGAGCAACAGGTTCTTCCAAAGCTCACACAACAAAGTCTATTGATACTTGTGGAGCAGAAGTACAGAAAGGTAACGCACCTACAGAACGTAAGTTACAGAGATTATTTAGAAGAGAAGAGGTCAGCCACATAATTAAGAAATGTAATGACTTTGGTGCCGGCGGTGTGTCAGTAGCTATTGGCGAATTGGCAGACGGACTTCATGTAAATTTAGATAAAGTTCCTAAGAAATATGCAGGATTAGACGGAACAGAAATAGCTATTTCAGAATCTCAGGAAAGAATGGCTGTTGTAGTTGATAAAGATGACGTAGAACAGTTCCTTAAGTATGCAAATGAAGAGAACTTAGAAGCTACAGTTGTAGCTTACGTTACAGAAGAACCTAGACTGGTTCTTGAATGGAGAGGAAAGAAAATTGTTAATATTTCAAGAGCTTTCCTTGATACAAACGGTGCTCATCAGGAAACAACAGCAACGTACTCGCTTTTCAGGCTCTCGGCCTTGGCGAAAACGTCCTTCGGCGTATCCTCATCGAACACCAGCTGCAAAATGCCGGTGGTATCGCGCAAGTCGGCAAAGATGATGCCGCCCTTGTCGCGGGCGCGGGCGATGGAGCCGCAGACGGTCATTTCCTGACCGGCCATGGCAAGCGTGACTTCGCCGCAATAGTTTGTGCGGCGCAGACTGCCCAAAGTTTCCATATTTCCTGTCCCCTTTACGGTTTTATCTTTTACTAAAGTATTATTATAACGCGCCGCTGTGCATTTGGCAAGAGGGCGGCGGGCAAACACGTGCGGATTTTGCCGGATTTCCGGCTAATTTGTTTTGCAAAGCGTATTGACAATTTTCTTTTTGCCTGCTATAATAGTAAAGCTGTGAGCACCACAGTGTATACGTGCCTGTAGCTCAGTTGGTAGAGCATCTGACTTTTAATCAGAGGGCCCAGGATTCGAGTTCCTGCAGGCGCACCAAAATAGCCTCGTGTTATCGCTATTTTTATAGCGTAACACGAGGCTTTTTTGTTTGCATTCCCGCCACTGACTACATAATGACTACTCACCCGCACACAATGCAGTGGTAGTACCGCCCGGCCCTGCCGTGTATGGCGGGCGGCTGCTTACGGGCAGGCCGCGGGCCGCACATGTGCGGCCCCTGCATGGCAGCAATGGATTTTTTGAATATCTCTGCCCGCAAAAAAGGCATGTACGACCTATCCAATCGTACATGCCTTTTTATTTTGTATTCATTTCCACAGCAGGAACAGCACGGCCAGCAGCACACCTAAACCCACCAGATACACCCCGGCAATGGCCAGGGTGGCCTTCAGCACACCCATGACGGCCCAAAATTTTTCTTTGGGCGTCCAGTCGGGGGCCTGCTCCCAGGGGCGGTCATTCGCCGGCTCCGGGGGCGGGGCGTCCGCCTTGCGGCGGTGGGGGCGCAGCGTCGGCGCAGGGCCGATGCCGCTCATATCGGCGATGGTGCGGCCATCGTCCTCGAAGTCGTCGCGCTTCCTCATTTTTCGTACAGGTGGCAGACCACGTAATGGCCCGGCTCGACCTCACGCTGCTTCGGCGCTTCGGTCTTGCAGCGCTCCGTGGCATAGGGGCAGCGGGTGTGGAACTTGCAGCCGGACGGCGGGTTGGCCGGGGACGGGATGGAGCCCTGCAGCACCACGCGCTCGCGCTTGACAGTCGGGTCCGGGATGGGAATGGCCGAGAACAGCGCCTTGGTGTAGGGGTGCAGCGGGTGGGCAAAAATGTCGTCGGTCTCGCCGTACTCCACCAGATTGCCCAGGTACATAACGCCGACAGTGTCGGAGATATGCTCGACGACGGACAGATCGTGGGAGATGAAAAGATACGTCAGGTTGCGCTTTTCCTGCAAGGATTTCAGCAGGTTGATGATCTGCGCCTGAATGGAGACGTCCAGCGCGGAGACCGGCTCGTCGCAGACGACGAACTCGGGGTTCAGGGCCAGCGCACGGGCAATGCAGATACGCTGGCGCTGGCCGCCGGAGAACTCGTGCGGATAGCGGGTCTTGTGGTAGGGCTGCAGGCCGCAGTCGTCCATGACCTGGTCAATATAGTCATCGAACTCGTTCTTCGGCACAAGGTTGTGCTCGCGCACGGCCTCGCCGATGATCTCGCCGACGGGCAGACGCGGGGACAGGCTGGAGAACGGGTCCTGGAAGATGATCTGCATCTTGGTGCGCAGCTCACGCATCTCGGCGGGGGTCCAAACGAATCTGGAGTTATCATACCTGTGGCCAACGCTGTACGAGAAATTCTTTCTGAGAACGCCCAGCAAACAAAAGCTCTAAAATCATTCTCTACTGACCTGGCTATAGAACTTAATCAAGGATTTGATGAGACTCTCTCACGACAGATGCAACAAAAAATTCTTCCGTTAATGGAAAGTGTCGATGCAACCACTAAAACCGTTGTTGAACATATTGATCAAATGGCGAAAACTGTATCTTCTCCGGCAAGCGACATGATGCAGAGAGTTGTGGATGAACTGAAGCAAAGCATGAAATTACTTATGAATGAGTTTAGTTCAGGACTTTCCGGATCGGCTACAACAGAATTAGAAAATTTGGCTCATCAGTTAGGCTCTGCAACCCAAGCTATGGCCGATTTTCCGAAAAACATGGAAAATATTTCAGCAACATTACAAGTTACAATTGAAGAAGTTAAGCATTCCATTTCGGAAATATCCAATACCTCTGCCAATACTAATTCTATGGCAATGAGACAAATGCAAGAACAAATTACATTTGCTACTGGTGCTATCAGTAATGCCATTAATGAAGTTAAAGAAGTTATGTCTGGTATTTCACAATCATCCCAAGAGCAAAGTAACCAGATGGTAAGCAAACTGGCAGATGCTGCGGACAAGATGGGCACATTCCTTACTGGAACTATCAGTACATTATCATCTTCTGTAACAGAATCCGTCAAGTCAATCACTGATGATGTAAATAGTAAACAAGCCAACCTAATCGCACTTCAGGAAGATACTACATCCCAGACAAAAAGACTGCTTGACAGTTTCAATATTGGATTGGAACGTTTGGAGAAGATGAACGAGTACATTTCAGGAACTATGAATGGCTTCAGACAGGCTCAGGGAGAAATAACGATAAGCACAAGTAATCTACGTACAATATCTGGTGACATGAAATTAGCGACAGAACTGTTCAACAAAGGACAGAACGACTATGCTACAAGGCTTGCAGAACTTCAAACCATGAGCCAAAGGGGTATTGATCAGGTAACTGAAATGTTAAGAGACTCAGGTCAGTTATCAGAGGATTATGTCCAAAAGTTTGAGATTATCAAACAAGGACTTGGAACTATCTTTACTCAGTTACAGAACGGGTTATCTGAATACAGCCGAACAATAAAAGAAAGTACTGACAAATACCTTGCTCAGTACACTACGAGCCTAACCCAAACTACAGGTGCGCTTGCTTCAGCTATTGAACGACAGAATGAAGTTACAGAAATGTTGACCGATACAATTACACGTAATAAACGATAATGAAGAAGAAACGTACAGAATACGAAAGTAAAGATGAGAATGCCTTTGCACTCTCCACAGGTGACTTAATGGCCAGTCTTCTGTTCATCTTTATACTGCTGCTGATGGGAGCGCTCCTTCAAGTGCAAGAAAAGGCAGAACAAGACGAGGAAATTGTGAAAAGATACGACCAAATCAAAACACAACTTTACATCGATCTGCAGCAGGAGTTCAAAGATGATCTTGCAGTTTGGAGGGCTACAATAGACTCGACTTTATGCATTCGTTTCCAAGAACCGTCAATGCTTTTTGATGAAGGACAGTCCTTGCTGAAACCTAAGTTTAAGAATATTCTTGATGACTTTTTCCCAAGATATATAGCCGTACTTAGTCGTGATGAATACCGAGATAATATTGAAGAAATTCGTATTGAAGGCCACACCAACAGCAACGGAGGCTATTATTCAAACATGGAACTTTCTCAGGATAGAACAAGAGCCGTGTTACAATATTGCTTTAGTCTTATGTCTGACGACTTGGAAGAGTGGCTTAAAGGCCTTGTAACAGCAAACGGACTTTCTTCAAGCCACCTGATACTGAAAATGAACGGCGAGGAAGATAAGGATTTATCACGACGTGTAGAGTTCAGAGTAAGAACCAATGCTGAAAAGCAATTGGAGGATATAGCAAATAAACGTTTTATACATAAACAATAATGGAAGACATCTATGCACTTCTAAATATTAACAAAGATCTTCTGCAAGATTTCCACTTGCTTGCAGAACGTACTGTTGACCATCAGACTGAGTTGGCCATCAGTCGCAATATGCGTACCTTGCAGGAAATAGAGGTACGCATGATGACCGACAGAACTGTTATTGCTTCTCAACAGACTATTGATGAAATTATGCAGAAAGTCATAGAGAATGCTAAAACAGAAAATAAAGAAACAAGTATTTGGAGCATTCATGAACTTCGTATTGTTTCTTATTATTTAATAAAACTTCAAGGGAATGAACAGGCATACATGTATGCGCTTCATATTCTAGAGACTAACTGGAGGGACATGTTCTTTAACGGATTATCATTTTATTGTCTTGACTCATGGAACATGATTGACCCGGAGCTTCGCTCATTGACTTGTGATCTGCTCAGCAAGCAGCTAAAACAATACAATGGTTCAAACAAGAAATACATGGTAATGAAGAACCATGCAAATCTATTTGATGAAGCTGGTCCCCTAAGACTATGCGCTCTATTATCTCAAAAGAAACAGGATGTAAAGAATGCCCCTGCATATTTTAGTAACAAACTGTCAACAATAAGCCAATCATATTACTCTGATGTGATTGTTAATTTTATCAGTAGCAATAAAATCATAGACTTTGACTATATTGAATCTGTTTTAAATGCTCACAAATATGATAGAACCAAAAAACTTATTTTTGCAGATTTAGTTTTACGCGTAAATGAAACAGGTGATGATGTAAAACGTACTCAACTATGCAAGTATGCCAATCGAATCTTAGGCGATATTACGCTTGGCGCAACATGGGCTCCATTTGCAGGCGCAACTGAAAAACAAGCCCAACAGCTCAAAAAGGCAAAACAACATGTAAATCTATGGTTTAGTCAAAAGATAATTGAGACATTTTTTGAAGTTTGTGTACAAGACAGGGATAGAAAGGACTTCTGGCTAAAATATGTGGAATATGTAAGCAGTTTCAAAATTGTTGGATCTACTACAACGAAAAGAATCTTACAAGGAGATAACCGAGTCAGCGGTATTTTCCTGCCACATTTCATTGAGACAGATTCGTTCGCATCACAGACATCAGCTCTTGTATTGTTCATTAAGAATAAGATGATTGTTGAGTTCTCTGATACCGGTGCTTTGTACGTTTACAACCAGGACCATGAAAAAGTTAAGATGGTGACAGGGAAAAAACGGTATATTCCAAGCACTGCAGATCTGAAGATTACATCTATGGGAAGTCTGATTGATATAAGTGATTGGTACTACAATACATATTACGAGGAAGGAAGAATGACCCATAGGGGAAATTGGCAAGGACGTTTAAGCGGTTGGTTGCAACAAAAAGTCATTTCATCAAATAACATTGGCATATCTTTTCAGGATGCTGAAGACAATAATCTTTTTAAGGCAACCCCAATTCAAAAAGAAGAGTTTAAACCATCATCCAATTCAGTCCCGAGGACTTCGTCTAATAGGCCAATCAAGACCGTGTATGAAGCCAATATTCGTTTCTCTTTATCAAGTAAATGGATATCAAATGGTAAATGCCGGATTGTTTGTGGATATAAAGGTTTCTACCTTAACCTCTCCGCTGGAAATCAATTTGTTCATCTACGTCCACTAATTAGCGGAGCAACCCCAACTGGTAGTGTATGGATAAGAAAGGCAAGAAATGACAATGGATGGCAAGAGGTTGTACACTCAAACTCAGGACGAGAAATAAGTGTTGGATATTTGAAGGAAACAAATGGAACTGTTTTATATAAGCAGAGATCAGAACAAACAGATTATATGACTATTAAAATTTAAAGAAGCATATGTTAACTCAGGTAGTAAATAAAATAGGAATACTATTCATTGTAAATTTCAATGGACATGATCTTCATTTCCAAGAATGGAAAGCGACAGACGATAGTATATATTATATGCCTCTTTCAACTTTGGTTGACAATGGGTATGCCTATGCTTCAAAAGATGGTTGTCTTGTCCCTTATGAAAATATCTATCTGTTAGATGAGGAGGATAAGTTACTTCTAGGTGTCCCCCAACCCTATAATATGGCCATGCGTCTCATTGGAACAAGCATGTTAAATGCATCTGATTTTGAATACAAGGTTGAATTTCTTAGCCACGTGCCAGATGGAGAATTATTATCATATGAACAATGCGGAAATATACTTATAGTCAACAAAAAGAAATATTTATTATCGGAAGCGCAATATGAATTGATAAATCGTATTCATGAGTTTAATTCTTCTCCAGAGGAAGAAAAAACTACAGACTTTAACCTGCGTAATTTTGGAGAGATAAAAGCATTAGCAGAACAAGCCGGATGCGAATTAGACAGTTATTTAGCAAACGAGAATGTTTACGTTCCAGAACGCATAAAAATTGAAGTTGGTCGTGATGAAGATGGGTTTACCATTGATCCTGCCATTGACATTGATGAAAATAAAAAATTTCAGCAGTATTTTGATCGAATGAGAAAAGTACAGGGACAGTACCCTATTCAAAGAGAAAATGGCGAACGTGTTCGCGTTGTACTCAATGAAGAGCAAAAGGAAAATCTACGACATCTTAAAAGTCAAGGCGGAAGACACAAAACGCGCGAAGAAATTCAAAAAATTATAGAAGAACCTACTGAGTTTTTTGACCCTGATGCTTTTGATTTATCGGAACTATATAGTGACCGCGTAATTGAGATTGGTGTTTATAAGCCCAAATTCTATCCATTTATTTGTCCCTACAAATCATGCTGGATTGCTGGTGCTACAATTGAAAGTCCTCAAAATGGAACAAGCCAAGTGACAATTTCAAGTGAGACAGAATTGGAAAATCTCAGAAAAGAAATTAATAAAGCAAAAGAGAATGGCAAATCTATTATTGAGTATAAAAATGCCCAAATAGACATGGAAGATGCTTTGTTTCTTGCAGATTGTGCGGCACAGCAGTTAAAGGCACCATCTAAGCCATTTAATGCAGAATCTGTTGATAACAAAAAAGTGCTTATTATAGAAGAAAATGCAGAAGAACTTGGTTTTGCTGTAAAAGAAAGAGTTATCGAAAGAGGCGAAAAATATACCCTTTTCACCAATCCATATCTTCAAGAATGCTATTCACTAAAAGAACATCAAAAAGAAGGTGTTGCATGGCTACAGCATTTATATAAAAGTAAAGCAAGTGGGTGTCTAATGGCAGACGACATGGGACTTGGAAAAACTTTACAGATACTTTATTTTATTGATTGGCATTCAAGGAAATATGCTGATCACAAACCGTATCTTATAGTAGCTCCTGTTTCACTGTTAGAAAATTGGAAAAATGAATATGAAAGATTCTTCAAGCAACCAAGAATGACTATTAATATGCTTACCTCTAAGGATGTGCCAAGAAAGTTTGACAAAGATATTGTAAATAGAATACAAAAGATGGACATAGTCTTAACTAACTATGAATCTCTTCGTATATCACAGTTAAATTTCTGCGCGGTGGAGTTTGACATCGTGGCATTAGATGAAGCACAAAAGATTAAGTCTCCCGGTACGCTTGTTACCAACGCAGCCAAGGCATTGAAATGCAATTTCAGAATTGCTATGACTGGTACACCTGTTGAGAATACACTTCTTGATTTATGGTGTATCATGGATTTCTGTGTTCCTGGTTTATTAGGTAATGCGAAAGCATTTGCTGCTCAATATCAATCACCGTTAAAAAAAGATGACACTGACATTGTCGCTCTTGGTAATGAAATTCATGAAAAGCTTGGAATATATTTTATGCGCAGATTAAAGAAAGATGCTGCAAAAGATCTTCCTTTAAAACATGAACTCAAAGAGAAAATTGCCATGCCAAGTGTACAAAAAAAAACATATACATCAGTCATTAATGCCTATATGAATGGTATTCAACCCAATATGCTTGTTACAATAATGAACTTGCGGGAGGTTTCAGAACATCCTTACCTCTACGACTCGGCATTAACGACTCATGACATAAACGAGCTGGTTAGTACAAGTGCAAGATTACAGGCTACTATCAAATTTCTCGATTCAATCAAAGAAAAGGAAGAAAAAGTCATCATATTTGTTGAACGTAAGGAGACTCAGAAAATGCTTCAAAAGCTTTGCAATGAAAGATATGGCATAATATGTAAAATCATTAATGGGGATACTCCGTCTATTATTAAAAGACACTCATTTGACAGGCAAACTCGACAAGCGAGCATAAATGAGTTTCAAGCTGTTGATGGATTTAACGTAATTATAATGTCACCCGTTGCTGCAGGAATGGGACTGAATGTGACTGCCGCAAATCATGTTATCCACTACAGTAGGCACTGGAATCCAGCTAAGGAAAGCCAGGCTACAGACCGTGCTTATCGTATCGGACAAACAAAGGATGTGTATGTATATTATCCTATGGCAGTTACATCTGACATTAAAACATTCGATGAGATATTGGACGATTTGCTATCAAGAAAAACCTCACTGGCAACTTCTACAATCTTCCCTTCAGAGAGAATAGAGGTAAAGCAAGAAGAGTTCGGACAAATATTATTTGGAATTTAAGTATATTAGAATATGGTACAAGAAAGAATATATAACTACTTTGAACGAAACCCACAGCTTCATGTGCTCTTTATCTTCGACCGGATGGATATTATCCAGACAGAGCTTGGAGAGGTGAAGGAATGGGCTGACGGATATATATATAAAGTATTCGATGGAGCCTGGTTCAATACAAAATATGCTATTGAAAATACTTGGAAAGACAAACGCATTGTTCTGCTTTTTCCTGTGGAAACCTATCCTCATTCAGAGGAACAGCAACTACAATTTCCATTGCTTGATATGCTGAAAGCCAACATGGAATATAAGGAAGATGATTATGCCTCTTTTATGCAGCAGTATAATCTGCCAGAACGGTTCCGTAGTTTTATCAAGAAAAATATTGCGGAAATCATGTCTTCTAAAATCCATAATATTCTTAATGGGCATATTGATTCAAGTACCTTTAGTGAGGATTTGGTTTGCCGTGCTTTCATCTCCAATTATCTCGGCGAGAAAAAGTTGTTGGATTGGGAAACAATCATTGTAAAGATGGTTGTTCTTGACGTTACTTCGGAAGGGAAAAAACATGCTGATTTTTGGCATAAACTTTCAAAGAACGTAGATGCCAGCAAAGCAATCAATGATAAATTGACAAAACTTTTTGGAGTAAGTTATAATCTGAATTTGCCACAAAAGATGAAGTGCGTTGCAGAATGCATGAAGTACAATTGCATCACGCAATTACTTGATGCTATGCCAGGGGATTCGTACAAGCAATATAAAATCAGCAATTCGGTAATCCTTGACCAGGTAAACAAGATTTATGAGTGGGGCACCCACGACCGTATGCTGAGCGAGAAATTTATCCAGTCAATGAGAATATTGTCTTCAGATATTAAAGAAGAGGAAATCATCAACATCTATGGTATTGATGCAAACTACTTCTATTTTACTGAAGCACTTTGCTGGCCGATTCTGAAGGAGATTTTAGAAAAGAAACTCATGGCTGATCCAGAGGACGTAAACGATCGTATGCGAGAATTGGCTCTGAAATTACCTGTTGACAGTTACATCCAGATTGTCATTCGCTTCATCGGACAGTCAGCTCTGTTCTATATGCAGATACGTGGCCTTGGCACACTGAAATTAAACAGTACAAAAGAATACTTTTGCAGCAAACGCAACCAATGATATTCCCCGGCCGGAATATCCCCGCCCACA
>OGZW01003077.1_pt1 | contig 12618 bp, 10 predicted proteins | sample 1577001 | NCBI WGS metagenome assembly OGZW01 (sample SAMEA3541519, study PRJEB24748) | human gut metagenome | biome: human gut; feature: human-associated habitat; material: faeces | place: China | collected 2012 | reverse complement strand
CCTGCATCAAAGCAGAAGCACCCAGACGGTTAGCGCCGCGGACACGGGTGAGGGCGTCGCTGGTCTCTGTCTGGGCCTGCACGATCTCATGGAAGTCACTCATAGGGAGCAGGTTCTGACACAGGAGCTTTCCCGGAGCGGAAGCCGCGTAACCGGTCAGTTGATGGATGATTTTGTTATATTCTAATGTTTTCAAAACTTTCTGGTTCATAAAAATCCTCGATTTGTTTTTATTTGTATCTGGATTATAGCATGAAATGGCGTTACTGTACACGGGCGGATTCTTTTTTAGTTGCGCAAATTGGCTCAAAACCTTATAATAGAATGTAATGCATAAAACGTTATGCATCTGGGGAGGACGGGAAATGATCCGGCAGATTTATACAGCGGCCGGACCATTGCAAGGATTATGAAGTAAGGAGGACGTGAATGTCTGAGATACGGGATCCGGAAAAGAAACCTGAAAAAAAGAATGACCGTGATTTTATCAGTGAAAAAATTGTAAGACCGGCGCCAAGCAGGAAGCAGGTTGGCACCAGGATGGCTACAGCGGCCTGCGCCGGTGTGATATTCGGTGGAAAATTATTGAACTGATTCATCAGTATGATATTGATACACAGGAAGAGCTGGCCTCCAGACTTAATGAGGCAGGATTTAAGGTGACACAGGCAACGGTGTCCAGAGATATCCGTGCACTGAAAATGACCAAGGTTGCAGGAAAAGACGGGAAATCCCGCTATGCCATCCTGCAGGATACACAGCCAGGGCTTGGGGACCAGTATACAAGAGTGTTAAATGATGCGGTTGTGTCCATTGAGGTTGGACAGAATCTGGTAGTGATCAAAACAGTTACCGGAATGGCAATGGGAGTTGCCACAGCTCTGGATGCCTTGAAATGGCCGGAAATCCTGGGCTGTATTGCAGGAGATGACACGATCATGTGCGCAATTCGTACAGTTGAAGATACAGCTGTAGTAATGGAGAATATAAGAAAATTGGTTTCAAGGAAAGCATAGGTGACATATGTTACAGAATCTGTATGTGAAAAATCTTGCTTTGATTGATGAAACAGAAGTTGAGTTTGGGGAAGGATTGAATATTCTGACCGGTGAAACCGGAGCAGGAAAGTCAATCCTTCTTGGCTCTGTTACGCTTGCACTGGGTGGAAAATACAATGCACAGATGCTTCGAAACGGGGCAAAAAGCGGATTGGTAGAACTTACTTTTCACATCAAAGAAGAAAAGATTTTAAAGAAGCTGGAGGCCTTGGACATTTATCCGGAAGACGGATATCTGACATTGAGCCGCCGCCTTTTAGAAGGCCGAAGTGTCAGTAAGATTAACGGTGAGACAGTGAATATGAGCGTCCTTAAAGATGTAGCCAGTCTTTTGATCGATATTCATGGACAGCATGATAATCAGACATTGCTTCATCGAAAGAATCATTTGACACTGCTTGATCTTTATGGGAAAGAACAGACGGATCCGTTAAAAGAAAAAATGGCTTCCTGCTATCAGGAATGGAAGACAGTATGTAAGAAGGTGGAACAATCTTCGCTGGATGAAGAGAGCCGAAGAAGAGAACTTTCTCTTGCTGAATTTGAAGTGAATGAGATTGAAGAAGCAGCTCTTAAAGAAGGTGAAGATGAACTTTTAGAAGAACAGTATCGCAAGATGACAGATAGCAGAAAACTCACAGAAGGAGTTGCAGAAGCGTATCAGTATACTGCAGAGGACGAACGTGGAAATGCAAGTGATTACTTAAGCCGTGCAATCCGAAGCCTTCAGGAAGCAGCATCTTTTGATGAAAAGGGAAGCCAGCTTTATGATCAGATCGTGGAGATCGATAGTCTGCTGAATGATTTCAACCGGGATCTGGCAGAATATGCAAAGAGTTTTGAATATTCGGAAGAAGAGTTTTCAGAAGTTGAGTCCCGCCTGAATGAAGTGAATCATTTAAAGGCAAAATATGGAAACACTGTCAGTGATATCCTTGCATATTGTGAGGAAAAAAGACAGAGACTATCGGAACTGGAAGATTACGATTCTTTTATGCAGGAACTTTTGGAGAAACAGAAAAAAGCAGAAAAGCAGATGGAAAAGGCTGCGATGGAACTGCATGAAGTGCGTGAACAAAACGCAGTTAAATTTGCCGAGGAAATTGTTCATCAGATGTCGGAACTGAATTTCCTGGATGCACGTTTTGAAATTCGTTTGACAGAAGCAAAAAGTTATTCTGCACAAGGAAAAGATGATGCAGAGTTTTATCTGTCGGTTAATCCGGGAGAACCTGTGCGTCCACTGGGGGATGTCGCATCCGGAGGAGAGCTGTCTCGTATTATGCTTGCAATAAAAACTGTACTTGCAGATGAAGAAGATACGCCGACTTTGATATTTGATGAGATTGATAGTGGAATATCAGGAATCACAGCAGGTCGTGTCGGTGAGAGACTGCAGTTGATCGGAAAGAGCCGTCAGGTAATTTGTATTACACATCTTTCACAGATCGCAGCGGCAGCTGATGTTCATTTTTGTATTCATAAAGAAGCAGAAGATAATTCTGTGAGAACACAGATCGAGAGACTTGCTCAGGAAGATTCTGTTGCAGAGCTTGCAAGGCTTCTTGGTGGAGCAAATGTAACAGATGGAATTATAGACAGTGCCAGAGAAATGAAAGAACTGGCAAAAAGAGAAAAATAATACCAGTGTGAAAAGAAGAAGATCCACACATACTAAGAGCAGATGCAAACAGCATCTGCTCTTAATATTTGCAAGAGAGGAGTGTGGATCATGAAAGAACGCAGGAAAAGGAATATGAGCAGGACAGGTCTGTTGTTTCTGTTCTGTCTGTTGATGCTATGTGGCTGTACGCATATTACAGAATTTATAGAAAATACAGAAGTCAGTGGCCGGGAGGTGGAAAGTCTGGCTGCAGAAAAGGAAGAAGATACGGTTCTGCTTGGAGGAATGCCGGTTGGAATTTATATGGAAACGGATGGTGTACTGGTTTTAGACACGGAGAAAATGACAGGTATGGATGGAAAGGAATATACACCTGCGCAGGGTGTGGTAAGTTCCGGTGATTATATTACGGAAGTGAATCACCAGAAGATTGAAGGGAAAAAACAGTTGATGGATCTGGTGGAACATCTGGATGGAGAGAAGGTCCTTCTGACAGTCAGACGCGAAAATACGATATTAGAAAAGAAATTGACTCCTGTGCAGATTTCAAAAGGAAATTATCGCCTGGGAATCTGGGTAAGAGATAATGTACAGGGACTTGGGACGATCACATTTTTGACAAAAAATAACAGGTTCGCAGCACTGGGACATGGTATTCATGATATTGATACAAGTACACTTCTTACGATCAAAAGAGGAACGCTTTATAGAACCAGTATTCAGAAAGTGCAAAAGGGAAGCAAAGGGAATCCCGGAACAATGGAAGGGATTATTGTTTATAATCGGTTTCATCAGCTTGGAGTGATTGAGAAAAATACGGATGAGGGTATTTATGGAGAATTAAATTCAGACAGAAGCTGGATAGGAGAGGAAGTTCCGATACAGGTAGCAAAAAAAGAGGAAATAAAGACGGGGGAGGCAAGGATTCGCTGCTACATTGACGGGGAGGTGAAAGAATATTCAATCCGTGTAACGCAAATTGATAAAGAATCCGACCAGGTGAACAAAGGAATGGTAATTCAGGTGACAGATACGGAATTGCTGGAAAAGACAGGGGGCATTATTCAGGGGATGAGCGGGAGTCCCATCATTCAGAATGGAAAACTGATCGGAGCTGTAACGCATGTGTTTGTACAGGATTCGACAAAAGGATACGGTATTTTTATTGAAAATATGTTGAAAGAGGAAGAATCGTGAAAAGGGTCGAAAAGGATGTCGAAATACTACTGCAAGATTTTCTTGAATCCGACAAAAAAGCTGGAATATAATACACAAGTGGTGTAACAAGACAAACGTTCTCAGAAAAAGGAGAGAAGAAGATGGAACATTTGAAAATAGCCATTGCTGATGATAACCAGAAAATTTTGGATCTTTTGGATCGTGTGATCGGGATGGAAAAAGACATGAATCTGGTCGGAAAGGCGAAAAATGGTGAAGAGATGTGTCAGATCATCAAAGATAAACAGCCGGATGTTGTTCTTCTCGACCTGATTATGCCGAAAATGGATGGATTGACGGTCATGGATCGGATCAATCATGACAAAACTGTCAGCAAGCATCCGTATTTTATCGTAATCACAGCAGTTGGACAAGAAAAGATTACAGAAGATGCTTTTAATAAAGGTGCAAATTACTATATGATGAAACCGTTTCAAAATGAGATGCTGTTAGAACGAATCCGAAGTGCGGGACGGATGCCACACGGTATGGAAACAAGAAACTCTGAGGCGGCATCTGAAAACAGAGGAGAAAGTCTGGAGACACGAGTGACAAATATGCTGCATGAAATCGGAATACCGGCTCATATTAAGGGGTATCATTATCTGAGGGATGCGATTATGATGGCGGTAGATGATATGGATGTGCTCAATGCAATCACAAAGATCCTGTATCCAACCGTCGCAAAGAAGTACCAGACAACATCAAGCAGAGTAGAACGTGCGATCCGACATGCGATTGAAGTGGCATGGAGCAGAGGAAAGCTGGACACTCTGGATGAACTTTTTGGGTACACAGTAAGCAATGGAAAAGGGAAACCGACAAATTCTGAATTTATTGCTCTGATCGCAGATACAATACAATTGGAATATAGGCATGGGAAATAAGAAGTAAATTACAATGAGAAATCCTTTGCATTATGATAAAAATGCGGTATAATATTTTATAAGTAATTGCCGAAAGAGGGCAAGTGAAAGTGGAGGATCTAAGTATGAAAAACATTTTGTTCGCTTCATCAGAATGTGTACCATTTATAAAGACCGGAGGTCTTGCTGACGTTGTAGGTTCACTTCCAAAAGATTTTGATAAAGAGAAATATGACTGCCGTGTAGTTTTACCTAAGTACATGTGTATGAAACAGGAGTGGGTAGACCGCCTGGAGTATATCACAAACTTCTACATGGATTTTGCAGGAGAGGATCGCTATGTCGGAATCTTTAAGACAGAATTAAACGGAGTTACATTTTATTTTATTGATAATGAATTTTATTTTTCAGGATTTGCTCCATATGATGGAGATCCGAAGTGGAATATTGAAAAATTCTCTTTCTTCTGTAAGGCAGTTTTAAGTATTCTTCCGGTTATTGGGTTCCGTCCGGATCTGATTCACTGTCATGACTGGCAGACAGGTCTGATTCCGGTATATCTGGATAATTTCCGTTTCTTTGGAGAATATTACAGAGGAATCAAGACAGTTATGACAATACATAACCTGAAGTTCCAGGGGGTATGGGATACAAAGACTGTACAGGGAATCACAGGACTTCCGGATTATTATTTCGTTCCGGATAAGCTTGAGGCATACAAAGATGCTAATATGCTCAAAGGCGGTATTGTTTATGCAGATAAGGTGACAACAGTAAGCCACAGCTATGCAGAAGAGATCAAGACACCGTTCTATGGAGAAGGTCTTGATGGACTGATGGCAGCAAGATCAAATGATCTTTGCGGTATTGTGAATGGTCTGGATTACAATGACTGGAATCCGGATACAGATCATAGAATCGCAAAGACATTTAACGTTGAGAATTTCCGGAAAAACAAACCGGTGAATAAGGCTGCTCTTCAGGAAGAACTTGGACTGGATAAAGACAATCATGTAATGTTGATCGGAATCGTTTCCCGTTTGACAGATCAGAAAGGATTTGATCTGATCGATTATATGATGGATGAGATGTGCCAGGATGCAGTGCAGATTGCAGTACTTGGAACAGGAGATCCGAAATATGAGAATATGTTCCGTCACTTTGCATGGAAGTATGCAGGAAAGGTTTCAGCGAATATTTTCTATTCCGATGATCTTTCTCACAGACTTTATGCCGGATGTGATGCATTCCTTATGCCATCCTTATTCGAGCCATGCGGACTCAGCCAGCTGATGAGTCTGAGATACGGAACACTTCCGATCGTTCGTGAGACAGGAGGATTGAAAGATACTGTAGAACCGTACAATGAGTTTGAGAAGACAGGTACAGGATTCAGTTTCTCTAATTATAATGCACATGAGATGTTGAACACTGTACGTTATGCAGAAAGAATCTATTATGACAAGAAACGTGACTGGAACAAGATGATCGAACGCGCGATGGCTCAGGATTTTTCATGGATGAATTCCGCAAGACAGTATGAAGATCTGTACAGAAGTCTGATCGGAGAATAAGAATTATAAGAAGTAACAAAGAAGTAATACAAGAGTAACACAAGAGCAAGGAGTAACAGACCCGATGAAAATTATTGACAAACTGAACCAGAAAGGCATCCACATTTCTTTTGAGGTGTTTCCGCCGAAGACAGATGCAGGATTTGACAAAGTATTATCAGCAACAGATGAGATTGCCAAACTGAACCCATCTTATATCAGCGTAACCTATGGAGCCGGTGGCGGAACAAGCAAGAACACAGCGAAGATCGCATCCCATATTAAGGATGATCTCGGAGTGATGAGTCTTGCACATCTGACATGTGCTTCATCCACAAAAGAAGAAGTTGGAGAGGTAATTGAAAACCTGAAGGCTCATGGAATCGAGAATATTCTCGCTTTACGAGGAGATATTCCGGAAGGCATGACATTCCCTGATGGAGATCGATTCCATTATGCTTATGAACTGGTACAGGAAATCAAGAAACATGGGGATTTCTGTATTGGTGCAGCATGTTATCCGGAAGGACATGTGGAGCAGGAACATAAAGAGGATGATATCCGTTATCTGAAACAGAAGGTAGACAGTGGAGTTGATTTCCTTACAACACAGATGTTCTTTGATAATGATATCCATTATAATTTCCTGTACAGAATCAGAGAAGCAGGGATCACAGTTCCGGTTCTGCCGGGAATCATGCCGATTACCAGTGCTGCTCAGATGAAGCGAAGCCAGGAACTTTCCGGAACAGTATTTCCGAGAAGATTTCTTGCAATATTAGATCGCTTCGGAAGTTCTCCGGATGCGATGAAGCAGGCAGGAATTGCCTATGCAACAGATCAGATTATTGATCTTCTTGCGAACGGTGTGAACAATATTCATATTTATTCTATGAATAAGCCGGAAATTGCAGTAGCAATTATGAATAATCTTTCCGAGATTATCAAGTGTTAAGAAAGTGAATGACCAGATGATAGAGACAGAGAAGAGAGTACGTGAAGCAGTTCGTTATCTGGGATTTGGAAGAAATGAGGCAGATGAGCGAACCTTGGAACTGATCCAACAGTCTTTCAAAGACCTGGAACAGGAAGCAGGGCCTAAGTCCATCTGCCAAATTTTTGATCTGAATCATACAGATGACGGAAGACTGGTTATTGGACAGATGGAGATTCGAAGTAAGAGCCTGAGTAGAAATCTGAAAGGATGCCGTCAGGTTGTTCTTTTTGGAGCAACACTTGGCGCCGGAGTTGACCGGCTGATGCGCAGGATTTCTTTGACAGATATGGCAAGAGCAGTTATTTTGCAGTCTTGTGCAGCAGCAATGTTAGAAGAATATTGCGATGAATGTCAGAAGAAGATTGCGGCAGAGCTTGAAGAAGAACATTTGTATTTAAGACCGAGATTCAGTCCCGGATATGGAGATTTTGATATCTGTTATCAGGAACCGGTCGTACGAATGTTGAATTGTGCAAAGACAATCGGGTTGACTTTGACAGACAGCTTTATGATGACACCAACAAAGTCGGTAACAGCAGTAATTGGAATCAGTACACAGAAGGACAGATGTCCAATCTCAGGATGTGAGGTCTGTACAAAAAAAGATTGTGAATACCGACGATAAGCAAGAGATAAGAGAGGAAGGATTGATACAAGAAGATGATACGAGAACGCCTGGGAAAAGAGTTATTATATTTTGACGGCGGAATGGGAACCTTGCTTCAGGCAAAGGGACTTCAGCCGGGAGAGTTACCGGAGACGTGGAATGTTACACATGCGGATGAAATCAAAAACATTCACAAACAATATATTTCAGCAGGAAGTGATATTGTACTTGCGAATACATTTGGAGCGAATGCATTGAAATTCCATTGCGATGATTTTCCATTGGAAGAAATTATCCGTCTTGCGATCAGGCATGTGAAGGATGCGGCTGAAGAGGCAGGTGGTGGAAGAAGAATCTACACAGCACTGGATATCGGACCGACAGGAAAGCTTTTAAAACCGATGGGTGATCTGGATTTCGAGACAGCGTATGAGACATTCAAAGAAGTTATGATCCTCGGAGAGAAAGCCGGTGCGGATCTGATCCATATTGAGACCATGAGTGACACTTATGAACTGAAGGCAGCGGTGCTTGCAGCGAAAGAGAATACATCTCTTCCGGTTTTCGCTACGACGATTTTTGATGAGCGTGGAAAGCTTCTGACCGGAGCAGATGTTCCGTCTGTTGTGGCAATGCTTGAAGGATTAAGGATCGATGCCCTTGGAATCAACTGTGGAATGGGACCGGAGCAGATGCTGCCGATCCTGGAGCAGATCATGAAGTACTCCTCTGTGCCTGTGATCGTCAAACCGAATGCAGGTCTTCCGAAGCAGAAAGACGGAGAAACTTATTACGATGTTTCTCCGGAAGAATTTGCTTCTGTTATGTGTCATGTTGTTGATCTTGGGGCAGTTGTGATCGGGGGATGCTGCGGAACAACTCCTGCACATATTGCAGAGATGGTGAAGCAGTGTAAAGACATTCCGGTGAAGCCGATTGAGAAGAAAAGTTATACTGTAGTATCTTCTTATGGTCAGAGTGTGTTCCTTGGAACCGGATCAAAGATTATTGGTGAACGTATTAATCCAACCGGAAAGAAACGCTTTAAACAGGCGCTTAAGGAACATGATCTTGATTATATTTTAAAAGAAGGAATTGCACAGCAGGATAACGGTGCACATATTCTGGATGTTAACGTAGGACTTCCGGATATTGACGAGCCGACATTGATGAAGGAAGTTGTCCAGGAACTTCAGAGTGTGACGAATCTTCCGCTTCAGATTGATACGGTTGATACGGTTGCGATGGAGAATGCACTTCGCATTTACAATGGTAAGGCGATGGTCAATTCAGTCAGTGGAAAGCAGGAGTCAATGGATGCAGTATTCCCACTGATCCGGAAGTATGGCGGTGTTGTGATCGGCCTGGCACTTGATGAAGACGGAATCCCGGCAACAGCCGAGGGACGTGTACAGATTGCGAAGAAGATTATCGCAGAGGCAGCAAAATACGGTATCGAGAAGAAAGATATTGTAATTGATGCCCTGGCAATGACGATCAGTTCAGAACCGGAAGGAGCAAAGGTGACACTTGAGACACTTCGCAGACTTCGTGATGAAGTTGGTGTGTGTACTGTGCTTGGTGTATCAAATATTTCTTTCGGTCTCCCAAGCAGACCGATTGTAAACTCCATCTTTTATACGATGGCAATGCAGAATGGTCTGAGCGTTGGAATTATCAATCCGAACTCGGAGGATATGATGAAGGCATGGTATGCATACCATGCACTGATGAATCTGGACAGCAACTGTGAGAATTATATTAATAAATATGCACAGCAGCCGGGAACAGCTCCGGTTTCCGCAACAGGTTCAGCTCACAAGATGACACTGAAAAGTGCAATTGAAAGAGGACTTCGTGAAGAGGCGAACAGCATTACATCTGAGATGATCCAGGAGAAAGATGGTCTGGAGATCATTAACGAAGAGTTGATCCCGGCACTGAATACGGTAGGCGAAGGATTTGAGAAGGGAACCGTCTTTTTGCCACAGCTACTGATGAGTGCCGAAGCGGCCAAGGCAGCATTTGCGGTGCTTAAAGAGAAAATGGAAAGCAGCGGAGAAGTGCAGGAGAAGAAAGGAAAGATCATTCTTGCGACAGTAAAAGGGGATATTCATGATATCGGTAAAAATATCGTGAAGGTTCTGCTTGAAAACTATAGTTTTGATGTGATCGATCTTGGAAAGGATGTTCCGCCGGAGACAATCGTTGATACAGTACTTGAGCAGGAGATTCATCTGGTAGGACTGAGCGCGCTGATGACTACGACCGTTGTGAGTATGGAAGAGACGATCAGACAGCTTAGAGAGAAAGCTCCGAATTGCCTTGTGATGGTAGGAGGAGCTGTTCTGAATCAGGAGTATGCTGATATGATAGGAGCTGATTTTTATGGCAAAGATGCCATGCAGTCGGTTCATTATGCACAGAGAGTTTTTGGAACTGAAGAATAGGAGGAGATTAAAAATGAGAGGATTACAGACACCGGTTCGTGCAATTCGAAGACAAGTGTTTACAGAAGTTGCCAAGCTTGGATTTAAAGCAAATGCAGAGACATTGGTAGCAGATATGGAAGCAATTCCATATGAAATTGTAGGAGAAGATTCAGAAGTAAAATACCGTGAGAGCATTTATCGTGCAAGAGCAGTCGTAAGAGAAAGACTTCGTCTTGCGATGGGACTTTCCCTTCGTCCGGAGAATAAACCGGTCCACTTGACAGCGGGAGTTGAGGCCAGTAATATTTCTGAGAAATACTATGAGCCACCGCTGATGCAGGTGATTCCGTCCGGATGCGAGAGCTGTGAGGAGAATAAATACGAGGTAAGTAATATGTGCAAGGGATGTCTTGCACATCCGTGTCAGGAAGTTTGTCCGAGAGGTGCTATTTCCATGGTGAATGGAAAGTCATTTATCGATCAGGATAAATGTATCAAGTGTGGAAAATGTAAATCTGTCTGTCCATACGATGCGATTGCCAAGAAAGAACGTCCTTGCAAGAAAGCATGTGGAGTGAATGCAATTACATCGGATAAATTAGGACGTGCTTATATTGATGCTGACAAATGTGTTTCCTGCGGAATGTGTATGGTAAGCTGCCCGTTTGGTGCGATCTCTGACAAGTCGCAGATCTTCCAGCTGGCTCGTGCACTTTCAGAAGGAGAAGAGATTGTGGCTGAGGTAGCACCGGCATTTGTCGGTCAGTTTGGACCGAATATTAATGTGAGAAATTTCAAGGCAGCTCTTGAAGAACTCGGATTTTCAGAGACATATGAGGTTGCTCTTGGAGCGGATATCGGAGCAATTGCAGAAGCACATCATTATGTGAATAAAGTGACAACCGGAGAACTTCCATTTCTTCTGACATCCTGCTGTCCATCCTGGGCAATGCTTGCGAAGAAGTTCTTCCCGGATCTGATCGATCAGATCTCACAGGAACTGACTCCGATGGTTGCAACAGCACGAACAATCAAACAGGAACATCCGAATGCAAAGGTTGTATTTATCGGACCTTGTGCAGCGAAGAAGCTGGAAGCTTCCAGACGTACAGTGAGAAGTGATGTGGATTTCGTTGTTACATTTGAAGAATTGCAGGCAATGTTTGATGCGAAGGGAATTGATCTGACAGCTTATGAGGCAGAGTCTTCTTTCCATGATGCGACAGGAGCCGGACGTGGATACGCCTGTGCAGGAGGAGTTGCAAAGGCAATCGAAGAATGTATTAACGAGTATTACCCTGGAACACAGGTTAATATCGAGCATGCGGAAGGCCTGGCAGAATGTAAGAAGATCCTGACACTTGCCAAAGCCGGAAGAATGAATGGGTGTCTGATCGAGGGTATGGGATGTCCTGGTGGATGTATCGCAGGAGCTGGAACGAATATTCCAATCCCGACTGCGAAGAAAGATGTCGCAGCTTATGTCAAAAACTCAAGCAGAGCACTTCCACCGAAAGAACTGGAAGAAATTGAATTAAAATAAGTAAATATACGGACAATAACCGGCCTCCGCTTTACAAACGGAGGCTGTTGTGGTATATTACAAAATAGGCTTTTTATGAGCGAAAGAGGAGGATGGATGTATGCAGCCATACGGAGTAAACCAATTAAGAAAAATGTTTTTGGAGTTCTTTGAGAGCAAGGGACATCTTGCAATGAAGAGCTTTTCTTTAGTACCACATAATGATAAGAGTCTTCTCCTGATTAATTCAGGAATGGCTCCGCTGAAACCATATTTCACAGGACAGGAGATCCCGCCGAGAAGAAGAGTGACAACATGTCAGAAATGTATTCGTACAGGAGATATCGAGAATGTCGGTAAGACAGCACGTCACGGTACATTCTTTGAGATGCTTGGAAACTTCTCTTTTGGAGATTATTTCAAGAATGAAGCAATCGAGTGGTCCTGGGAGTTCCTTACAGAAGTTGTAGGACTTGATCCGAACAGATTATATCCTTCAGTATATGAAGATGATGATGAAGCATTCGAAATCTGGAATAAGAAGATGGGAATTCCTGCAGAACGTATCTTCCGTTTTGGTAAGGAAGATAACTTCTGGGAGCACGGTTCAGGTCCATGTGGTCCGTGTTCTGAGATCTACTATGACCGTGGAGAAAAATACGGATGTGGAGAACCGGGATGTACAGTCGGATGTGAGTGTGACCGTTACATGGAGATCTGGAATAACGTATTCAGCCAGTT
>OGZW01003076.1_pt1 | contig 12622 bp, 14 predicted proteins | sample 1577001 | NCBI WGS metagenome assembly OGZW01 (sample SAMEA3541519, study PRJEB24748) | human gut metagenome | biome: human gut; feature: human-associated habitat; material: faeces | place: China | collected 2012 | reverse complement strand
ACGAGTACCGTCCACCACGCTTCCTCCGTCGTAGCCATTCTGAAGCTCATCCATCGCGGCCGTCGCGACCGGTATCGGCGATTATGTGATTACCGGTTTGACGGCTGGCTCTTCGCACACATACGCTTTCCGTGCTGTCGATCATGCGGGCAACCGTTCCGACTGGTCGGCAGTCGCCACTGTCACCGTGGCTTCCGCGGTCTCGCCGGAAGAGGTCAAACGAATCCAGCAGGATTTGGCTGACAATCAGACGGCGTTGAAGGACAATACGGCGAAGCTGACGCAGGCGCAGAAGGACATTGCGGCGAATCAGCAGGCTCAGGCCGCCACGTCGAAGGAGCTTGAGTCGGCTAAGGCTGATATCGAGGCGAATCAGTCGGCCATCGGCACGGCCAACGCCACGCTGAAGGACAATACCTCCAAGATTGCGCAGGCTCAAAAGGACATCCAAGCCAACAAGACTGGCCTTGACGCGGCGTCCAAGACGCTGGCGCAGGCCAAGACCGATTTGTCGCAGGCGCAGAAGGACATTGCCCAGACCAAGACCGACCTGACCACCGCGAACGGGGAGATCTCGAAGGCTAAGGAGTCGGCGGCTCAGGCGTATGCCGAAGCCCACTCAAAGAATCACACTTTCCGTGGGCCTGTCTCTTGGCAAATACAAGGCTTTCAAGAAGCGAATTGCTCGCAAGCCTGTTTCTTCCGTGAACACCATTGCAGGCTGTTTCACCTATTGCATATAATCTGTCCATAGATGTCCTGCTCTCATAATCAACCTTTATGCCACCCATAAAATAATGCTGTGCCGGTACAACTGGTATGCATTCTTTAGTTACATCATACCCCTGCTGTCTGCAATGCTCAACTATATTAGGAAAATGCGATTTCAGCTCAGCTTCTGGAATCGTCCTTAAATCTTCCCAGACGTGATCTGTTCCGTCCTTTTTCATCTGCTCATATATAGCCTGTGTAAGTAAATCCCTTGGCAGAAGTTCATTAACAAATCTGTCGCCATTCTTGTCATAAAGTTTTGCACCCTCGCCTCTTACTGACTCAGATATAAGAAAGCTTCTATCCTTCTCATCTTTAGAATAAAATGTTGTTGGATGAATCTGGACATAGTTAATATCCTTTAATTCAACATTATGCTTAACAGCAATTGCAATTGAGTCCCCTGTAAGATGTCTGAAATTAGTTGAATGTCTATAAAGACCACCTATTCCGCCTGTTGCAAGAACAGTGACATCTGCCTTAACTGTCATAAGACTGTTATCTGATTTTCTTATAACTGCACCAAGACATTCATTATTATAGCTTATTATGTCTAACATCCTTGTATTCTCTAATAATGTTACATTAGGAAGTTCCCTTACTCTTTCAAGCAGATGACTTGTTATCTCTTTTCCTGTAACGTCCTTATGGAATATTATTCTGTTACTGCTGTGTGCTCCCTCTTTAGTGTATGCAAGATTACCCTGCTCATCTTTCTTAAAATCAGCACCTGTCTCAATTAAATCCTTGACAACATCTCTTGACGAACGAATCATTATCTCTACTGATTTCTTATCATTCTCATAATGTCCTGCTTTAAGTGTATCTTCAAAATAACTGTCATAATCACTGTCATCCTTTAACATACACATTCCACCCTGTGCAAGATATGAATCACTGCTTTCTGCATCACTGCTTGTTATCATTAGAATTCGCTTATCTCTCGGAAGATTGAGTGCACAATAAAGACCTGAACAGCCACAGCCTACTATTAATACATCTGTTTCCATAATTTTACTCCATTTCTTTAATTATACCAATTTGTTATATACCATTAATCAGCAATGTATTTTAATATTAATCATATTATTTTGCTGCCAGCTCAAGCATTTTATTAAGCGGCTTTAATGCACACTGTGCAAGTTCTTCATCAACGAATACCTCATTAGTATCATTTTCAAGAACATCTAATACCTTATCCAGCGTAACTTTTTTCATATTCACGCATACCTGGTCAGGCTTAACTGTATAAAGCTTCTTGTCTGGTGCCTTCTTTCTTATCTCATTGAACACACCATCAACTGTTCCGATAATATATTCATCTGCATCAGTATCAACAACGTAATCAATAATTCCTGATGTGCTTCCAACATAATCTGCAAGTGCCAGTACATCTTCTGTACATTCAGGATGGGCTGCAAATCTAGCCTCTGGGTGTAATTCTTTAGCCTTTAACACCATATCTTTAGTAATGACAACGTGTCTTGGGCAGCAGCCATTATTAAATATAAAATTCTTATCTGGACATTGCTTCGCAACATAGCTTCCCAGATTTCTGTCTGGTATAAAAAATATATTTTTATTAGGAAGATTTTTAACAATCTTAACTGCATTAGATGATGTTACACATACATCTGAATATTTCTTTAATTCAGCAGTTGAATTAATATAACAGACAACCGCAAGGTCATTATACTTTTCTCTTAAAGCAAGTATCTCATCTTTGTCAGCCATATGTGCCATAGGACAGTCCGCATTCATATCCGGCATAAACACTCTTTTCTTAGGATTAAGGATTTTCGCACTTTCTCCCATAAATTCTACACCAGCAAATATAATTCTGTCCTGACTCACCTTAGTAGCCACCTTGCTTAAATAAAACGAGTCACCTATATAATCAGCAACGTCCTGAACATCTTCATCAATATAATAATGTGCAAGTATTACTGCGTTCTTCTCTTTCTTTAACTTTTCAATATCGCTTACGATAGACATATATATTCCTCCAGAAATCGTTATAATTTCACAAAGTATACTACAAAACTTTACAACTGACAAGACAGTTGTAAAGTTTTTCGGTAAATTTTGTAATATTCCAGTAAAACTGATAAAAGATATATGCTTATACACGATAAAAGCACTAAAAAAAGACGTAACAGCCATCCGCTGCTACGCCCTTTTATCTAAACTAAGTATTTACTTATTGAATGTTATAAAACCATAACTTTCAAGTGTCTTAAAATATTGTACAAGTCTTTTATACAAAGGCTCAGCTTTATCACCAAAATGCTCGTGCACAAGCTCAGATATATCATATATCGTTCTTGTACCATCTATATATGGCCATATGAAATTACCCATTTCATCAAGATGAATCTTTGATATTCTTGGCTTTCTGAATACAACCTGTGCTATTTTATTAAACACACCTTTATTCTCAACCATTATTGTTACTGCACCATTATCGTCTGTTTGAAAAGGATATTTATCCTCATTATGCATTGGCACGTAATCAAGGTAATTAGCACTTTCTGCCTTTGCCTTCTTAGATTTTGTCTTCATATTCATTCACACTCTACTTTTCTTTGCTCTTAGTCCATACTGCATTCTTTAATATTAAAAGAACCATAATAACCATTAACACAACAGAACCGATTGTTCCAAGTGAAATGCTTCCTGATAAATCAATTGGATCTGCAAGTCCAACTACTGCAAATATAGCAAGAAGAATACCTACAAGACCTTCACCAGCAATAAGTCCTGAGCAGAAAAGAATTCCACCACTTGCTTCGTTGTCCTTATCCTTATCTTTAGACTTCTTGTCAACAAAGTGACGGATAAGTCCACCAATCATAATTGTTGCTGAAAGCTCTAATGGAAGGTATAAACCAATTGCTACTGGAAGAACTGAAATACCAAGTATTTCAATTACTAATGCAATAAATACACCGATGAACACAAGTGCCCAAGGAAGATTTCCTTGCATAACACCTTCTACGATTGTCTTCATAAGAGTAGCCTGAGGAGCTGCAAGTTCTGTTGTACCAAAGCCCCATGCACTGTCAAGAAGAACAAGAACGCCACCGATTGTTAATGCTGCAATAACTGCACCTAAAAGTTCACCAATCTGCTGCTTCTTAGGTGTAGCACCAAGGATATAACCAGTCTTTAAATCCTGTGATGTATCACCAGCCATAGCTGCGATAATACAGATTACAGAACCGATACCGATAGCCCCCTTCATACCATGAACACCTACATCACCTGTAACCTTAAGACATAATGTAGCAAATAAAAGTGTAGCAATAGCCATACCTGATACAGGGTTGTTACTGCTTCCTACAATACCAACCATACGAGAAGATACTGTTGCGAAGAAGAAACCAAATATTACTATAAGAATAGCACCAAGAATTGTAACAGGAATATCTGGAATAAGCCAGATAGCAATTGTAACAACAACAATACCAATTGCAATAGCCTTCATATCAATATCCTGTTCTGTACGAAGCTTACCTGTGTTCTTATCACCTTTCATTCCCTTGATAGCATCTGAGAATGTTTTTACAATAAGTGGTAATGACTTAATAAGACTTATAATACCACCTGTTGCAACAGCACCAGCACCGATATATTTGATGTAATTACTCCAGATTGCACTTGCTCCCTTTGTTGCATATAAATCAGCAATAGAGATTGTACCTGGATAAAGTATTGTTGAACCACCAAATGTTACAATAGCCGGAATAAGTACGAACCAGCCTAATATACCACCAGCAAACATATATGATGCAATCTTAGGTCCACATATGTAACCTACACCAAGTAATGCCGGATATACTTCTGCTGAAAGTTCTGTCTTAAGCGACTTAATAGGTGCTGTAATAACACCAGGAATAACCTTAATTCCATCAGTAATGAACTTAAATAATGCTGCAAATCCCATACCTGCAAATACAGACTTGGCACTTGCTCCACCTTCTTCACCAGCAAGTAATACTTCAGCACAAGCTGTTCCTTCTGGATAAGGAAGTGTTCCGTGTTCTTTAACGATAAGTGCATTTCTAAGTGGAACCATAAAGAGAACACCAAGAATACCACCGCAAAGAGATATTAACATTATTGTAAGAAGTGATGGAGAATCCATAATTCCATCTTTAGCCCATAAGAATAATACAGGCAATGTAAAAATAGCACCTGCTGCTAATGATTCACCCGCAGAGCCAATTGTCTGAACCATATTGCTCTCAAGGATAGAATCTTTTTTCATGATGACACGTATAACACCCATAGAAATAACGGCTGCTGGGATTGATGCTGAAACAGTCATACCTACCCTTAAACCAAGGTAAGCATTAGCAGCACCGAATACTACAGCAAGAAGCATACCCATAATAACAGATGTTACTGTGAATTCTGGAGTAATCTTATCCGCAGGTATATACGGCTTAAACTGCTCGTCTTTCATAAAAAACCTCCTAAAAATATAAAAAATCATTAATGAATTATTGCCAGACGATATAATACAATAAATCATCAAAAAAAATAGAGATGACAACTTCAATGACAGCTGTCACCTCTTTTAATCTTTAGTATTTTATCACATTAAATTGAAAAAATAAAGTACCAATTATATACTCTTTAAATTTTTATTAAATATTCCAGAAAATGGAATAAACTAATTCAAGAAAGTAATTAATTGCTCATTTTATATCGCGGATATCTTTTATCAAAAATACTTTTAATTAGTGGTGGAATAATCTCATTCCTGTAAAGCACATTGCAATGCCTCTCTTGTTGCAGGTTTCAATAACATTATCATCTCTTATTGAACCACCTGGCTGTGCAATATACTTAACGCCGCTCTTATATGCTCTCTCAATATTATCGCCAAATGGGAAGAATGCATCTGAACCGAGTGCAACATTTGTGTTGCCATCAAGCCATGCTCTCTTTTCTTCCTTAGTAAACGCTTCTGGCTTCTCTGTAAATACTCTCTCCCATGCTCCATCTTCAAGAATATCCATATATTCATCACCAATGTAAAGATCAATTGCATTATCTCTGTCAGCTCTGCCCACACCTTCCTTAAATGGAAGTGCTAATACCTTAGGGTTCTGACGAAGATACCAGTTGTCAGCCTTCTGTCCTGCAAGTCTTGTACAGTGAATTCTTGACTGCTGTCCAGCTCCGATACCGATTGCCTGTCCATTCTTTGCATAGCATACTGAGTTAGACTGTGTATACTTTAATGTAATAAGGGCAATTATTAAATCAATCTTTGCCTGCTTTGGAATTTCTTTATTCTCTGTAACAACATTTTCAAGAAGCTCTTCATTAATCTTGAACTCATTACGTCCCTGCTCAAATGTAACACCATATACCTGCTTTCTCTCAACTGGTGCTGGACGATATGAAGGGTCAATCTTAATTATATTATAATTACCCTTCTTCTTGCCCTTAAGTATCTCTAAAGCTTCATCTGTGAAACCAGGAGCGATAATACCATCTGATACTTCGTGCTGGATAAGCTTTGCTGTTGAAGCATCACACTCATCTGATAATGATATGAAATCACCAAATGATGACATTCTGTCTGCACCTCTTGCTCTTGCATAAGCACAGGCGAGTGGTGAAAGCTCTCCGATACTCTCATCTACCCAGTATATTTTCTTCTCTACTTCACTAAGAGGAAGTCCTACTGCCGCACCTGCTGGTGATACATGCTTAAATGAAGTTGCAGCTGGAAGTCCTGTTGCTTCCTTTAATTCCTTAACAAGCTGATAGCCATTGAATGCATCTAAGAAATTGATATAACCTGGTCTTCCGTTAAGGATTTCTACTGGAAGCCCGCTTCCGTCTTCCATAAATATTCTTGATGGCTTCTGATTAGGGTTGCAGCCATATTTTAACTGAAATTCGTTCATAACTATTCTCCATTCATTTATTAATTATCATTATTAATTATTTATTTTTATCAATAGTTCTTAGTTAACAGTTCTTATTATTTATTCTTATTAATAATTCTTGTTTCATATTCACCTGTCTTGATATCAATAAATCTTACAAAAAGTGATACTTTATTATCTTCATTAAGATTTTCCCATACCATATTAGTAAATGTATCAATATTGCCTTCTATTCTGACTAATACAGGTTCTCCCTCAAAGCTTGGAAGTGGTGAACCATCATTCATATATGTATGAATAAAATGTCCCTCTCCTGCAATTGGTGCATCATATGTAAATGTAAATCTGTCACACTGGTTAGGATTGCCGTTGTGGCTCTTTAATATCGACATTGCATAATCATATTCACCGTTATCGACTGTCATAAGACCTGATATTCTAGGAGTAAAGTTAGGAGCATCTGGTTCAAATTCCCTCGTCCTTAATGATTCTTCAAATGTCTTTCCTGTACTCATAAGGTCATATACCGTATCTGTCTGGTCACCATTAGTAACAATTGTCTTCTTTCCAAGAACACGTACTGGAGCATATATTATAAGGCTTGGATCTTCAAGCTTACTTGGGTCAAACGCCTCTGTTCTTATTCCTTCCTTGTCCTCAACGAATACTCTGTTACGGCTGTTAGCACTTCTTCCCATAATAAAATATGCTGTAACAGCCTTTGTTCCGTCTGCTGATCTTCCGATAACAATTCCTCTTCCCGGATAAGAACAACCCGATAATTCCTTTTCAAGTGTTGTAATCTGCATAATAATCCTCCATTTCTGTTTTTCATACAGTCTGTAAAAAATGTACAAAACACATCCCGCACCATATGCTGTCGTCTGCGACAAATTACATCTTCGTGCAAGTGTGCATAATCGGCACAAAGTGCCTTTTGTATAATTAATACAAAAAAGCCGACCTTATCTGGGTAACCTTTTAAGGGGCTGCCCAGGCGGTCGGCTGATAATCATATATATACTGTACTCCCTGTGGGTAATCCCACACATATTCCATAACTTTAACCAATTAAAAGCTCTGTATAATATGCTTTCCGCCAGTCGTACAGCTCATAGTTTTAAGATACACTAAGTTGCGGCATTTTTCAACATTATTTTAAATACAGTTTTTATACTATAAAGATTAATATTATTATTACACTACAGATATTTTTAGTAGTTACCCAGAAGCTTGATTGACTTAGCTTCTTCCTGTATTCCTCTTAACGCATTCATAACGCGTGGATCATCAATATTACCCTCGAAATCCACAAAGAACTTATAATCCCACTGCTTATCTGCTGGTCTTGACTCTATTTTATACATATTAAGTCCATTATATATTATGTGGCTTAAAAGATTATAAAGTGTTCCTGCCTCATTGGCTGTCTCGAATACTATGCTTGTCTTGTTAGCATTTTTTAAGAAACGTCTTGCATTAGTTATTATTACAAATCTGGTTGTATTGTTAGATAAGTCAGCAATACCTGTTTCTAATACTTCAAGACCATATATCTGTGCAGCTTTCTTACTAGATATTGCAACGTGTGTGTTATCATTTTCTGATAATAGCATCTTAGCCGCCATAGCTGTGTTAGCCTGATGTATTCTCTGCCAATCTTTGTGTGTATTAAGAAAATGGTCGCACTGCATAATTCCCTGTGGGTGCGAATATACAGTTGTAACCTTATTAATATCTGTTCCCTTAAGTCCTACAAGAACGTGATCTATATTAACAAATGTCTCAGCAATTATGTAGTTATCATATTCCTGTAATAAATCATATACACCTACAACACTTCCCGTTGTAGAATTCTCAATTGGAAGCACACCATAATCAGCTTCCTTATTCTTAACTGCTTCCATAACGTCTCTCCAGGTAGGAACGCCATAATTATCACAGTCCTCCCCAAAGAAATTGCAGGCAGCTTCCTGTGTGTATGCACCCGGAACTCCCTGATATACAATCTTAACCCCCTCTTTATTAATGCTTTCTATAGCCTCATAAGGTTCTCTTAAAGTCTGCCCCATAGCTTCAAGAAGCTGATACTGTCCTTTTCTTGAATTAGCCATAATCTGTGAAAATAAGTCATCAATGGCATGGACATTAGCCTCATTTTTAACAAGCTTTGTAACAGCTTCAATCTTCGCACGTTCTCTCTGTGTATCAAGAACTTTCTTTCCTGTCTGGATTTTGTACTCTGCAACTTCCTTTGTAAGCTTCATTCTCTGTTCAAATAAATCGACAAGCTGTTTATCAATACCATCAATCTGCTCTCTTATAACATTCAAATCTAACATTTTTCAACCTCGTAATCTTTATTGCTTTAAACCATTGATATTGTATCATATTTTTTGTAATATGTAAGTAAATAATTAATAACTATTAATAATACTGATTAATTATATAAAATACTACAGAATGGAGATTACAATATGAAAAAGACCATTACAATAATTATTGTTGTCTTAGTAATTGCAGCTGCTGGTGTTGGCGGATTTTTTTATTTTAAGAAGAACCAGACAGTACATAACAACGACAATGCTATTGGCAACACAGCAGGCAATCTTATCAATGGAGGGCTATTCTGCGAATATAATGACAAAATATATTTTGCCAACCCTGACGATTACAACAAATTATATGTTATGAATTCTGACTGTACGAACATTTCCAAAATAAATGATGACAGCGTTGCCTACCTTAACGTATGCGGCAATTACATATACTATGTCAAAAATAACTTTAATAAAAGTACAATCGGAATGGTATTCAGAGGTCAGCTTTTTGGTCTTTACAGATGTGATTTAGACGGAAGCCATTCAAAAATTTTATATAATGACCGTTCCGGTGCAGCAAGTCTTAGTGGTAACACTGTATTTTACCAGCATTATGATGACACAACAGCCCTTACATTTTATAAAGTAGACATTGATGGCAGGAATAATTCTATAATATCTGACACGCCTTATTCTCCAACAAGTATATATAATGGAAAGCTTTACTTCTCAGACCCTAACGGACGTCACCATATACTTTCTATGGATACTAAGACCTGTCAGATTGTTAATTACTACGACAGCAATTCTTACCTTACATTGATTGATAATAATTACGCTTATTATATCGACCTTGACAAACAGTATTCACTTGTAAGACTTAATATGTCAAATAAGACACTCGAGCTTTTATATGCACCTGAAAATGGCAAAGTAATTAACTACAACGTATATGGTAATAAAATATTCTTCCACGTTGAGGGCGGTGACAATGCCGGCCTTTACAGAATGAATGTTGACGGGACTCAGCTAGAATATGTAGCCGTTGGCGAAATATCAGGTATTCACTGTACTTCCAGGTATACCTTCTTCTCATATTATGAAGACCAGTCAACACTTTACAGAATACCTACAACTGCACCAATAACAACTATTGAAGAGATTTCAATTAATTAATTTATCTATTTAAACAAGCAAATATAGAACAATTCCTACAATGCCAGAGCATAACATAACCCAAATAGGATTAGACTTCCATTTTCTTAAGATAAAAATATCAATAGCAAAAATCATCAAAGCTACAACATCCAAAGATGTAAGATTATTAGGAAGCATGCTTTGTCCATAAAACGCCATAATTAACAATGAAATACCTGCTGATGCAATCATTGCTATTACAGCCGGTCGTAGCCCTGAAAGAATGCCCTGTACCATATCGAGTCCACGATAACGATAATAAATGTAAGCAAGCACCATTACAATGACGCAGGATGGAAATACACAGCCAACAGTTGCAATAACAGCACCACAAAATCCAGCGACCTGAATTCCCACAAATGAAGCAGCGTTAATTGCTATTGGACCTGGTGTCATTTCAGCAATAGTTATAATATCAGTAAACTGTGTCATTGTAAGCCAATGGTGAATATCAATCACCTGATTTTGTATTATAGGCATAGCAGCATACCCACCACCAATACTTAACAATCCAATTTTAAAAAAGCTCCAGAACAATTCAAGATATATCATTGCTTATTACCTGCTTTCCGTTTTATATTTTTAATCCATATATCTAATGTTCCAATACAACCACAGACAAAAATAACTATAATGATATTTATAGATAAGTAACGTACAGCTATAAATGAAGCCAACATTATTATAATTGGTAGCAGTCGTTTTTTTTGAAATATACTCTTTGCCATATTTATTACAACATCGCAAATCACAGCAGCAACTCCGCAAAGCATCCCTCTCATTGCCATACTAACAATAACATTATTACGAAATGCCTGATAGAACATTGAAATTATTGAAATGATTATTAATGGGGGCAATACTGTTCCCAATACCGCAAGTATAGCTCCTGGAATGCCTGCTATATGATACCCCAACATAATTGAAGCATTTACTGCTATCGCACCTGGCGAAGCTTGTGCAATTGCTGTCAAATCCAGCATCTCTTCTTCCTCTATCCAGCCTAGTTCCTCAACAAACTTTTTCCTCATTAAAGGAATTATTACAAATCCTCCTCCAAATGTACACGCACTTAATTCAAAAGTTGATAAAAACAATTTTCTATACTTATACCAGATGCTCATCTCTAGAATTCCATCCTTCCTATTTTTTAATACTATATCACTTGATTCCTAATAATTGAAATAATATAATCTTACATAAATAATAAGTAATTTGATATAAGGAGTTTATAATGACACTACGACATATGATAATTTTTCGTGCTGTATGTGAAAATGGATATAATTCTACAAAAGCTGCATCTGCTTTACATATAACACAGCCAGCTGTAAGCCTTGCCATCAAAGAAATAGAACAATATTATGGGGTACAGCTTTTTGACCGCATAGGGCGAAGACTCCAAATTACTAGTTCTGGACAACGTTTTCTTCAATATGCAATACACATATCCGATTTATTTTCAGATATGGAAACTGGATTTCGCGACTGGGATTCCAAAGTCGCAGGGTGTACCATTTATGCAGGCTGGTGAAGAGATGCTTCGCTCTAAGCCAAATGAGAAGTCTGAGACTGGATTTGATGAGAACAGCTATTCTTCCCCTGATGCAACGAACAGCATTAAGTGGGATAATAAAGGTAACGTAATGGATGTTTATGAATATTATAAAGGTCTGATCGCATTCCGTAAGGCACACAGTGCACTGCGCATGACAACAGCCGCTGCAATTCAGAATAATCTTACCTTTATGACTGGACTTGATGCAAATGTCGTAGCATATACCATTCAGGGTGAGGTACAGGGAGAAACGGCACAGAATATTGCAGTCATCTATAATGGAAATCCGGATGCAGTCACAGTAAACTTACCTGCCGGGACGTGGGATATCTGTGTCAATGGTAAAAAGGCAGGATGCAGATCTCTTGGAACGGCGGAAGGTTCTGTTACTGTCGAAGGTGACCACATATCCTCCCGGACACATGCAGAATGAATAAACGCCTCTGCCATTTTCACAGGTATGTGTCACTTTATAACTTGCAGCTCCCAGAAATTCATTTTCCTCTTCTCCATAAAGATCGTAATTGATCATTTTCTGTGGATGTTCCATACGAAGTCCGACCGCAAAAGATTTCGGTTCCATATAAACACCACGTCTGTGAAGCATATCAAACGTATCCCGGGCACTATGTCCCAGTGCAAGCACACAGGCATCTGCCGGTATCTTTTCTTCATTATTGACTTCAACTGCAGTCAGATGACCGTTTTCGATGCAAAGATCTGTCACCTTTGTTTCAAAGCGAAAAGAACCTCCCAGAAAAAATCTGTGATGTTCACAAAAAGTTCACGTGGATTTCATGATTTCGCCATGTTTACAAGGTATTCTTTTACCTGTACAAAGGAACCATTCCTTATGTGATTTTCTC
>OGZW01003072.1_pt1 | contig 12634 bp, 6 predicted proteins | sample 1577001 | NCBI WGS metagenome assembly OGZW01 (sample SAMEA3541519, study PRJEB24748) | human gut metagenome | biome: human gut; feature: human-associated habitat; material: faeces | place: China | collected 2012 | reverse complement strand
TGGATGCCCAATGGTCTCTTGGCGAAAACTACAACAACATGGGGAAACAGTATTACTATGACAAGCAATACTCCAAAGCCTTGGAAGCCTTGCATAAAGCCTACGAGTATGCCCACAACATCGGAGCCCGCGAACTGATTTGCGACAATTACGAATATTCGTCCATGGTATATGCAGCTATAGGTGACTATGCCCAAGCCTATAAGTATCTGAACAAGAGGTACCACCTGGGCAAGGAACTGCAAAGTAGCAACAAGCTACGCAACATCGAGCAGGAAATTTCCTACAAAAGATACCAAGACCAAAAATATGCTACTGAAATGCAGGAACAAACCTACAAGATAGAGCTACTGAAACGCAATTTGTGGCTTTTGGGCAGCGTACTTATTCTGGGAATAGCTTTCAGCATCTTTCTATATAAATGGTATAAACGCCGAAAAGATTTGCAACTGATAGAAGCACGCTACCAATTGCAACTGTCCGAAAAAGAAGTGGCCGAACTGAAGATGCATCAGCAAGAGCTGGAACTTCAAAATGTACACAATGCCCTGGCTACCAGTCAGCAGGAGGCAACCAGCTTCGCCGTATTCCTGAAAAGCCGCAATGAACTGCTGGACAAAATACGCGGAATGGTGAAAGAAGGATATAAGATGGACGCGCAAGCCATCACGCCCCACCTGAAGAAAATCAACGCATTCATCAGCCAGAGCCAAAGCGGAGACAAAACCAACAGTGCCCTATTGACAAACATCGATGATAAAAGCAATGAATTCCTCCAAAGACTGGTAGCGATTCATCCCAAACTGACACAAGGCGAGAAATATCTTGCCACCCTGCTAAGGGTGAACCTGTCTACCAAAGAAATATCCATGTTGACCGGCACCACCCCCAAAACCATCAATATGAACCGATACCGCCTGCGCAAATCCCTCAACCTCTCTTCCGAAGAAGACCTAACCGACTATCTACAGAATATATAACCCGGCTCAAGGCTGAAAATATTTATTTTGCATTTCTACCCTCACCGCCCTCACTGCTTACCTAAAAGTCTTTATTCATCGGACTTTCAGAGGTGAGTAAGGGCAATTTCAAAAAGGTGAGGGTAAAGTTTGCTCTCACTTTGTCTCAGTAGAAACAAGGCATCGAACAAGTAAGCATAGGCTCGCAAGTCCGGAAGAAGGGACTACTGTATCAGTATGCAAATGAAAGAACCGTCTACTGATGACGTTTATAAAGAAAAAAAGTGTCTAGTGAAATCAGGAAAAGACAGCTTTCTTTTTGTTTCCCCCAATATAACCGCTTGTTTCAACACACAGAACGGTTTGTTTCGACGTGTAGAACAATGTGTTTCATTAGGGCGAACACTTTGTTCCATTATAGTGAACACTTTGTTTCATACTATATAAACACCTTGTTTTATGTTGTGCAAACAAAACGTTTTATACTACATGAACGAAGTGTTTTGTACTGCAGAAACAAAGTGTTCATCACTATGAACTAATAAGTTATCCGTATTTTGCAAGAGATAAGATATGAATGTCATCCGTCTTATACTCGACTTCCTCTTTTACAGATGGCTTGCAGATAAAACATCTGCAAACCATCTGCAAGGGACATCATTGATAAACAGTAGTATCTCAACTCTCCTCCGAGGAGGAGAGTTGAGATACTACTGTTTATCAATGATTATAAAAGACTTGCGAAACTTGAGTTGCTTGATATTTCTAAAAGAGTTGGTTTCCTTCTTCATCTAATCACCGTTTACTTGCGCAACTCAATAATTAATGTAAATCGGGAAAAGTTTATGTGGATATAGTTTTGTAGATATAGAATATCTCATTTACTCCTATTTATCAAATACTTACAAAACTATTTGTAGATAATAAAACAAAGAATATCCCTCTCTTGTAGTCTGCTTGTAGATAACATTCATTAGCAATTCCTGTTTATGAAGCTTAATTTAGCATTGTGAAAAACCAATAGTATTAACCTTAAAAACTTATTCAAATGAGTAAAAGTAACTACTACAAAGAAAGAGTCATTCAGCTACTTCTCTTCTTTGCTTTTATGCTGCCTATGGGCGCATTGGCACAGAACATTCAGCTGAACGGTACCGTAACCGATGTTTCCGGTGAATCTGTCATCGGAGCCAGTGTATTAGAGAAAGGAACAACAAATGGAGTAATCACTGACATCGACGGTAACTTTACCCTCAGCGTTTCCCCAAAAGCCACTATTATTATCTCTTACGTGGGCTATGCTCCACAAGAAATCGCCCTCAATGGTCGCAAGGAATTGAAAGTGGTGCTGAAAGAAGACACCGAACTACTGGACGAAGTAGTCGTTATCGGTTATGGCACACAAAAGAAATCGGATGTTTCCGGTTCGGTAAGTTCCGTATCGGGCGATAAACTAAACAACATACCTACCGCTAATGCCGAAACTGCCCTGCAGGGTATGGCTCCCGGTTTGATAGTTAACTTTGGTAGCGGTGCCGCCGGCTCCACTCCCAGCCTGCAGGTGCGCGGTGTAACCACTTATGGAACAGACAACTCTCCGTTGGTAATTATCGATGGCGTTCCGGGTGATATGAGTTTTCTGAACCCCGAAGACATCAAGTCAATGTCTGTATTGAAAGACGCTGCCACCGCCGCTATTTACGGAGCACGCGCCGCCGCAGGCGTTATCCTGATTGAGACTTACCGTGGTACCAAATCCAAACCCAAAATCACGTTCTCAGCTTATTGGGGAGTGGATCAGATAGCCAAGAAACTGGATGTCTGCAATGCCGAAGAATTTATCCACATGGCAAAGATGGCCCGTACAAACGCCGGTCAAAACCCCAAAAACTGGCCTGCTTACATTGCGGCTTATGAGCAAGACCCCACACAGTTTGGCGACACCGATTGGCAGGACGAATACTACCGCAACGGCTTCACACAGAAATACAATGTGGGGTACACTAGTGGCAGTGAGAATGCCAACGTAGCTTTGTCCGTATTCTATTCAAAAAACGAAGCCATCGTGACCGGCACGGGTGACGAGAAATATGGCTTCCGCTTAAACTCAGACATGAAACGCGGCAAGTTCAAAGTGGGCGAATCAGTAAACTACAGCCGTTGGGAATCGGAAATGGAAGCCAACTCAGGTTTTCCCGGCATATACCAAGTGACCAACATGGAACCTATCGCACGTCTGTATGACGAGAATTGTGACGGCGGATACGGTGGTGCCATCCCCGGCATGAACATGAGCGATGCTGCCAACATGGTAGGTTATAATAACCTGATTGAGAACACCCGCGCCACAGATTACATCAAAGGATCGGGCTATCTGCAATATGAGCCCATCAAGGGACTGGTAATCAAGGCACAAGCAAGCCGTAGCCTCCTTTTCCGCGAAACCCGCGTATTCAAACCTACTTACGAACTGGGTGCCATGAAGTGGAACGAAAGCGCCTCACTATCACAGACCCGCACCAGAAGCGTCAACGACCTGCTGGAACTGACTGCCAACTACAACTTCACCATCAAAGACAGTCACGACTTCGCCTTCCTGCTGGGAGCTTCACAAGAAGAAAGCACTTACGACCTATTGGGTGCATCGGGTTCCGAATTCGAGAACAACGACATGGGCATTCTGGGCCAGGCACGCAAAGACTATGGTGTGCAAGGTGAAAAGACCCGTAGCGGCTTGCGTTCCGTATTTGGCCGTGTGAACTATAGTTGGAAAATGCGCTACATGTTAATGGCCTCGTTCCGCTATGACGGTTCTTCACGTTTTGCCGACGGTAACCAGTGGGGGTTCTTCCCCTCTGTATCAGTAGGCTGGAACATTGCCAACGAACCTTTCTGGGAAGATATGAAAGAAACAGTCAGCTCCTTCAAATTGCGTATGAGCTACGGCGCCCTCGGTAACCAATCGGTACCTCTCTATCTCTACATTCCCAAATTGGACTCCAACGCCGACAACATCAACTACCCCTTCGACGGCAAAGTCGTAAACCAGGGATATGCAGTACGTAGCCTCCCCTCAAGGAACATCAAGTGGGAAACTACCTTCTACAAAAACATCGGTGTGGACATGAGCCTATGGAACAACAAACTGGAATTCTCGATTGAAGGTTACATCAAGGACACCAAGGACATGCTTTCCGAAAAGAACATCAGTCTGTCTACCGGTTACGGTGCACTGACGGTGAACGACGGTGAACTGCGCACCACCGGTATGGAAATGCAACTGATTTACCACGGTAATGCAGGTAAGGACTTCAAGTATGACCTTGACTTCAACCTGAGCCACTTCAAGAGTAAACTGAAATCAATGGCAGACCCCAACTATATGTACGAATATGGTGCTTCACGTACCTACGTGGGTGGTTACTTCGGTGAATTCTGGGCTTACGAAACCGCAGGCATCATCCAAAATGAAGCAGAAGCCAAACTTTGGAAAGAATCACACGGACGCAAGGACAGCAAAGGCAACTGGATTCCCATGCAGCCCAACGCAGAACCCGGTGACCTCCGCTTCGTAGACCAAAACGGTGACGGCATGCTGGACAGCGATGACAAGAAGCTTCTGGGCAACGGTTGCCCCAAGGCCTCTATCGGCTTCAACGTAACACTGAATTACAAAAACTTCGATTTGGTAGCCAACTTCTACGGTGACCTCGGTGTAGACCGTTACAACTATACCAAATATCAATTGGAACGTATGGATACCAAGTTCAACTATGGCAGAAACGCACTGAAAGCATGGACTCCGGAGAACCCCAACACCAACATTCCACGTGCCGTATACGGCGACCCGAACAAGAATGCTCGCACTTCCGACCGTTTCATCGAACGAGGCGACTTCTTCCGCCTGAACAACTTGCAACTGGGCTACAACCTGCCTGCTACAGTTTGTGGTAAGTTGGGCATCAGCAACCTCCGTTTCTATGTAGGTGGTACACGCATCTTTACCATCACCGGTTACAGTGGCTATGACCCCTCTACCAACGGTGGTATTGACCGCATGGGTTACGACTATGCTTCATCACCTCTATGCCGCACTTTCATGGCCGGTATTAAATTCGGATTTTAATTGAACCAAAACTTTAAAAAAGATGATTATGAAATTAAAGAATATATTATTGTGCGCCTCAGTCTTAGGAGGCCTGGCACTCTCTTCATGTACCGGAAATTTCCTGGATGAAGACAGAAACCCCAACTCACTGGACCCCGAAAACTTCTGGAAGAGCGAATCCGACATCCTCAAAGGACTTACCGCAGCCTACGCTGGACTACAGCCTACCATCGAATGGGCGCAACCTTTCGAACGCTACATTGTGATAGACAACTACCGCAGCGACGAGCTGGACTACCGCCCCGACGTGACCGCCTGGATGGAACTGGCCATGTACAACAACGAATCGACCAACTACGTGCCCAACGATGAATGGACCAACCTCTATACCAGTATCAACTATTGCAACCAGTGTCTGGACAACATTCCCAATGTGCCCGACAACGATGACGAAGGCATCAAGCAGACCAAAGCGACCAGTATTGCCGAGGCACGTTTTCTGAGAGCCTTCTACTACTACCGTCTCTTCATCAACTTCGGTGAAAGACTACCAATGTTCGAGCACGAACTCGAAGGTACCGAAGAGGAATTCTATCCTCCTCAGGTAGAAGCCGGCAGACTGAAGACTTTCATCGAGACAGAACTGAGTGAATGTCAAGCCAACCTTCCCGAAAAATGGAATACAAACATGGCCGGACGCGTCACTAAATATACTGCCGCAGCACTCTTAGGCAAATACTATATGTTCATCGGCGAAAAGGCCAAAGCCAAAACAGAATTCTGGAAAGTCATTGACAGTCACAGATATGAACTGATGGAGAACTATGGCGACAACTTCAACGGACTACACGAGAACAATAAGGAATCCATCCTTGAAGTACAGTTCACCGGAAGTCTGGAAGGCGGGCACTACGAATACAATCTCTTTACCTTGCACTTGGGTCCCGACAGTGGCTGTGGCGCATACGAGGAAGCATATCCGTCCAAATGGTTATTCAATACACTGAAGAAAGACCTCACCGAAGATGGGGAATACAGCGACCGATTGTATGAGACTATCATTTTCGACGATCCCAAATCCCGTCCGTTCTATTACGAAGACGGCAAAGGATTCAGTGATTACCACCAAGAAGACAATATCTACTGGCGCAAATATGTGACTTACGACAAGTCATTGGGTGATTACTGGGATTATTCCGGTTTCAACATCCCCCTCATCCGCTATGCGGACATCCTGTTGCTCTATGCCGAGTGTCTGAACGATGAAGGAAACTCTAAAGAAGCCATCAAATACATCAACAAAGTACGTGACCGTGTACACGTAACGCCACTGTCCGACACCCTAAGTAAAGAACAAGTGCTGAAGCACCTGCAGGATGTGGAACGTCCTTGCGAACTGGCCCTCGAAGGCTCACGCTGGTATGATCTCATCCGTTGGGGCATTGTGGAAGACGCACTTAAGAGTCATGAAAAGCCTTTCGCAAGCAATTTCATATCGACCAAGCATATCAGACTCGCTATCCCTCACAAAGAATTCCTGATGAATCCTGATTGGGTGCAAAACGAAGGTTACACAAAATAACCGATAACCCTACAACTCAGTCTCTATCGGAAGCGAAATGCCGGAAACGGGATCCCATCCGATAGAGATTGCTTTTAATAGAACTCTCTGTTTCAAGACTTCATTTCATCATATACTTAATTTACCATGAGACATCCAAATAAAAACATCGCTTTGACTGGCATCGTTGCCTGCATACTGGCCTCGTGCGTCAAAGCTCCCACTTCTTCAGAACCGCTTTTATCCAAGCAAGCGGACTTCTGTAATCTTATCAACATAAAGAACACTCCCGCCGGAGCCGTAGACTGGGATGCCTACGTCTTTGCCGACAAAGGTGCTTGGATGGCATACTCACTGCCCGACAACGAAAACCGTCGCCATGCCGGTGCTTTCATGGGACCTATGGTCATGACCGGACGCGGATGGATAGCTGCCGGACTCGCCGAACCTACGCTGTGGGTGAACGGCGAACAGTATAGGATGGTGTACAATGTACAGACCACCCGATACCTCCCCGGCAAACTGATACAGGAATACAACGATGAGAACTTAAACTTCACTACCGAATTGTGCTACCTCACCTCACGTTCCGTAGCCATACGTTCAATCGTGAAGAATATGAGCCAAAAACCGGTAAAGGTCAGCTTCGACTGGAACGGAGGCGTATACGAGCCTACCTCTGTCGTAAGCAGCATAGATAAAGGTCTCTCTTTCATCCGCCCCAAAGATTCCACGAACACGGTAATCCGATTCCTCACAGCAGACAAGATTCAGGCTGTGGGGAGCGATAGCCTGCACGTCACAGAAAAAAGTGAAATGACCCTGGAACCCGGCAAGACTTATCAGTCGGAGATGACTCAAACCCTGACGCTGCGCGGTGAAGACACAGCCAAAGAACTGGCTGCCATAGCAACGCTGAATATAGACAATTGCTTTGAACTAAACGAACAGCAATGGAACGCACAAATCGCTTCGTTGCTGAGCGGAAACAGCAAGTACCTCAAGGACAACAAATACCGCAAGGTACTCGTAAAAGCAATGATGACCCTGAACAGCAACTACCGCACCCCTGCCGGTGACATCCTGCATGGCGGCAGCAACCCGTCGTACAACGGATTCATCAACGGCATCTGGTCGTGGGACTCCTGGAAGATTGCTTCGGGCAACGTACATTTCAACGAGGAGATAGCCAAAAGCGAAATGATTACCCTCTTCGACTATCAAGCCGACAACGGCATGGTACCCGACTTCATCAGCTACAACAAGAAATACAATAACTGGCGCGATGCCAAACCGCCCGTAGCCGCCTGGGGAGCCATGAACGTGTATAAAGCTACCGGCGACAAGAAATTCCTCGAAACAATGTTCGACAAGCTCTATAAGTTCCATCAGTGGTGGTATGCCGAGCGCGACCACAATCACAACGGCATCTGCGAATACGGTTCCACCGACGGCACTCTCATTGCTGCCTGTTGGGAAAGCGGCATGGACAACGGCGTACGCTTTGACGATGCCGTGATGCAGAAAAACAGCGAGAAGGCATGGTCCATGAACCAGGAGAACATCTGCCTGAACTCGTTCCTCTACGTAGACAAGACCATCCTCGCCGAAATGGCAACCCTCCTGAACAAGCCCGAACTGGCGGCACAGCTTAATGCCGAAGCCAAAGTCATCAAGGAGTTCGTACAGACAAAGATGTGGGACAAGGAAACCGGATTCTTCTACGACACCCGTATCGATACCGGCGAGCACATCAAAGTGATGGGTGCCGAATGCTGGCTGCCACTCTGGGCAGGCATCGCCACTCCCGAACAGGCCAAACAGGTGATGCAGAAGATGATGGACCCGCAGAAGTTCAACTCCACCCTTCCATTGGGTACCTTGGACATCAGCCATCCTCGCCTGCGTCCCGTGCGCGGCTACTGGCGCGGCCCGGTCTGGGTAGACCAAGTGTACTTCGGTATCACCGGCCTGCGCAACTATGGTTTCGACCGGGAAGCCGACATACTGACTGAGAAGTTCATCAACAACGCCCAAGGACTCACCACCGACGGCCCTATCCACGAGAACTACAACCCGCTGACCGGCGAAGCGCTCAATTCGCCTAACTTCGGCTGGAGTTCGGCATGTATCATCAAGATGCTGCTCGATGAGTAACTCTCACGCAAAACAACTCTCAAAAGTCTGAAAAGACAAACGATTATACATCATTAAAAGCATACGAATATGAATAAGATACATTCAATCTGCACCCTCGCACTGATGCTACCGTTATGCGCATTTGCACAGTACGACGGTACACCCATGAACAAGACGGGCGACACCAAGAAAGCGGAAACCGCCGTAAGAACCGACAAATATCCTCACTCGGACAACGATTGGGAAAACTTTGATGTGTTGCACATCAACCGTCTGCCTTCTGCCGCCACCTTCATGGCCTACACCACCAAAGAGAAAGCAGTGAAGAACGACAAGAGTCAATCGGAATATTTTCAGTCGTTGAACGGTACCTGGAAGTTTCAGTTTGTTCCCCGTTCGGACCAGCGCCCGATGGACTTCTTTGAAAAAGGCCACGATGTAAGCGGATGGGGCAACATCAAAGTGCCTGCCAACTGGGAAATGGAAGGCTATGGCCATCCTTTCTATGTAGGTGCCGGCTACGGCATCAAGCGCAACCCGCCACTCATTGCCGTGGAAAACAGTCCCGTAGGTTCCTACAAACGCACATTCAACGTCCCTGCCAACTGGAAAGGCAAGCAAATCGTCCTCCACTTCGGAGGCGTGGCCTCAGCTTTCTATGTGTGGGTCAACGGTGAAAAGGTGGGTTACTCGCAAGATTCCAAGACCCCCAGTGAGTTCGATATCACCCCCTATGCAGTAACCGGACAGAACGAGATTGCCGTGCAGGTATTCAAGTTCAGCGACGGCTACTACTTAGAGGATCAGGATTACTGGCGCTTTGCCGGTATACAACGTGATGTGTACCTTTATGCCCGTCCCAACATCCACGTGCGCGACTTTGAAGTAGTGACCGACCTCGACAACGAGTATAAGGACGCCGACTTCCACCTCTATGTGGAACTGGACAATGCCCAAAACTCCCAACGTACTCAAACGCCCAAGGTAAAAGGTGCCGAAGTGGAAGTGAGCCTGACGGACAAAGAGGGAAAAGTCATCTACACTGAACGCCAACGCGCCAAAGACAACAAGCTGCACTTCCTGAAACACATCGAAACGCCCCTACTGTGGAGTGCTGAAAAGCCCAACCTATACCAGATGATGATTACACTGCGTGCCAACGGCCAGACACAGTACATCTGCCGCAACATCGGATTCCGCAAATCGGAAATCAAACATGCACAGTTACTCGTCAACGGGCAACCCGTCTACATCAAGGGCGTAAACCGCCACGAACACGACCCTTACCACGGCCATGTAGTGGACGAAGCCTCCATGATACGCGACCTGGAACTGATGAAACAAAACAACATCAACAGCGTGCGCACCTCCCACTACCCCAACGACCCGCGCTGGTATGAACTGTGCGACATCTACGGCATGTATGTAGTGGACGAGGCCAACATCGAAAGCCACGGCATGGGCTACAAACCCGACCAATGCCTCGCCAACCAACCCGAATGGCAGAAGGCTTTCATCGACCGTACAGAACGTATGTTTGAACGCGACAAGAACCACCCCTGCGTCATTATTTGGTCATTGGGCAACGAAACCGGCTCAGGCTGTAACTTCCAAGCCACCTATGCTTGGATTCATGCCCACGACCGTTCCCAACGCCCCGTACACTCCGAGGACTCTGGCAAAAACCGTCCTTTCACCGACATCTTCTGCCCCATGTACAAGAAGATAGACGTGTTGATAAACCATGCTCTCTATCTGCCCACCATGCCCCTCATCCTCTGCGAATACGCTCATGCTATGGGTAATAGTGTGGGCAATCTGCAAGACTACTGGGACATCATCGAGAAGTACCCTTCTCTACAAGGCGGTCACATCTGGGACTGGGTGGACCAGGGTCTTTACAACAAGACCGACGACGGTAAGTTCTACTGGGCCTACGGCGGCGACCTTGCCCCCGAAGGCACTCCAAGCTCGGCCAACTTCTGCATGAACGGCCTGATTGCCGCAGACCGCACATTGAAGCCCCACATACATGAAGTGAAACGGGTGTACCAGAATATGGCTTTCAGATTGCTCGATTATCACGAAGGATTGGTAGAGCTTAGAAACAAGTTCTTCTTCACCAACCTGAATGACTTTGACTTCACTTGGCGTTTGGAAGGCAACGGCGAAGTATTGGCACAAGGACGCATAGATAATGTAGATTTGCCCGCCCAACAGACAGGCGTATTCCGGACACAGTTCCCCACCATACATTCCACCGAAGGAGTAGAATATTACCTGAATTTCTATGCCAGCCAGAAGCGCGACGAGGGTCTGCTGAAGGCCGGTACACAATTGGCTGCCGAACAAGTGAAGCTTCCCTTCTATAAGGCTGTTACCCCCAAAGCTGCCTCAGGCAACGTGACGGCAAGCGACAGCGAAGCCCTACTTGTCCTCACTGCCGGAAATGTCAGTGTAGGATTCGACAAAGCCACCGGAGCACTCTGCTCGTTCAAGGAAGGCAAGGAAGAGATGATTAAGGAAGCACTGCGTCCCAACTTCTGGCGTCCGGTGACGGACAATGACATGGGCAACGACATGAACAAGACCCTGCGCCCGTGGCGTGAAGCCGGACGTGGCGCCAAACTCACCTCATTGGAGAAAACAGCGCTCGACAAAGATGGCTATGAAGTAGTGTCACACTACCGTCTGCCCGAAGAAGTTGCCGGTTCGGAATTCATTGTCCGCTACCGCTTCTCACCGAGAGGCAGCCTCGATGTGAACTGTACTTTCATTCCTGCCAACGACACTTTACCTTTGATGCCCCGCATGGGTGTGAGCATCACCCTGAACAAGCAATACGACCAAATGGCATGGCTAGGTCGAGGTCCGCACGAGAACTATTGCGACCGCAACGGTTCTTCCTTCGTGGGTCTGTACAAAGGTAGCGTGGCCGAACAGTACTTCGCCTACGACCGTCCACAAGAAAACGGCAACAAGACCGATGTACGTTGGATGAGCCTCACCGATTTGAAAGGCAATGGCCTGATGGTTATAGATGGAAAGTGACAAACCGAAAGCTATGTAAGTAATGATCAGACAGGTTCTGGTATTCAGCATATTTGTTTTGCTGTAAATCTGGAACAGCGGGATCAATGCGATTGCAACCGGAATCATAATACCGAAACGGAAATACTGTGCAACTGCATTTCTGAATTTCCATTTCATCTTTGTTACAGCAAATCCTACAGTTACTGAGAAAAATACAATAAATACAAGTGCTACTAATGTAGTGATCAAACTGTTCTTAAAGAAGGTGGACATATGTCCCCTTGTCCATGCATCAGAATAGTTCTGGAAATAAAAGCCATCGTTTAATGCATAGGCAGGTTTCTCACTCCACTCAGCCTGTTTCTTGAAGGATGCAGTAAGCATCCAGAATAACGGATAGATCTCAATTACGCAAAGAAGGAAAATTACAATTCCTCGAAAAGCTGCTTTTACTTTTTTCATAATATTTCCTCCTTATAAAAATATTATCTATGTTTTAACCTTATAAAAGGAAAAAACCTACTCCATTGTGGCATTCTCAATCAGAATGCCGCTGTAATTGCGGTCATAATACTTTCCGAAGAAAAATGCAACCGCCAGAAACAGGAAATGGCATATCAGATAGATACATTCCATTCCCATACGGATCTCACCACGGTGCAGCACCATGTATACAAGGTCCAGAACCGCTCCGATTCCCGTCAACACCATTGCCCCGATACAGGAACGCTTCATGCGAAGCAGCCCCGTCTCATAGTGTGCCCGGTGCATACGGACCGGCAGCTGTGTTGAACTCATTCATGGAATAATGGATGATGCCACGATCATTGTAGC
>OGZW01003071.1_pt1 | contig 12634 bp, 11 predicted proteins | sample 1577001 | NCBI WGS metagenome assembly OGZW01 (sample SAMEA3541519, study PRJEB24748) | human gut metagenome | biome: human gut; feature: human-associated habitat; material: faeces | place: China | collected 2012 | reverse complement strand
ATCTGGAAGGGCAGCAGGATCAGCTTGATGACCAGCGTGAACAGGATCAGGGACACGCCGTAGGACCCTGTCAGGTTGTAAAACAGCCGCAGCAGGGCCGCAAACGGGATACAAATTGCGTATCCGATGGTTGAAAACATATCTTTGGTATTGGAGGTAGCTCTGTTATTTCTCGTTTATTTGGGCAAAAACAAGATGAAGAAGGAAAGAACGTCAGTGGTTTTTGTTTCTATGGAGCTATTGTTTGTGGCATCTTAGTTTCTCTTATTATGATGATTGCTAGAAAACCAATTTTAACAATTCTTGGAACAAATCAAGCAACACTTCCTTATGCTAACCAATATTATACTTATATGGCTTTAGGAGCAACTTTAATTATCGTTTCCTTGACTCCTAGTAATCTCATGAGAACAGAAGGATTAGCTACAGAATCCATGATTGGAACAATTACTGGTTCAATTATCAATATGGTTTTAGATCCTATTTTTATTCTCTATTTAAACATGGAAGCTGGTGGTGCAGCTATCGCAACCATTATTGGTTATTTTGCATCTGACCTTGTTTTTATTTATCTTACTTTAAAGAAAAGTAAGAAATTATCAATTTCTTTAAAACATACACATATTACTAAAAATGAAGTCATTTCTATTTTTACAATTGGTATTCCCGCCTCTATTACAAATTTAATGTCTAGCTTTGCGATGGCGATGACAAACAATTATTTAGTTGCTTATGGAAATGACAAAGTAGCAGCTATGGGATGCTCCCCCTAATATAGTTCCCGTAAAAAATAAAAACAAGATATTTTTATCTTTGTACTTATATAACAGTACCGTTATGGCAGCTACTCCTACCCCCCACACAATACTAAACTGTCCGTAAATAACACTGCTTCTGCTCATCCAGCTTCCCATAACTATACGACAGAAAACCGTCTCCACAATGTCTCCAAGGAACGCCCCTATGAAAAACAACATAACCACCTTATAGAAACTACATCCTGTGGCAAACTTTGTTTTATCCTTTTGTTCCCCGGTCTCCGGCTTGCTTCTTGTATATGCCTTTCCTAATCGGCTGTCAATAACACCATAAATTCTGTCACTTAAGTTTTTAGTTACAGTATCTAATATATCTTCTGCCTTTTTGCAATATTTTTCGCTTTTATGGTGTCCTGATAAAATAAGCATAGTGGCAAGGCCGTCAATAAATATAACCGCCAAAAGAATCCACACTATGATTTCCATTATATATACCGGGATAATTTTATAAATATTAATAAAGAGATCGTTGACCCATGTTTTTACAACAAAGCCCATTATCGCCCAGATAACCGAAGCACCAAGGCAGATATAGCCGTCAAAGTTAAATTTGAAATTAGAATAGTCCCACCAGCGTTCATGGTACATCTTTTCAATAATATGTCCGCCGGTCCACTCAATAAGAGTGGCTACTATCATACTTCCAAATAGCAGCCAGAATCCGTTTAAGTCCCTAAGAATAACTGTAATGGCAACAGCTGAAATACCGTAAATCACACAGAAGGGTCCGTTAATGATTCCTCTGTTAACAAACCTTTTTCTTTTTATTGCAGCAATTGTTGTCTCAAATACCCATCCTAAAAATGAGTAAACTATAAATAAGTATATCAGTATATTCATTAGTACTTCCTTTGTTTTTTATTATAAATGTAATATGTTAATAAGGAAAACCCATGCAAGTCCGTAATATGTTACCGCAGCAACTAAATCGTTTACGGTAGAAATAAGAGGACCTGATGCAACTGCCGGGTCAAATCCGATTTTGTCAAGAATAATGGGAATAATAGCTCCTACAAAGCTTGATATTAACATAGCCAGTGCCAGTGCAACGCCGATACATCCTGAAATAGCAAAGGCATCCATAAACTGCTGTCCTCTGACAAGCCATATAAATACCCCTGTAAATATAAAGGAAATAGAACCTACTATAAGTCCGTTAAAGAAACCTACACGCATTTCCTTAAATACAAATCCCAGCATCTGCTTAAATTCCAGTTCTTCGTCCATTAAAACCCTGATAGTCACCGCAAGGGACTGGGTTCCAACATTACCGGACATACCAAGAATAACTGACTGGAATGTAACAATAATCGGAAGTCCCACTATAACCTTTTCAAACATACTTATAACTGTAGATACAATCATGCCAAGCATAAGCAATATGATAAGCCATGGAACTCTTTTTTTAAGGCTCTGGGATAATGGTTCTTCTAATTCCTCCTCTGCAGCAAGACCTGCTAACTTAGCATAGTCCTCACCCATTTCTTCATCTACCACTTCTACCAAATCCTGAGAAGTAATAACACCTAAAATGTGATTGTCTTTATCCAATACCGGAATGGAATCCTCTGAGTAATCCTTTAATTCTTCAATACAGTCATCTACTGTTTCATGGTCATACACAAAAGGATATGAAGTGATAACTAATGATTCTAGTTCTACATATTCCCTTGCAACAATTAAGTCTTTTAAATCAATGGCTCCATAAAAGGTTCCATCTTCTTTTTTAACATATAACGTAGAAATGTTGTCATTGTCAGCAGCCTGTTCTACTAAACGTTTCATTGCCTGCTTTATGGTAAGGTCTAAGGATAAGCTAACATAATTGGTAGTCATCTTACTACCGATTTCATCTTCGTCATAGGACTGAATAAGATCAATATCCTTTTGTGCCTCTTTATCCATTAACTGGAGAAGCTCCTCACTTTTTTCTTCCTCTAATTCATCTAAGATATCAACGGCATCATCCGGCTCCATGGCCTCAAGAATATCTGCCGCTGTTTCATTATCTAATTCTTCAATGAACTCTTCCGGATCATCTAAATAAGCAAAAATTTCAGATACCCTGTCAAGACCTAAAAGGGCATATAATCTTCTACGCTCATTTACATCTAAGTCTTCTAAAACCGATGCTATATCATTTTCATGATAATCGTTTAACTTCTCTTTCTTAACATAAGCCGGTTCATTGCCTCGTATTATATCTATAATTTCAGCTTCATAATCGGCTTTTTCAGGGATTTCATATTCCTGTGTTTCTATATTATTCTCTGTGCCTGACTCTTCTGTATCCTGTGGCTTTTTTTCTTCAAATTCTTTATTTTCTTCCATCATATACCTCCTTTCACATAAACAGAAAGTAAAGAATCCGCTACATAAAAATATAGCGGACTGTATATGTAAGAAGCTTGTATATGAATTTATGCACTTTAAGAACGAAACGGATGATGTGCATCAGTTTCGTCTATAGTATATTCATTATGCAAACTTCGCCCACAACTGTCACAACTATCCATCTGGTTCTCCTTCCATTTTATTGTAAAAAATCGAAATAAAAACTTATGGCTAAAATAACCATAAGTTCTTATTAATTTATATATTTACTTTATCATTTTTTTTAGACAAATTCAACTGAAATATAAAATTATTCCACAGTGTGAACCTTTATCATATTAGTGGTCCCTGACTTTCCAAGAGGCACTCCTGATGTAATAACCACAATGTCATCCTTTTCCACTAAATGCTTTTCCTTTGCCACTTCCACAGCATAGTCAAACAACTCCAGCACATCACCTTTTTCCTTAATAAGCACTGGTGTAACTCCCCAGGACATATTAAGCTGGCGGCATACTTTTTCACTTGTGCTTCCCGCGGTAATCATACAGTCCGGTCTGAATCTTGATAACATTCTTGCAGACCTTCCTGATTTAGTTACCGTAAGAATTGACTTTGCCCCAAGGTCATAAGCTGTAGTACATGTAGCATGACATACTGCCTGGGTAATATCACTTCCTTCACTTCTTTTCATATCAAAGAAACGCTGTTTATAATTTATGTCCATTTCAGTACGTTCAGCGATTTTCGCCATGGTTTCAACGGCTTCCACCGGATATTTCCCTGCTCAGCCAGAATGCTGTTTAAACCGTCAATGATCGCCTTGCGGTCTTCCTCAGACACAATGCCCTGCTTTGCAAGCATGGTAACATGGGCAATGCTGCCCTGAATGTCCTGATGATAAAATTTCTGGTCAAAGGATAATGACTCGTTGAAGTTGTGTACCAGCTGGTTTTCTTCCTTGGTGAATCGTCCGCCCCATAATTTCATAGTGTTAGTCTCCTCTTTTTTCGTATTTTGTATCATGATTACTGTTTAGGATACATAAACAGCAACATATCATGTTCAGCAGTATGATTGCCCCAGGTTACCATTCAGCCGGATGTTCCGGCTCTTTTATTTCCGGCTCCTCAAAATCCTGCATTTCTGAATCTGCCCTCTCAGGATCCGGATGTTCCATTCCGGCTCCAGTCTGCGCATGCATGTTTCTTTCCTCTCTGTCATATTCACAGTGTTCATATGCGCCTCGACAGAAATGCTATATCAATGAGATTTTCCCTATCCGGGTTCGGGCGGATACACCACGCACGATTCCGGATTTGGAAGAAAGAGGAGTTGGACCGCCCATGGATAAATGCATATCGTATCTTTGTTGAATGCTATTTGCCCCCCAGGTACGCGCCGTTAATCACGGAAGATATGGATCTTTCACGTGTAAGATGCTATATCTTACAGCTGTAAGATTATAAATCTTTCACCTTCATCGTCTGGACATTGCGAAAGAGTTCAGCCGGTCTGTGCGTGGTGGAATATAACCGTCTGCCGCTTGTTTTCACGAATACCGTCTGGGGTATCTCAAGAAGATGCTCAGCAGGGCAAATATCCCGATGGCTACCGGATAGTACAAGTATTCGATAATGCTCAAAGGAGACAGGGAAGCCAGTTTGGCAGCAATCAGCATTTGTGCTCCGTAAGGGATGATTCCCTGGATGACACACGAGAAAGTATCCAGAATACTTGCACTCTTGCGTTTGTCCACCCTGTAGCGGGTAGCGATATCGTTGGCAAGCGGTCCCACTGTGATGATGGCTATCGTATTGTTGGCTGTGCAGAAATTGGCGATGCTCACCAAAGCCGCGATGCAAAGTTCGGCTCCGCGTTTGCTGTTGACGTGTTTGGTCAGTTTTTGGATGATATAGTCCACTCCGCCATTAAAACGGATCAGTTCCAGCATACCGCCTGCCATCAAGGTGATGATGATGAGCTCACCCATCCCGGTGATCCCTGTGCCCATGGAGCCGAGCCAGTCGAACAGGCCGATGCTCCCCGTGAACAGGCCGATCACTCCCGTTGTGGCGATGCCCAGTATCAGTACGAGTGCCACATTCATACCTGCTATGGCGGTTCCCAACACAACCAGGTAGGGGAGGATTTTGATCCATTCCACCGACTGGATGTCGTGGGTCGTCATCACGTCCATCCCTCTGAAAATATAGTAGCCGAAAACCATCAGAGCGGCCGGAAGGGCTATCATGAAGTTTACCCGGAACTTGTCACGCATGGCGCATCCCTGGGTACGGGTGGCGGCGATGGTGGTATCCGAGATGAATGAAAGGTTGTCGCCGAAGAAGGCTCCTCCTACCACGATACCTGTCATGAAGGCCAGGTTCATGTCGGTTTTCTCTGCGATGCCTGCTGCCACGGGAACTAGTGCCACGATGGTTCCTACCGAGGTTCCGATGGAGAGTGAGATGAAACAGGCAGCCAGGAAGATGCCTGCCAGCAGCAGATTGTCCGGCAGCAGGAGAAGCGTAAGGTTGACGGTCGCGTCAATGGCCCCGATATCTTTGGCACTTTGGGCGAATGCGCCTGCCAGGATGAAAATCCAGATCATCAGCATGATGTTCTTGTTGGCTGCGCCGATGGAATATTGCAGCATTCGCTCATTCAGGCTCAGGCCTTTGGTGATGCATACCGCATAGACCGAGGATACCATGAAAGCAATCGTGATGGGGACTTTATAGAAGTCGTTTACAATGATGGAGGTCACCAGATACAGGCATAGAAATACCAGCAGTGGACTGAGTGCCCATAGACTGGGCTTATTGGTTATTGGAGTTAATTTTTCACCGTTCATGAATTTGTATTTTATAAAATGAGGTGCAAAGTTACAAAAAGACTTGCTGTATAACAATATATGGGGGAAAAAGGTCACAGCCCCACCTTCGTAACAGGGAAGGCAGGGCTGTAAGGGTATTGGGAAAGTTGGGGATAAAATTGGATTATAGTGTCACGCCTGTCTTGAAGATGGCGATTTCACGATAATTCTTCTTTTCATTGTTTACCGGTTCTCCGCTGGCAACACGGATGATATAGTCTATAAAGCGTTCGCAGGTCTTTTCCATCGGTTCGTTTTCTACGATGACTCCGGCATTGAAGTCAATCCATCCCGGTTTGTTTTTAGCCAGAGTGGAGTTGGTGGAAATCTTCATGGTAGGAACAAACGTACCGAACGGAGTACCGCGGCCGGTAGTGAAGAGCACCATGTGACAGCCGCAGGAGGCGAGGGCGGTGGCAGCTACCAAATCGTTGCCCGGTGCGGAAAGCAAGTTCAAACCTTTCACTTTCAGGCGGTCGCCATAGCCCATAACTCCGTCAACGTATGCTTTGCCGCATTTTTGGGTACATCCCAACGCTTTGTCTTCCAGGGTGGAGATACCACCTGCCTTGTTGCCCGGTGACGGATTTTCGCCCACTGGTTCGCCGTGTGACAGGAAATATTCCTTAAAGTCATTAATCAGGTGTACGGTCTGCTCGAACAGTTCCTTGGTGCGGCAACGGTTCATCAGGATGGTTTCCGCACCGAACATTTCGGGAACCTCCGTCAGTACGGAAGTACCGCCCTGTGCAATCAGGAAGTCGGAGAACATACCCAGCAACGGATTGGCGGTGATACCTGAGAAGCCATCCGAACCGCCGCATTTCAAGCCTACACGCAACTCGGACAAAGGAACATCCTCGCGTACATCGGTCTTGGCTTTGGCGTACAGTTCACGCAGAATCTTCATACCCTCTTCAAATTCATCCCCCACTTTCTGAGTTACCATGAACTTTACGCGGTCTGTGTCGTAATCGCCCAGAAACTCGCGGAAAACATCCGGCTGGTTGTTCTCGCAGCCCAGACTGACAATCAGTACGGCTCCTGCATTAGGATGCAGAATCATGTCGCGGAGAATTTTCTTGGTATTCTCGTGGTCATCGCCCAGCTGTGAACAGCCATAGTTGTGAGGGAATGCCACGATAGCGTCCACACCTTCGCAGTTGGTTTCGCGGCGTAACGCTTCGGCCAGTTGTCCGATGATACCGTTTACACAACCCACGGTGGGGATAATCCATACCTCGTTACGGATACCTACATCACCGTTTTTGCGGCGGTATCCTTTGAACGTCAGGTCTTTCTTCGGGATATTGAGGTCTACGCTGACCGGATTGTAGGTGTAATCCAACAGTCCGGCAAGGTTTGTCTTTATCTGGGTTTCATTGATCCAGCGTCCTTGTTCCACGGCAGTCACGGCATGGCCGATGGGGTAACCATACTTGATGATATTCTCGCCTTGGGCGAAATCTTTCAGTGTCACCTTATGGCCGGCAGGCACGTCTTCCTTCAACGTGATGGCATGACCGTCTACCGTGATGGTCTCGCCTGCTTTTAAGTCCGAGATAGCCACCACTACGTTATCAGCCGGATTGATTTTCAAATACTTTGTTTCCATTTCTATTTTTAGTTATCAGATTTACTTTTTATGCGCGTCCAGATAGAAATCCACGTTCTCCACCGCAAGCAGGGTGATGGGCATGTAATTGCATTGTTTCACCTCTTTCTTGAAGATCAGGTGATTGCACAGGCTCTCTACGCCGCTGTATCCTTGTGCGGTAGGTTGCTGAGCAATCAGGAAATCCACTGCGCCCTCTTTCAGACAAGAGACGTTCCGGTGTAATAAATCGTACCCAATCAGTTTGAAATTTTTCATGTTGTGCCCGATGAGATATTCTCCTATAATGTACACTTTCGAGTTGAAAGTGATGCCGCACGTAATCTGTGGGTTCTCTTGGAAAAAGCGGTTCATCAGCGCCTCGTCCTCGTCCGGACGCTTGGCGTAGAGGTTCAGTTCCACTATCTTGCAGTCGGGAAAATGCTCCTGCATATATTTTCTGAATCCTTTTTCACGGTTTTCCTGCTGGTTTGATCCCAGGCGGCCTTCGTTGATTTGTCTGAAGATAACGATTTCTTTGGGACATTCTCCCAACATCATGGCCATGCGGGCGGCAAAGTATCCGCTTTGGTCGGATTTCTGCCCGAAGAATGCCAGCGGATTCAGACTGGCCACGTTGGAGTCTATAAATATATAAGGTATTTCCCGTTCTTGCAACTTGTCGGTGAATCTGGCCGTCATCTCAGGAATAGTGGGGGCGAGCAATACGCCGTCCGGCTCTTGTTTCAGTATTTCCTCACCGGCATTGATGAAGGAGGAATATTCATATTGGTCATAGTACATCACGGACAGGGTGATGTGGAAATCCGAAAAGGTTTCTACGGCTCTTTTCATCCCCAGTTCCACATCGGTCCAGTAATCGCCTTCCTTGTGCTGTGGCAGCAGGCAGACAAACAGATACTTTTTGTTGGATGCCAATGCGCTGGCATACATATTGGGCTGGTAATCCAGTTGCTTCAATATTTCTTCCACCCGTTTCCGGCTGGCTTCGGATACCCCTGTGCGGCCATGCAATACACGGTCTACTGTGCCGACTGACACATCTGCCAGGCGCGCGATATCCTTGATTCTGATTCTTTCGGGCAGTTTATTCATACCTTAATTATATATATTGTGCTCGTGCACACTGATAATTTATTTTTTTTCGATACAAATATATAACAATTTTTGGTTTTAAAAAAATAAATAGTACCTTTGTGCACGCACACGGATGAATTATTTGAGTGGCCTGTTGAGTACAAGGTTACGATATGATTCGTCTATGGATATGTAAACCAGTATTTTAATTGGCTTGAAAGTTAAACGAATAAATATATAACAATTTAAAATCACGAAATTATGGGAAAAGTAGTAACCTTAGGTGAAATTATGTTGAGATTGTCAACTCCGGGAAACACACGTTTTGTACAGTCGGATTCATTTGATGTTGTTTATGGCGGTGGTGAAGCGAACGTAGCGGTGAGTTGCGCGAACTACGGTCACGAAGCTTATTTCGTAACTAAATTGCCGAAACACGAAATTGGACAGTCTGCTGTGAATGCATTGCGTAAATATGGTGTGAAGACCGATTTCATCTGTCGTGGTGGCGACCGCGTAGGTATCTATTATCTGGAAACAGGAGCTTCCATGCGTCCTAGCAAAGTAATTTATGACCGTGCCCACTCGGCTATCGCCGAAGCCGATCCTTGCGATTTCGACTTTGACGCTATCATGGAAGGTGCGGACTGGTTCCATTGGTCGGGTATCACTCCGGCTATTTCTGACAAGGCTGCCGAACTGACCAAGCTGGCTTGTGAAGCTGCAAAACGTCATGGCGTTACGGTATCTGTAGACTTGAATTTCCGCAAGAAACTGTGGACAAAAGAAAAAGCACAGTCTATCATGAAACCGTTGATGCAGTATGTAGATGTATGTATAGGTAACGAAGAAGATGCCGAACTTTGTCTGGGCTTCAAACCGGAAGCGAATGTGGAAGCCGGTGAAACCAATGCGGAAGGTTACAAAGGAATCTTCAAGGCTATGGCAAAAGAATTCGGCTTTAAATATGTGGTTTCTACCTTGCGCGAATCATTCTCGGCTACTCACAACGGCTGGAAGGCTATGATTTACAACGGAGAAGAATTTTATGAATCAAAACGCTATGACATCAACCCGATTATTGACCGGGTAGGTGGTGGCGACTCATTCTCCGGAGGTATCATTCACGGTCTGCTGACCAAACCGAATCAGGGTGCCGCCCTTGAATTTGCTGTTGCCGCTTCTGCTTTGAAGCATACTATCAACGGTGACTTCAACCTGGTATCTGTAGATGAAGTGGAAGCATTGGCCGGTGGCGATGCCAGCGGACGTGTACAACGCTAAATTTGTTTTTTATAGGAACACGAATGACGCAAATAACGCAAATTTTTGATACATGTTTTATTTGTATCATTTGTGTTCCTATCTTTCATTTAAACTAAAATATAACATTATGGCTCGTTTTGATAAAATAGCTGTGTTGGACAAGATTGGTTCAACCGGAATGGTTCCTGTGTTCTACCATAAAGATGCAGAAGTGGCAAAGAAAGTAGTGAAAGCTTGTTATGACGGCGGAGTTCGTGCATTCGAATTTACAAACCGTGGTGACTTTGCTCATGAAGTATTTGCGGAAGTTGTGAAATACGCGGCAAAGGAGTGTCCTGAAATGGCTATGGGGGTAGGTTCTATCGTTGATCCTGCTACTGCCGCTCTTTACTTGCAATTGGGTGCTTGCTTTGTGGTAGGTCCGTTGTTCAATCCTGAAATCGCTAAAGTGTGCAACCGTCGTTTGGTGGCTTATACTCCGGGATGCGGAAGCGTGTCCGAGGTGGGTTTCGCTCAGGAAGTAGGTTGCGATCTTTGCAAAATATTCCCGGGTGATGTATTGGGAGCAAAATTGGTTAAAGGTCTGCTGGCTCCGATGCCTTGGTCTAAACTGATGGTAACCGGTGGTGTGGAACCGACTCAGGAAAATCTGACTTCTTGGATTAAGGCAGGTGTGTTCTGTGTGGGTATGGGTTCTAAATTGTTCCCTGGCGACAAGGTAGCCGCGGAAGACTGGGCGTATGTAACGGCAAAATGTAAAGAAGCATTGGGCTACATTGCGGAAGCCCGTGCAAATAAATAAGAAAAAGATCAGCTCATGCCCGCAAGGGGTTAGTGAATTAGGGCGTGGGTATCATTTTGTTTAAAGGTGTATATAAAATGGGTAAGGGCCATCGCGAAGTGGATTCGCGATGGCTTTTCACTTTCCGGCGGGTGCTTGAGGCGGGGCGTTGGCAAAAATATTCTTGTAAAGATTGGTAGATAGAATAAAAATGTGTTCTTTTGTACCGTTTCTTAAGAAATAAAATGAAGCGTTTAATCTAAAACACACAAAAATGAAAAAAGCATTATTAAAGGTGGCCGTCATGCTGTTATGCTTGGCGGGGGTAACTCCTGCAATGGCCCAGTTTAATTTGAAGAAGGCAGTGGGGGGAGCCGTGAAGGCTGCAAAGGCGGTGACTTTGACCGATGAACAGATGACAGAGTATGTAAAGGAGTACATTGACTGGATGGATAAGCATAATCAGGTTTGTGCAGACGATGATCCGTATACTGTCCGTTTGAAAAAACTGACTGAAGGGTTGACCGAAGTGGAAGGGATGCCGCTGAATTTCAAAGTATATTATGTGATTGATGTAAATGCGTTCGCCTGTGCAGACGGTAGTGTGCGGGTATTCTCTTCATTGATGGATATCATGACAGACGAAGAACTGTTGGGGGTAATAGGCCATGAGGTAGGCCATGTGGCACACAAGGACTCAAAGAACGGCTTCCGTACCGCATTGCTGACATCGGCATTGAAAGATGGTATTTCATCACAAGGAGGAAAAGCGGCTGCTCTGACAGATTCCCAGTTGGGTGACTTGGGAGAGGCATTGGTCAATGCTACTTATTCACAAAAACAGGAACGCGCCGCCGATGATTACGGTTACGAATTTCTGAAGAAAGCAGGTAAGAATCCTTGGGCGATGGCATTGTCATTCCAGAAATTGAAAAAATTGCAAGAAGAGGCAGGAGCAAAGAAAAGCAGCAAGCTGAATCAGTTGTTCTCTACTCATCCCGATCTTGACGCACGTATCCAGCGTATGGAAGAACGTGCTACAAGCGAAGGTATTGAAAAACCTGCAAACACGATGGGGGAAACAGGGAAATAAATGGTTTCAGGCAATGTGGATTATCAAGGTGCCTGCCAGCTCCAGTCCGCCCGGGTTGCCGATGGCGATGACCTGCTCACCGATTTGCATCTGGTCAGAGTTTCCAAATTCTGCCGGAGTCAGTCCGGTGGCATCGATCTTCAAAACCGCAAGGTCGGTCTTTTCATCCGAGCCGACCACGGTGGCATTGTATTCGCTGTTGTCGTTGAGCACTACCTTGATGCTGGTTGCGCCGCTGACAACATGGGCATTTGTCACGATATAGCCGTCTGCGCTCAGGATAATACCCGAACCCTGGCTCTGCTCGCCGCCGAAGATACTCTGCTGGCTCTGGATGTATCCCACGATACCTACGGTAGAAGGCAGCACCTTGTTGTAACGGTCGGTGATGGTCAGCTGACCCTCCGACAGATTGACTGCCTCCGAGCCGGTCGAATCCGGCTTGTTGTTTAAGGTCAACTGGGTTCCTGCCTGCGATTGGGCCTCAGCACTCGGAACTTCCTCCGTCTGCGGTGCGCGTTGGTCGGAGATCAGTGCATAGGTTCCATAACCGGCAAGGCTGATGACACCGGCACACAGGATGGCACATATAATGATGGTGAACACCCGCAGCCCCTTGTTCTTTTTGTTTTTGGAGGATGTATGTTTTGGCTCTGCCTTATAATCCTCATAATTCCATTTGTAGCTTTCGCTTTCCTTTGGGTCGATATGCGGCTCAGCGGCATCCTGCTGGGCACTGTTGTCGCCATAGCTGTAACGGCTGTTGTAGCCC
>OGZW01003069.1_pt1 | contig 12638 bp, 10 predicted proteins | sample 1577001 | NCBI WGS metagenome assembly OGZW01 (sample SAMEA3541519, study PRJEB24748) | human gut metagenome | biome: human gut; feature: human-associated habitat; material: faeces | place: China | collected 2012 | reverse complement strand
CACTTGAAAATTAAATGTTTAACAGCATAAATTTAAATTTTGTCATCTACTAAAAATACATTATTAAAATTGCCAATCCAGTTTAAGGTATAGACCAGCGGCATTTTTCCGGATTTCAGATCGGGGAGATTACCCTCCGCATCCTCTGTGATTCCGTAAGTGTTGTCGAAAGAGCTATTGCGGCTGTTCAATATCTGCAGATTAAGTTGCTGATCGGGAGTAATGTTATAACTTGCATTCAGACCGGTCAGGAAGTTACTCATATAATCGATCATATCACAATATTGATAGACATCGATCGGGTTGAGGTCAAACTCGAAGCCGCCATAGTTGGCACTTTGTTTACCGGCAAATAGGTTGAACTTATCGTTGAGCTTGATACCGATGCCTGCCCAGTCGATGGAGGTCGGGAGGTTGTCTATCATATTGTTTCCGTCGTTCGAGCGGTTGAGACGCTGGCGGTAACGGTAAGAAAGCCAGTTGTTGATATTTCCTTTCGCTTCGATGCGGAGTTGGTGCATATTGAAGTCACCTTCCTGAAATCCATTCTGGAAATGAGCGTCAAAACTTCCTTGCATATTCAGATATAAGTTGAACTTATCCGTTTTCTTTTTTACGTCTGTCAGTTCCTCGAAAAGAGGAGTGTTTGGGGAGAACTTTTGGGCATACATTGCCTGTATGCTACCCGCAAGGAGTAGCATAAACATTAATTTTTTCATAAGTAGGTCCGGTTTTTAGTATTCGTTAAAGTATTCCTGAATTTGTTTCCAGTCCGTGGTTTTGGTCAGCGCAAGCATCAATAGTACACGTGACTTTTGTGGATTCAATTCCTGAGAGGCTACAAACTGATACTTGGCGTCATCCACTTCCGCATCAAGAGTAGTAGGACCAGTCGGTACGCGGGAAGAACGAACGACTACAATGCCTTTTCTGCGGGCGTCTATCAATGACGGAAATATGTTTTTATGGATATTACCGTTTCCGACTCCTGCATGAATGATTCCTTTATATCCGTTGTTGAGCAACGGAGTCATCATATCGGCTTCAATATTGGAATAGCTGTATACGATGCCGACTTTGGGCAATGAAGTCAGTTTGGTGACATCAAATACGGATTGGGTGGTATGTTTCTTCAGTGTGATCTGATTATAACATACTTTACCGTTCAGTACATATCCCAATGCGCCGGAGTTGGGAGCCTGGAAAGTCTGTACATTGACCGTGTTCATTTTAACTACGCTTTCTGCACCTAGAATCAGACCGTTCATGGCAACCAGTACACCTTTGTCTTTTGATTCTTTAGCTGCAGCGGTAACTACTGCATTATAAAGATTCAGCGGACCGTCGGCACTTAATGCTGTAGAGGGGCGCATGGCACCTACCAATACAACAGGCTTGTCACTTTTGACAGTCAGATTCAGAAAGTAAGCAGTTTCTTCCATCGTATCCGTTCCATGAGTGATCACGATTCCGTCGATATCCGGTCGTTTCAATAATTCGTTGATTTTCTTGGCAAGTGTCAGCCAGACTTCGTCATTCATGTCCTGTGAACCGATTCTCACAATCTGTTCGCCGGTTACATTGGCGATATCTTTGATTTCGGGGACTGCATCCAGCAATGCACCGATAGCAACTTGTCCTGCCGTATAGCTGGTGCCCGTAGCCGAGCTTCCTGTTCCGGCAATGGTTCCTCCGGTAGCAAGGATGTGGATATTCGGTTTTGCGGCAAATGCCATTGTTGCGGATAATAGTAGTGTTACTACTACCAGGCCTAACTTCTTAATTTGTTTCATAACTGAAATGAGTTTAGGTTAATAATATATTAGAATATTTGAATAAAGAGCAGTCCTAAAACAATAGCGACTACGGTAGATACCAGTCCGGGCATCATAAACGAATGATTCAACACATATTTACCGATTTTTGTTGTCCCGGTGCGGTCGAAATTAATGGCGGCTACGACAGTCGGGTAATTCGGGATAAAGAAATATCCGTTCACTGCGGGGAATAAGGCAATCAGCATATACGGAGAAATACCTAACGCGATGCCCAGCGGCATCAATGCCCGCACCGTGGCCGCCTGGCTATACAACAGGATAGACATGACGAACAGCGCAATACCGAACAGCCATGGCATCTGCCGCACGATTCCTTCGATGGAAAGAGTGAGCTGTGCCATATTGCCCTGAAGGAAAGTATCACCCATCCACGCAATACCGAAGATGGCGATAACAGCCTGCATCCCGGCAGGGAATACAGAACCCTGCGTTGCTTTGATTCCATCCGTCTTGGTTACTATAAGGATGATAGCGGCTGCCGACAACATTACGATCTCGATAATGGAGGACATACCGAGCGTGACGATTTCTCCATCGATGAGGAAACTGGGACGCATACCTTCAAAAGATCCGAAAAGGACGATAAAAGCAGTTGCCAATATAAAGATGAGTACGGAAAGCATGGCGGAACGTTTGTTCTTGACATCTTTAATCTCTATCTTCTTGTCATTGAAAAGACCTTCTTTCAAGCGTTTCTGATATTCGGGATCCTCTATCAGTTCCTTGCCGACTTTCATGGAGAATAAAGCGCCGACCAATACTCCGATGATAGTGGCGGGAATCGTAATTTTAAGAATATCGAATAATGTAATGTCGAAACCTGCCAGTAACCCGAGCAAAGCTACCGTTGCAGCAGAGATGGGACTGGCTGTAATAGCCTGTTGCGAAGCAATCACAGCAATACCCAGCGGACGTTCCGGACGAATCTTTGTTTCGGTAGCTACCTCAGCAATCACGGGCAATACGGAATAAGCTACATGCCCGGTTCCGGCAATAAAGGTGAACAGATAAGTCACCAATGGGCTGAGCAACGTGACGTGCGAAGGATTTTTGCGTAGCAAATGTTCTGCCAGTTTCACCATATAGTCCAGCCCGCCGGCTGCTTGCATACAGGAGGCAGCGGAAATAACGGCGGCAATCATCAACATAACGTCGATAGGTGGTGCGGTGGGTTGTAAACCAAAAACAAACGTGAGTATTCCCAATCCTACTCCTCCCATGACACCGAGTCCGATGCCTCCCAAACGTGCGCCAATAATAATGGCTGTCAGAACAAATGCTAATTGTAATATCATTGGTTGTTGTTTTATAAGTTCCTAACAAAGATAAAGGATTTATCTTCGTTTTTTCTCTGTTTCTAAGATAAACAACAAAAAAGTTATTGAATAGTTTTTGCATATTTATTAAAACAATAACATCTCTGGCTGGTTATTATATCAACTAACGAATGTGTTATTGTTATAAAACAACCGATATGGAACAGAAATTATCAAAAAAAACTCGTACAGAGAGCGACTTGATAGGTAGTCGTGAAGTGCCGGAAAGTGCATTGTATGGAGTACAGACACTCCGTGGTATTGAAAACTTTCGCATCAGCAAGTTTCATTTGAATGAGTATCCCCTGTTTATTCAGGCATTGGCCATCACTAAAATGGGAGCTGCCGTTGCCAACCGTGAACTGGATTTATTGACTGAGGAACAGACGGATGCCATACTGAAGGCTTGTAAAGAAATACTGGAAGGAAAACATCATGACCAATTCCCTGTAGATATGATACAGGGTGGAGCCGGAACCACCACCAATATGAATGCCAATGAAGTGATTGCCAACCGTGCACTGGAACTGATGGGACATGCACGCGGAGAGTATCACTACTGCTCGCCTAACGATCACGTCAATCGTTCGCAATCTACCAATGATGCGTATCCTACAGCCATTCACATTGGTCTGTATTATACCCATCTTAAATTGGTGAAACACTTTGCAACACTGATCGAGGCTTTCCGAAAGAAAGGAGCGGAGTTTGCACACATCATCAAGATGGGACGTACCCAACTGGAAGATGCCGTACCGATGACACTAGGACAAACCTTTAATGGATTCGCAAGTATTTTGGAACATGAACTGAAGAATCTCGATTTTGCCGCACAGGATTTTCTGACGGTCAACATGGGTGCGACAGCCATCGGAACCGGAATTACCGCCGAACCGGAATATGCGGAAAAGTGCATTGCTGCCCTGCGCAAGATTACAGGACTGGATATCAAACTGGCAGATGACCTGATAGGTGCTACTTCGGATACTTCCTGCATGGTAGGATATTCTTCGGCCATGCGGCGTGTAGCTGTCAAGATGAATAAGATCTGTAATGATCTGAGGCTATTGGCTTCCGGTCCTCGTTGCGGACTGGGAGAAATCAATTTGCCTGCCATGCAGCCGGGCTCTTCCATTATGCCGGGAAAGGTGAATCCTGTCATTCCGGAAGTCATGAATCAGGTCTCTTATAAAGTGATTGGAAACGACCTTTGTGTAGCTATGAGTGGAGAGGCTGCACAGATGGAACTGAATGCGATGGAACCTGTCATGGCACAATGCTGTTTTGAATCTGCGGACTTGTTGATGAATGGTTTTGATACATTACGTACCTTATGTATTGATGGTATTACAGCCAATGAAGAAAAATGCCGTCGGGATGTACACAACAGTATCGGAGTAGTGACCGCACTGAATCCCGTAATTGGGTATAAACATTCTACCAAGATAGCGAAGGAAGCCCTGGAAACGGGCAAAGGAGTGTATGAACTGGTGCTGGAACATAACATTCTTTCCAAAGAAGACCTGGATACGATTTTAAAACCGGAGAATATGATAAAACCAGTGAAGCTGGATATTCATCCGAATCATTGATTTATACCTGTTGAAGGAAAAAGAGAGCTATATCCTAAGTGATATCAGTTCTCTTTTTCTATTAAATAATTTTATATGGGAATAATTGCCAATTCATCCGGTAAAATGGTTATTGATAGTCTGCCGGAAAGGGACGACCTTTGCAGTGTCAATGAAAGACGTTAATAAGATGATTTCTAACTAACTAAAGATATTTGGATATGAATGCATTTGATGTTATTATTATCGGTTTCGGCAAAGGCGGGAAGACCCTTGCGGCAGAGTTCGCGAAACGTGGACAAAAAGTGGCTGTTGTAGAACGTTCTGATAAAATGTACGGAGGTACGTGTATCAATATCGGCTGTATCCCGACTAAGACACTGGTACATCAGGCGAAGATAGCTTCCGGCATGAAAGGACTTACATTCCTCGAAAAGAGAGAATTTTACCGGAATGCTGTTTCTGTGAAAGACTCGGTTACGGGTGCGCTGCGAAATAAAAACTATCATAATCTGGCTGATAACCCTCATGTGACCGTTTACACCGGATTCGGCTCTTTTGTATCTTCGGATACGGTATCTGTCCGCACTGCGGCGGAAGAGTTACTGTTGACAGCTAAGCAAATCATTATTAATACAGGAGCGGAAACGGTCATTCCATCCATTGACGGCATAGCGGACAATCCTTTTGTTTATACCAGCACTTCCATTATGGAACTCACGGATCTTCCGTGTCATCTTGTGATTGTCGGCGGTGGTTATATCGGACTGGAATTTGCATCCATGTATGCTTCCTTTGGCTCTCAGGTGACAGTACTTGAAAGTTATCCGGAATTGATTGCGCGCGAAGACCGTGATATTGCTGCCAGCGTCAAGGAAACATTGGAGAAGAAAGGCATTGTTTTCCGGATGAACGCCAAGGTGCAGTCCGTAAACCATACATCAGAAAAAGCGATCGTTGCTTTCACGGACTTGCAAACGAACGAGGCATTTGAATTGGAGGCCGATGCTGTGCTGTTGGCTACAGGACGCAGACCAAATACGCAAGGTCTTCATCTGGAAGCTGCCGGAGTAGAGGTGGATGCACGTGGAGCCATTATTGTAGATGAATATCTGAAAACAACGAATCCCGCTATCCGTGCGGTGGGTGATGTGAAAGGTGGTTTGCAGTTTACGTATATCTCATTGGATGACTATCGGATTATCAGAGATGACTTATTCGGAGACGCGGAGCGGAAGACAAGTGACCGTAATCCGGTCAGCTATTCCGTATTTATTGACCCGCCTTTGGCTCGCGTCGGTCTGAATGAAGAGGAAGCACGCAAGCAGAATCTCGATATTATCGTGAAGAAATTGCCCGTTATGGCGATACCGAGAGCTAAGACTTTGGGAGAAACAGACGGGCTGTTAAAGGCGATTATTGACAAGAAGACAGGACTGATTTTGGGATGTATGCTGTTTGCACCCGATTCAAGCGAGGTGATAAACACTGTTGCACTCGCTATGAAGACAGAACAGGACTATACTTTCCTTCGCGACTTCATTTTTACTCATCCCAGCATGAGCGAAGCATTAAATGATTTGTTTGCGTAGTAGCATTTTTCCATATACTCGTAAAAAAAATAAAATAAATAAAGGAAACAAATTGATCATGTCTGTTTTTTAGTATATTCGTGAAAAGTAGTATATACATACAAAGCAAAACTAAAAGAATACAAATTAAAAACAGTGATTATGAAAAACAAACCTTTTGAGAATTTTGACTTTATAGACTTCTGGGATGATGATGAATATGCTATGAATGAATATATTGGCGCACCTCCTACAGAAAAGATGATAGAAGAAACAGAACGTGAACTGGGATACAAACTCCCCGAATCTTATATTTGGCTGATGAAGCAGCATAACGGTGGAATACCTTTCAATGTTTGTTTTCCTTGCGACGAACCTACCAGTTGGGCGGACGATCATGTGGCTATCACCGGCATTATGGGAGTCGATAAGGATAAGATTTATTCTCTTTGCGGACAGCTCGGCAGCCGTTTCATGATTGAAGAATGGGGGTATCCGGACATTGGAGTGGCTATCTGCGACTGTCCTTCTGCGGGACATGATATGATTTTCCTTGATTATCGGGAGTGTGGTCCGCAGGGCGAACCGAAAGTCGTTCATGTCGATCAGGAAGATGATTATTATGTTACTTTCCTTGCCGATAACTTTGAAGAATTTATTCGGGGACTTGTCAACGAAGAAGTCTTTGATACGTCGGAAGAAGATGAAAGAATGGAGCTGGAAAAAGTTCGGAACGCAGCTTTCTCACCGCTCTTGTCCGATTTGTGCGCAAAGTGTGATCATCCCGTGGATACGGAGCGATGGATTCGGAAGATATCGGAAGAGATAGTAACCGATAAAGGATTCTTTGCGCTTCATGCCGACGAACGTTCTTATCTGCTTTACGACATCCAGTTGTGGCTTTACACCAACGTTTATCCCGATACGACGGAAGAAGATTACCTGTCTGCTTATAAAAAGATAATAGCGCTGGACGGTGAGTTCAGTACGGGAGGATATGCTTCGGACTTTGTTACCGATTGGCTGACACGACGCAAGGAGAGCGGTATGGTTACGTGTAATGACGGTATTCTTTCGATGGCAGCGGGAACTAAGGAGGCCTTGCTGGCAAATCGGGAGTTGATTTCGAACAAAGAGCAATAATTTGTGTTTATTTATTATAAATATATATCTTTGTCCCGAATTATAAACACGTAGATTTATGAAAAAGATTTTTGGTGCTTTAATGATTGCCGTATGTATCGGTATGGCGATGCCTGCCCAGGCGCAAATACACTTTGGTGTAAAAGGAGGTTTGAACTTGTCGAAGGCGAGTTTCTCTAATGTAGGCGATAACTTTAAGAAGGATAATTTTACCGGTTTCTTTATTGGTCCGATGGCCGAGTTTAATATTCCAATCGTAGGGTTGGGAGTAGATGCTGCCTTGCTTTTTGCTCAAAGAGGTATAAAGGTTTCTGAAGGAAACGAGGATTTGACTATCAAGCAAAACGGTATTGATATTCCTGTAAACCTGAAATATACAATCGGTTTGGGAAGTATGGCCGGTATTTATCTTGCTGCAGGTCCTGATTTTTATTTCGATTTTGAAAAGAAATCGGGAATTGATAAGAAGAAAGCGCAAGTAGGTATTAATGTGGGTGCCGGTTTGAAGTTGCTGAACCATCTGCAGGTAGGTGCTAACTACAATATCCCATTGGGCGACACTGCGGATATTGAAGGAACAGACGCTTCTTATAAGACTAAGACTTGGCAGGTATCTGTTGCCTATATTTTTTAAATAGTCTGTCATTTTACATCGTATATAAAAAAGAGTTTCCGGTGAACGGGAACTCTTTTTTTGTTCGGGGGCTGCCCTGTTGCAGTCTCGAAACTGTTTCTGCCCAATCCTGCCTTAAGAAGCGTTTTTCTTTTGAGTGTTCTCTCTTCCTTCTTTTTCATTCCCCATTTTTTTATTGTATTTTTGTACCTGCAATGAAAAAATATGTAGATGTCATATTACCGCTTCCGCTTCCGAAGAGTTTCACTTACTCTTTGCCGGACGAATGTGCGGAAGATGTGAAGATAGGCTGCCGTGTGGTAGTTCCTTTCGGGCGAAAGAAGTTTTATACGGCTATCGTCCTTAACGTTCATTATTGTGCTCCAACGGAGTACGAAGTGAAAGATATATCTGCATTGCTGGATGCTTCTCCCATTTTACTACCCGTTCAGTTCAAATTTTGGGAATGGATAGCCGATTACTATCTCTGTACACAGGGAGATGTGTATAAAGCGGCACTTCCTTCCGGTCTGAAGCTGGAGAGTGAAACGATTGTTGAATATAATCCCGATTTTGAGGCGGATGCGCCATTGCCGGAACGGGAACAACGCATTTTGGATTTACTTGCCGTAGATGCGCAGCAGTCCGTCACTAAACTGGAGAAAGATAGCGGCATAAAAAACATTCTTACTGCCATCAAGTCCCTGCTCGATAAAGAAGCTATTTTTGTAAAGGAAGAATTGAAACGTACTTATAAGCCTAAGACAGAGGCACGAGTGCGGCTTGCGGGTACGGCAGATGAAAAGCAACTCCATATTCTGTTTGATATTCTGTCTCGTGCTCCGAAGCAACTGGCGTTGCTCATGAAGTATGTAGAGTATTCAGGTATTTTAGGAACCGGAACTCCGAAAGAAGTCTCCAAGAAAGAATTGTTGCAACGGGCTAATGTGGCCCCTTCGGTACTGAACGGACTGGTGGATAAGAAGATTTTCGAAATCTACTATCACGAAATCGGACGGTTGAATAAACAGGAGAAAGAAGTGGTCGAGCTGAACGCCTTGAATGAGTTTCAGCAACGGGCACATGATGAAATCGTTCAGTCTTTTCAGGAGAAAAACGTTTGTCTGCTTCATGGAGTAACGTCCAGTGGGAAGACGGAAGTATATATTCATCTGATCGAAGAAACGATTCGTCAGGGAAAACAAGTCTTATATTTGTTGCCGGAGATTGCCTTGACTACTCAAATTACAGAGCGTCTGCAACGGGTTTTCGGTGCTCGCCTGGGGATCTACCATTCTAAATTCCCCGATGCCGAACGGGTTGAAATCTGGCGGAAACAACTGGGAGAGAATGGGTACGATATTATCCTGGGTGTTCGCTCTTCCGTGTTTCTTCCTTTCCGGAATCTGGGACTGGTGATTGTGGACGAAGAGCACGAAAATACGTATAAGCAACAAGATCCTGCTCCCCGCTATCATGCCCGTAGCGCAGCGATTGTGCTGGCTGCCATGTACGGAGCTAAAACCCTGTTGGGAACAGCTACTCCTTCCATCGAGTCGTGGCAGAATGCAGGGGAGGGGAAATATGGTTTTGTACAACTAAAAGAACGATATAAAGAAATTCAATTGCCGGAGATTATTCCGGTGGATATAAAGGAATTGCATCGCAAAAAGAGGATGGTGGGACAATTCTCACCGCTCTTGATACAATACATGAAAGAGGCTTTGGAACAGGAAGAGCAAGTGATTCTCTTTCAGAACCGTCGCGGGTTTGCTCCGATGGTGGAGTGTCGTACCTGCGGTTGGGTGCCTAAGTGTAAGAATTGCGATGTAAGCCTTACCTATCATAAAGGAATCAATCAGCTAACCTGTCATTATTGCGGTTATACCTACCAACTGCCGAAATCCTGTCCTGCCTGCGAAGGTACGGAACTGGTGAACCGTGGCTTTGGTACGGAAAAGATTGAAGATGACATTAAAATCCTTTTTCCCGAAGCGGCAGTGGCACGAATGGACTTGGATACCACACGCACCCGCTCTGCTTATGAAAAGATTATTGCGGATTTCGAACAGGGAAAGACGGATATATTGATCGGTACGCAAATGGTTTCAAAAGGATTGGATTTCGATCATGTCAGTATTGTAGGTATACTGAATGCCGATACGATGCTGAATTATCCGGATTTCCGTTCCTATGAACGGGCTTTCCAGTTGATGGCGCAAGTAGCGGGACGTGCCGGACGTAAGAACAAACGGGGTAGGGTGGTGCTGCAAACCAAGAGCATCGAGCATCCTATCATTCATCAGGTCATTGCCAATGATTATGAAGACATGGTAGGCGGGCAGTTGGCGGAACGGCAGATGTTCCATTATCCTCCTTATTACCGGTTGGTATATGTTTATCTGAAAAATCATAATGAAGCGTTGCTGGATCAGATGGCGACAGTGATGGCGGATAAGCTGCGGGCGGTATTTGGCAATCGGGTGTTGGGGCCGGATAAACCTCCTGTTGCCCGTATCCAAACGTTGTTTATTAAAAAGATTGTCGTAAAGATTGAGCAGAACGCTCCGATGGGACGTGCCCGGGAGTTGCTGTTGCGCATCCAACGGGAGATGTTGGAAGATGAACGCTATAAATCTTTGATTGTCTACTATGATGTAGACCCTATGTGATTGAATATTTTTCCCCCTAATAAAAAACTTTAATCATTTAATTAACTAACCATGAAACGACTTACTATTTTTTCCCTGACTTGTCTCTTTAGCGTAGGCGCAGTTTTTGCCCAGCAAGGAGTCACTCAATGTGGTGTTCCGACAGGACAACCGAAGTTCCCTTTACTGACTTATCAGGAATTGCCCGACCCTGCTGCGCCGTCTGATAAAGAATGGGCGGCAGTGACAACAACACAAGTGTCTTGGGGTACAACAGACGTCCGGTACGCAAAACACGGGCTTCCCCGGTTGAAGAACCAGCAAACGGTTGCTTTGAAAGGCTGGCGTGGTGAACGTGTGAACGCGCAAGCGGTTGTATGGACAGGTGTAGAACTGAAAGACCTGAATTTCAGCTTTGGTGATTTCAAAGACAAGAAAGGAAACATTCTTCCCCAAGATGCATTCACCGGCGGTTTTGTTCGTTATGCGATGACGGACGAATTGAACAAAGACGGCAGAGGTGCCTGCGGACACCGGAAAGCGGTGGATTATGATTCATTATTGGTGGCCGACCCTATTGATACCAGTCTGAAAGCAATGGCTTTGCCTGCCCGCACAGTTCAACCTGTCTGGGTGCAATGTTGGATTCCTCAATCGGCTGTTCCCGGAACGTATAAAGGAGAGTTGCTAATCAACGACGGCTCTCGTCTGTTGCAACGCCTGAATCTGGAAATTACGGTTTCTTCCCGCGAACTTCCGGCGCCTTCGGAGTGGGCTTACCACTTGGATTTGTGGCAAAGTCCCTATGCAGTGGCACGTTATTATCAGGTTCCTTTGTGGAGTCAGGAGCATTTAGACGCGATGCGTCCTTTGATGAAAATGCTGGCAGACGCCGGACAAAAGATTATCACGGCTACTTTGATGCACAAACCCTGGAACGGTCAGACGGAAGATTATTTTGATACAATGGTTACTTGGATGAAACGGGCGGACGGCACATGGGCTTTTGACTATACCATTTTCGACCGTTGGGTAGAATTTATGATGAGTGTGGGCATTGACAAACAGATCAACTGTTATTCAATGGTTCCCTGGGAGTTGTCATTCCAGTATTACGACCAGGCAACCAACTCGCTGAAATTTGTGAAAACAGCACCGGGCGAGGAGGCTTACGAAGAAATGTGGGTAGCAATGCTTTCGTCTTTCTCCAAGCATCTGAAAGAAAAAGGATGGTTCGATATCTGTGCTATTGCAATGGATGAACGTCCGATGGAAGTGATGCAGAAGACCTTGAAGGTGATTCGTAAAGCAGATCCGGATTTTAAAGTTTCGTTGGCAGGAAATTACCATGCGGAGATTGAGCCCGATTTGTATGATTACTGCATTGTAATCGGACAGAACTTCCCCGAAGAAGTACGCCTCCGCCGTGTGGCAGAAAACAAGCGTACCAACTATTACACCTGCTGTACGGAAGCCCATCCCAATACATTTACTTTCTCCGATCCTGCAGAAGCTGTCTGGATAAGTTATTATTCTTCTAAGAAACACCTGGACGGTTATTTGCGTTGGGCATACAACAGCTGGCCATTGGAACCGCTGCTCGATTCCCGTTTCCGCAGTTGGGCAGGGGGAGATACGTATCTTGTATATCCGGGAGCCCGTAGCTGTATCCGTTTCGAACGCTTGATTGAAGGAATTCAGGCGCACGAGAAGATAAATATCCTCCGTCAGGAATTTGAGAAAAAGGGAAATAAAGCCGGATTAAAGAAAATAGAGAAAATGCTTGCTCCGTTCAACTTGGGTAGTATGCCGGAAACCCCGGCTGCAGTAACCGTGAACCGGGCAAATCAAATATTGAACTCATTGTAAATGATTGTTCGTTAAATGGGAATTTAGGGGCGTAGCGCCCCAACAAGGTTTCCATTCGGCATGTTA
>OGZW01003063.1_pt1 | contig 12656 bp, 9 predicted proteins | sample 1577001 | NCBI WGS metagenome assembly OGZW01 (sample SAMEA3541519, study PRJEB24748) | human gut metagenome | biome: human gut; feature: human-associated habitat; material: faeces | place: China | collected 2012 | reverse complement strand
AGCTGTCTCTTTTTCGCTGTACGGCTGATTTTTTCATCTGTCATAAATTCTTAACAAAAAGAAGCAAAAAAGGTCTTGATTTTTCGGGTCAAGATGAGTACAATACACTTAGCACTCAGAGAAATGGAGTGCTAAAGAGCCAAAGAGCCGACATGAGGCCCTTTGGACACAGCAAAGTTTTAAATTATATTTTTACTATAGGAGGGCAAGAACTATGAAGATCATTCCTCTTGCAGACCGTGTTGTCATTAAGGCTGTTGAGGTTGAGGAGACCACCAAGGGCGGTCTGATCCTGACCGGCAGTGCTAAGGAAAAGCCCCAGGTGGCTGAGGTCATCGCTGTCGGCCCCGGCGGCGTTGTGGACGGCAAGGAAGTCAAGATGACTGTGAAGGTCGGCGACAAGGTCCTCACCAGCAAGTACTCCGGTACCGAGGTCAAGGTGGACGGCGAAGAGTGCACCATCGTGCGCCAGTCGGACATTCTTGCCGTTGTAGAGTAAGCTCTCAGCAAAGTTGTTTTCATTCTATTTTAAAATAAAAGGAGTCGTTATTTATGGCAAAACAGTTACTCATGGGCGAAGAGGCGCGCAAAGCCCTCTGCGCCGGCATTGATAAGCTTGCCGATACGGTCAAGATCACACTTGGCCCCAAGGGACGCAACGTAGTTTTGGGCAAAAAGTTTGGCGCTCCGGTCATCACCAATGACGGCGTGACCATCGCCAAAGAGATCGAGCTGAAAGACCAGTTCGAGAACATGGGCGCTCAGCTCGTACGCGAAGTTGCCACCAAAACGAACGATGCTGCCGGCGACGGTACCACCACCGCAACGGTTTTGGCACAGGCGCTTGTTACCGAGGGCATGAAGAACGTTGCCGCGGGTGCAAACCCCATGGATCTGAAGCGCGGCATGCAGAAGGCCGTGAAGGCTTCTGTCGCCGTTCACCCCGTCCGTCAATAAGAGAGAGAAATCTTCGTTCCTCGACCGTTTTCCAATGGAATACCCGACCGGAGGAGTCGGCGATTACCGTGAGAGCTGTCTGAATATAAGAAATGCACAGGGCCGTATGGGATGTGAGATTTTCTTTGATTCCTATGAAATTTTCAAAGGAAAACGCCCGCTGACCGGTCTTCCAGCTTCTTTTGGAACCGAGGACGAAGTAGAAACTCTGGAAATCACCTGCAAAGATCCTGTTCTTGATCTTGTTGTTGTCCTTTCCTACTCTGTTTTTACAAAAGAAAACGTTATCACCCGAAGTGTCCGCGTGAAAAATGAAGGCAGTGAAGCGCTGAAGGTAGAGAAAATCTACAGTGCCTGCCTCGATATGGACAACGAAGACTTTGAGATGCTTTCTCTTCATGGATCCTGGGGAAGAGAACGCCACATCCAGCAGGGTGCGCTCCGTTACGGAAAACAGCTCGTTTCCTCCGGAAAAGGAGAGTCCAGCCATCAGGAGCACCCGTTTGTGGCCCTGGTGACACCGGGAACGGATCAGGAGCGCGGCGAGGTTTACGCAATGCACTTCGTATATTCCGGCAACTTTATCGGACAGGTGGAAAGATGCCAGTTTGATACCGTTCGTATGGTCATGGGTATCAACCAGGAGGAGTTCTGCTGGAATTTAAAAGCCGGCGATGAATTCCAGGCGCCGGAGGTTGTTATGGTCTACTCTGCCGAGGGACTTGGCAAAATGACGCGTTCCTACCATGCATTTTATCGCAGACATATGATCCGCAGCCCGTACAACCACAAAAAACGCCCGATTCTGATTAACAACTGGGAAGCAACTTACTTTGATTTTGATACCGATAAACTCCTCGATATCGCAAGAGAGGCAAAAAAAGACGGCATCGAGATGCTTGTTATGGATGACGGCTGGTTCGGAAAACGAAATAAAGACGATTCTTCCCTCGGTGACTGGGTTGTCAACGAAGAGAAGATCAAAGGCGGCCTGAAAAATCTGGTTGACAAAGTGAATGAAATCGGTCTTGAATTCGGTATCTGGTTCGAGCCGGAGATGATCTCCCCGGACTCTGATCTCTACAGAGAGCACCCGGAATGGGCGATTCAGATTCCGGGAAGAGAAGCGACTGAGATCCGCTGCCAGTACGTGCTGGATCTCTCCCGCCCGGAAGTGCAGGATTATGCGTATGAATGTGTGGCAAAAATCCTGCGCAGTGCAAACATCAAATACGTGAAATGGGATATGAACCGTCAGTTAAGCGACCTGGGAAGCACCTACCTGGACAAAGATTCCCAGCAGGAGCTGTTCCACCGCTACGTGCTCGGTATGTATGCGATGCAGGAGCGTCTGATACAGGAGTTCCCGGATCTGCTTCTGGAGAACTGCTCCGGCGGCGGTGCACGTTTCGATCCTGGAATGCTTTACTACAGTCCGCAGATCTGGTGCTCCGACGACACCGATGCGATTGAGCGTCTGGAAATCCAGGAGGGAACAGCCCTCATTTACCCGCTCTGCTCAATGGGTGCACACGTCAGCGTATGCCCGAACCACACGGTTGGCCGTGTAACTCCGTTTACAACGAGAGGCCATGTGGCACTGGCCGGAACGTTCGGCTATGAGCTTGATATCACAAAACTGCCGGAAGAAGAGAGAAAGCTGATTCCGGAGCAGACCGCAATGTATCACAAATATCATGAACTGATCCGCGAGGGAGAGTATTACCGTATTCTTTCCAGCCGTGAAAACCACAGATCCGACTGCTGGGCAGTAGCATCGGAGGATAAAAGCGAAGTGCTTGTGACCTACGTACAGGTGCTGGCACAGGCAAATATGCCGTCCCGCAAGGTTCGCCTGCGCGGCTTTGATCCGGCGAAAAAATATCGTCTGGAGGGAACCGATGAGGTTTACAGCGGCGAGATGCTGATGAATGCCGGTTTCCGGATGAAAGATTTCTGGGGTGATTTCGTCAGCAGACTGTATCACTTTGTTGCAGTAGACTAAGGAGCAACGGATATGGCAAAAGTAAGATTGGCAGATATTGCAAAGGTGGCGGGCGTCAGCGCCGTCACCGTGCATAACGCGATTACAGGACAGAAAGGGGTCAGCGATGAGATGCGCGCCCGGATTCTGGAAATTGCAAAGGAAATGGGGTACCGCCAGCCGGGAAGCGGAGCGAGAAATACACAGGGAAAAAGCCTGCGCTGCATCGGAGTGGTGATTCCGGAACGGTATCTGGCAGAGTATACGACATTTTACTGGAAAATGTATCAGGAGATGGCACTGGCGGCGACGGAAAAGAGCTGTATGGTGACCGTGGAGATCCTGAAACAGGAGATGGAAGATGAGATGATCGTGCCGTGCATCGCCAAGGAGCAGACCGTCGATGCACTGATCCTTATGGGAGACACGAGCCGCGATTACATCCACTATCTGAAGAAAAACGTGGATCTTCCGATCGTATTTCTGGATTTCTACGACAATGAGCTGGCAAAAGATGCCGTGATCGCAGATAACTTTCACGGAATGTATCTGATGACGGAATACCTGTATGAGCATGGCCTTACCAAGCTGGCTTTTGTCGGTTCGATTCATTTTTCCAGCAGTATCATGGATCGGTACTGCGGTTTTTCTAAGGCTGTTCTGGAACACCGCGATGTGACACCGGCGGAATGGATTCTGGAGGACCGTGATGAGCGGGGCCAGATCGAAATTCATCTCCCGGAACAGATGCCGGAAGCGTTCGTCTGCAACTGCGACCTGACCGCCGGCCTTCTGATGCTCGAGCTGGAAAAACGCGGCATCTCCGTGCCGGAGGACGTTTCCGTTGTCGGCTTCGATAATTACCTGTATCCGGGTTTCCCGGATCTCAAGATCACTTCGTATGAGATCAATACGAAGGCGATGGTAAAAGTAGCGCTCGAAAAAGCGCTGAAGCAGATCCGCGGCGCGGCATCCGGCAAAAATATGGAAATTGTCTCCGGACAGCTGGTGCCGAAAGAGAGCGTAAAGCTTTGATTTTTATAACTGAATTATAAATTAAGAAACGGGGCATTTTGAAATGCCCCGTTTTTGTACATATTACACAACAAAGTCACTTAAAAATTGACAGTATCTAACGGAACTTATTTTTTAAGTAATTTCCAGTTGAAAAATTAATCATCTATGTTAAAATTAAGCTAAAGGACTGGGCGTGAGGGTGATAAAACACGGCGGTTCGGAGAAAAAAGAATGAAAAAACAAGATTCTGTCCACTAACAGAAACTTAAAAAAACAAAGTACAACTCATAAACAAACAATATTTTTCATGGAGGTTTCAAAAAATGAGCGAAGTTAAAATTATTGGAGATGCTGTCAAAAATATGCCATGGCAGGAAGGCCCGGCTGAGTTTTCCGGTGCACCGGTATGGAGATACAGCGAGAATCCGATCATCGGAAGAAATCCGGTGAAGGAAGTAGCAAGAATCTTCAACAGCGCCGTTATGCCGTACGGCGACGAGTTCATCGGAGTATTCCGTGGTGAGCAGACAAACGGAATCCCGTACATCTACCTTGGAAGAAGCAAAGATGCGATCCACTGGAATTTCGATGAGAACAAAATCCAGTTCGTTGACGAAGAAGGCAAACCGTTCATGCCGGTTTACGCATATGACCCGCGTCTTGTAAAAGTAGAAGATACCTACTACATCATCTGGTGCCAGGACTTCTACGGTGCAGCCATCGGAATGGCAAAAACAAAAGATTTTGAAACCTTCGTACGTGTGGAGAATCCATTCCTTCCATTCAACAGAAATGCCGTTCTCTTCCCGAGAAAAATCAACGGCAACTTCGTGATGCTGTCCCGTCCAAGCGACAGCGGCCACACACCGTTCGGTGACATCTTCCTGTCCGAGAGCCCGGATATGCTGTACTGGGGCAAACACCGCCACGTCATGAGCAAGAGCCCGGAGTGGTGGGAGTCCTTAAAGATCGGCGGCGGCGCAGCTCCGATTGAGACCAACGAAGGATGGCTGCTGTTCTACCACGGTGTAAGCGGCACCTGCAATGGCTATGTATACAGCATCGGCGGCGCAATCCTCGACAAAGAGAATCCGTCCATCGTAAAATACCGCTGCCAGAACTTCCTTCTGACACCGGAAGAGTGGTATGAGGAGAGAGGCTTCGTTCCGAACGTAACCTTCCCGTGCGCAACCATTCACGATGCAGAGACCGGAAAGATCGCGATCTACTACGGCGCAGCCGATACGTATGTAGGACTGGCATTCACAACCGTAGATCTGATTGTAGATTATATCAAGAAAAACAGTGTCGTACGCGAGTCTGACACCGAAATTGGAAGAAGATAAGAAAGAAGGAAAGAAAAGATGCAGTCTTTGGCAAAGGAAGTAAAGCAGGAGCTTACTGGACGGATCGTTCCGTTCTGGGAGGGCTTAAGAGATGAGGAATACGGCGGATTTTACGGCTATCAGGACTTTGATCTGAACGTGCAGAAAACGTATGAGAAGGGCTGCATCTTAAACAGCAGAATTCTCTGGTTTTTCTCGAATGCGTACCTGACCTTAAAGGACGAGAAGCTGCGCGCCGATGCGGAGCATGCGTACCGCTTTATGAAACAGGCGTGTGTGGACCGCGAGTACGGTGGCGTGTTCTGGTCTGTCACCTACGACGGAAAACCGCTCGATACGACAAAGCATACGTACAATCAGGCATTTGCAATTTATGCGCTGTCTACGTATTTTGATGCGACGGGCGACACCGAGGCGCTGGAGCTGGCAAAATCGCTGCAGCAGATCATCGAGACACACTGCACCGACGAGTACGGTTATCTCGAGGCATTTACCCGCGATTTCAAGCCGGAGAGCAATGAAAAGCTCTCGGAGAACGGCGTCATGGCAGAGAAGACCATGAATACGCTGCTGCATGTTTTCGAAGCATATACCGAGCTGTACCGCGTGACAAAGGATCCGTTTACCGGTGACCGTCTCCGCTTTATGATGGATCTCTTCGCGGATAAAGTATATAACAAAGAAAAAGGCCGTCAGGAAGTATTCTTCGACCGGACATGGAATACGCTGATTGATCTGTATTCTTATGGCCATGATATCGAGACTTCCTGGCTGATCGACCGGGGTACAGAAGTGCTCGGCGATCCGGCTTACCGGGAAAAACTGCTGCCGATCACCGGAGAGATTGCGGAAAATATCTACAACACGGCATACAAAAATCATTCGCTGATGAATGAGTGCGAGCGCGGTGTGGATGATACCACAAGAGTCTGGTGGGTACAGGCAGAAGCAGTCGTTGGATTTTTAAATGCATGGCAGAAAAAACCGGAGGAAACAAAGTATCTCGATGCGGCAAAAGACATCTGGGGCTACATCAAGGAATATGTGATCGACAAACGAGAGGGGTCTGAGTGGTTCTGGTGCGTGAATGCAGACGGAAGCCCGATTCATGAGCCGATTGTAGAACCGTGGAAATGCCCGTATCACAATGGACGTATGTGTATGGAAGTAATTGGGAGGTTAAAAGATGCTGAATAAACAGTATTATGTGGAAAAAGCCAAGGTAGACCGCCTTGTGGCAAGAAAGAACACAAAAGCAGATTTTTACAACGGTATTTATGACCGCTATGAGTATCCGGTGCTGACAAGAGAGTTCGCTCCGGTTCACTGGAGATATGATCTGGATGAGGAGACGAATCCGTACTTTATGGAGCGTCTCGGCATCAACGCTGTGATGAACTCCGGCGCGATTTATCTGAATGGAAAGTATTATCTCGTTGTCCGCGTGGAGGGCAATGACAGAAAATCTTTCTTTGCTGTTGCAGAGAGTGATACTGGTATCGACGGATTCCATTTCTGGGATTACCCGGTTGTGCTGCCGGATACCTGCGCAGAGGAAACCAACGTTTATGACATGCGTCTGACCCAGCACGAGGACGGCTGGATTTACGGAGTGTTCTGCTCTGAGAGCAAGGACAAAAACGATCCGGATCTGTCCGCGGCTGTTGCTGAGGCTGGTATCGTAAGAACGAAAGACCTGAAGACCTGGGAGCGTCTGGACAACCTGAAAACCTTACGTTCTCCGCAGCAGAGAAACGTTGTTCTGCATCCGGAGTTCGTAGACGGAAAATATGCCTTCTACACCCGTCCGATGGATGGTTTCATTGAGACCGGAAGCGGCGGAGGAATCGGCTTCGGACTCTGCGATGATATCACACACGCTGTCATCGACGAGGAGAAGATCATCAGCAAACGTATTTATCATACCCTGACCGAGTCCAAAAACGGTGCTGGAGCAGTGCCGATCCGAGGTAAGAAATGCTGGATCAACATTGCACACGGTGTAAGAAATACAGCAGCAGGCCTTCGCTACGTTCTGTATGTCTTCGGTACCGATCTGAACGATCCGTCCAAAGTCATTGCAGAGCCGTCCGGTGTATTCCTGGTTCCGCTTGGAAAAGAGAGAGTCGGAGACGTTTCCAACGTTGTATTTACAAACGGCGCGATTGCGCGTGAGAACGGAGAGGTTTACATCTACTATGCATCCTGCGATACAAGAATGCATGTAGCAACTACCACAATCGACAAACTCGAGGACTATCTGTTCAACACACCGCAGGATCCGCACAGATCCCCGGACTGCGTAAAACAGAGATGCGAGCTGATCTCCAAAAACCTGGAGCTGCTGAAAAACGAGAAATAAAAGCGTCCGCTGCGGCGCATGAAAAAAGGAGCTGTTCTCTTTACGGAAACGCTCCTTTTTTCATGCATATTATTTGTTTTTGGGTTTCTGATCGTCGATGGAAGTTAAAATTCCATAGAAGAAGCGCGGTGCATCGGGATCTGTAAAGGTCATGAAAACCTGGAAAGTGTTTCGAGAAGAACCGAAACGTCAACGGGTTTCGCGATATGGGCGTTCATGCCGGATTCCAGTGCTTTTCGGCGGTCCTCTTCAAACGCGTTTGCCGTCATGGCGACAATCGGGATTTCCCCGCGTTTTCCCGGGAGTGCACGGATCGCTTCTGCGGCCTGATAGCCGTTCATGTTCGGCATCTGAATATCCATCAGAATAACATTGTAATAATCTTCTGGTGCGTTCTGGACTGCTTTTAAGCAGAGGGCGCCGTCTTTTACGTGCTCGGCGTGAATGCCGTTTTCTTCCAGAACGGTGAGTACAATTTCTGCATTCAGGTCATTATCCTCGGCAAGCAGCACGCGTTTTTCGGAAAGCGTCTGCAGGGACTGCTCGAGAATCTCGTCTTTATGCTGGTGAGCCGCAAGCTGTTCTTCGGTCGGAAGTCCAAACGTGAGGCAGACCGTAGTTATTGTTCCGGCACCGAGTTCGCTTTCCACATCGATCGTTCCGCCCATCAGATTCACGAGGGATTTGACGATCGGAAGGCCGAGGCCGGTTCCGGTGATGTGGCTTTCGGTGGAGGAATGTTCTCTTGTAAATTCTTCAAAAATATGCGGCAGATACTCTTTGCTCATGCCGATGCCGTTGTCCTTCACGGTGATGCGGTAGGAGGCAAAGCCCTTCCTTGGTGCCGGTGTCTCTTCGATTTTTACGGAAATTTTTCCGCCCTCCGGCGTATACTTGATGGAGTTGCTGATGATATTCAGCAGAATCTCCCGTATTTTTGTCCGGTCGCAGAGGATGGCATCGTGTTCCACCGTGTTGTAACAGAGATAGGAAAGATTTTTGCTTTTTAACGAAGGCTCAAACACTGCATTCAGGGAATTGATCAGCTCGCTGTAGCTGCCGAGCTCGATTTTCAGCGAGGCCTTACCGCTCTCAATGCGCGCCATCTCAAGCACGTAGTTGATCAGGGAGAGCAGAAAACTGCTGGAGGACTTGATTTTTGCAATGTAGTCGACCGCGCGGTCCTTCTCGTCGATGTGCTTTTCCAGCAGATCCGAGAAACCGATGATGGCATTCATCGGGGTTCGGATGTCGTGGCTCATGTTGAACAGAAAACGTGTTTTTGCTTCGTTGGCAGACTGTGCTTCCTGTACGGCTTTTTCCAGTTCTGCTGCGTGAATCTCGTCTTTATAGCGGCGCATCTGGAACTGCAGAAAACCAATAGAGGCAAGCAGGGAAAGGATGAGTCCGAGTGCAAAGGAAACAAAAACCTGCAGCGGACTGAGCCAGCCGTTTTTCGGTACAATTTCAAAATGCCAGGTGTCGTTCGGCACGGTGCAGAGAACTTCGATGGCATCGGAACGCCGGGAATTGCCGGAGTGTGCGATGGAAACGTGTTCGCCGGTGGCCGGAGAAATTTTCCAGAGTTCGTAGGTGTAGCCGGCTTCTTCCAGTGTATCCAGTTCAATTTCGTTCAGAAACGATTCCCAGTCGAGAACGAGAATCGAAAAGCCCCAGAAGGTCTGGTCACCGTTGGCATCGGTGGTATAAATCGGGTCAAAGAGCAGTGCTCCGATGTCGCCCTGCTGCAGCTCAAACGGTCCTGCAATCGTGTATTCGCCGCTCTCTTTGGCAAGGCGTGCCTCCTGTTTCCGGGCAGGATGCTCGAGCATGTTAAGTCCGAGTGCGGCTTCGTTTCCGCTCATCGGATAAATCAGTGTGACAATGCCGTCCTTTGCAAGCTCATGTGCTTTGATGACATTCTGGTCGTCCTGCATCAGCGAGGAGAGGACGGAAAACTCTTCGTCATTGACGGTATAACCGGCTTCAATCATGTGTTTCATCAGATTGGATTCGGCAAGATAATGGTTTAACTGCGATTTCACGCGGCCGATGGTCGTCTGTGCGGTATAGTCAGCTTTCAGCTTTGCTTCCTTTAACTGATTCTGATACAGAAAAACGGCGCAGAGCTCGACAAGAAAAAATGTAATAAAAAACAGCAGAAGCGCCTGAAATCGAATCTGTTTTTGCGTTAATTTTGTTTTCATATCGGATGCTCATCTAAATTCGTAATATTTCCGGCTTTTTCAGGTGATTTTTTTGAGTAAAAACGAAGGCCGGAGTTAAAAATATTATATCGGATTTACCCTGGGATTTCAATAAAAGAAGCGTTAAGTTTGAAAGAGAACGGGATGAAATGAATGGGAAATGTAATGCATAAGAAGAAAATTGCCAGAATGGGCGGAGAATGGAATTGCCAGATAGTTGCTCATTATATCAAAATCATTTATAATAGGGACAGACGACACAGAATGAAGGATTGACAATACAATGGACTATGTGATTTTTGACCTGGAATGGAACCAGTGTCCCTATGGAAAAGGAAAAGAGAACCCGAAGCTGCCATTTGAGATTATTGAGATCGGCGCGGTGAAGATGGATGGTGAGCGGAATGTGCTGGGAACGTTTCACCGGATTGTAAAACCGGTGGTCTACCAGCATCTCCATCACCGGACGCGCGAGGTCGTCGGACTGACAGAAGAGGATCTGCAGAACGGAATCCCATTTGCGCAGGCCGTGCAGGAATTTTTTGCATTCTCCGGCGGTGCGTGCATGTTCGGCACCTGGGGACCGGGAGACCTGACGGAGCTCCAGCGGAACATGAAATTTTATAACCTCCTGTCGCTGATCCGCGGGCCGATTCATTTTTACGATGTACAGAAACTGTTCGCGATCCAGTACGAAACGATGAAGAGCCGCCGGGCGCTCGAGTACGCCGCCGACTTCCTCCATCTCCCGAAGGACGAGCATTTTCATCAGGCGCTTTCGGATGCAAAATATACGGCCGACATTTTTGCGCGCATCGATATGGATGTTGTGCTGGCGTACGACTCGATCGACGTATATCAGAACCCGAAATCGAAAAAAGAGGAGATCCACGCCGTCTATAATGGCTACACGAAATTCATCTCCCGCGAATTCGACACAAAAGAAGAAGCCATGCACGACCGCGAGGTCTGCAGCACGCACTGCTGCATCTGCGGGAAAACGGCAAGAAAACGCTTACGCTGGTTTTCGGCCGGCGGGAAAAACTACTACTGCGTAGCCTGGTGCCCGGAACACGGATATTTGAAAGGCAAAGCCCGCATGAAACATTCGGACGAAGGAAAACTCTTCGTCGTGAAAACCATCCGCATCAGCAGCGAACAGGAGGCGAGGGAAATCCGGCAGAAGAAAGAGAACCTGCGGAAGAAGAGGAATCAGAAGAGGAAAGAAATGTAAGAAAGGCAGAGGAAATGGAAACGGGATAAAAGGTTTCATTTCTTCTGCCTTTTTAATTGGAAAACAGAGCGGGATCGGTTATAATAAAAAATAATGGAACGTATGAAAAGAGGAGGCGCAGAATGGGAGCTTATTTAAACAGTCAGACACCGTATACCCTGTATCAGAGTGAGAGCCGCAGCCCGTATTTTGTGGATAAAACAATGCTGCTGCAGGAACTGTTTCCCTATGTGGCTGCAGGGAATCGCCATCTTTGCGTCACAAGGCCGCGCAGATTTGGAAAAACAATTGCGGCCAATATGATCAGCTCGTTTTTTCAGAAGGGTATTGATTCAGGTGAACTTTTTGACCGGCTTAAAATTTCAGAAGCGGATGACTGCCAGAAATACAAAAACAAGTATAACGTCATTCGGATTGATTTCAGTAAAATGCCGAGAAACTGTGAATCTTACCGACAGTATATCGAGCGTGTGGAAGAACTTCTGATCAGTGATCTGCGGGAAGCGTATCCGGATGCAAAAACCAGTGAAACAGATGCGATTGGAGATATTCTGGAAGAGATCTTTCAACAGTATCATGGCGAAAAATTTATTTTTGTTCTGGACGAATGGGATTTTATTTTTCACAGGGGATTTATAACAGAAGCGGATAAAGCAAAGTATGTGGCATTTTTAAGTAATCTGCTGAAGGACCGTCCCTATGTGATTTTATCGTATATGACGGGAATTTTGCCGATTGCGAAATATTCCAGCGGATCGGAACTGAATATGTTTGCGGAGTTCACGATGGTAAATTCACCAATGTTCGGAACATACTTTGGATTTACAGATGACGAAGTGGATGATTTGTATGAAAGGTACTGTAGAGAATGCGAAAAACAGAGAAAAATAAAAAATGTGACGCGAAAAGGTCTGCGAGACTGGTATAACGGTTATTATACAAAATCGGGAGAGCGGGTATACAATCCACGCTCCGTTGTTTTTGCACTACAGTTTAACAATCTGGCAAATTACTGGACCAGCTCAGGTCCATATGATGAAATTTATTATTACATTCGAAATAATGTATCCGACGTCAGGGATGACCTTGCACTGATGGCAGCAGGAGAGTCAGTTTCGGCAAAAATACAGGAATATGCGGCCACTTCCATGAACCTGTCTACGAGAGATGAAATTTACTCTGCGATGGTGGTGTATGGATTTTTAAGCTATTTGAATGGAAAAGTGTCTATTCCGAACAGGGAATTGATGGAGAAGTTTGATGAGCTGCTGATGAAGAATGAATCTCTGGGATATGTATATCGTCTGGCGAAAGAGTCCGAGAAAATGCTGAAAGCGACTCTGGCGGGAGATACGCATACGATGGAAAAAATTCTGGAACTGGTGCACGATACGGAAGTTCCGCTGCTGTCGTACAACCATGAGACAGAATTGTCAGCCATTGTCAATCTGGTATACCTGGCTGCGCGTGACAGTTACCGGGTAGAGCGTGAGGATAAGGCGTGCTTTACAACATTTCCTTCTTCATCGAGCACATCCGTTGCGACATG
>OGZW01003049.1_pt1 | contig 12690 bp, 12 predicted proteins | sample 1577001 | NCBI WGS metagenome assembly OGZW01 (sample SAMEA3541519, study PRJEB24748) | human gut metagenome | biome: human gut; feature: human-associated habitat; material: faeces | place: China | collected 2012 | reverse complement strand
ACTTGGTGGTTTATGTGCATATCCGGTTGCAATATTCCTTATGGGAAAAAGTGCCTCGCTTCCCGCCTTCCATATCGAGAAGCTACAGAAGCTGGTGGGGCCCGCCCAGGAGAAGATCACCGGCATCAACGACGTCTTCCAGCAGGCGAACACCTTCGCGCCCATCATCGGCTCCATGCTCGGCGCGAACGGCAACCGCACGTACCTGCTGGCCGCGCAGAACACCGCCGAGATCCGCGCCTCGGGCGGCTTCCCCGGCTCCATGGGTACCGTCTCCATCGACAACGGCGCCATCGAGCTGGGCGATTTCACCAAGGTCACTGACATGATGGCCGAGGAGACGCCCGCGCAGTGTGCCATCACCGACGAGGAAAACGCGCTGTTCTACCCCTGGTACACGCAGTATTCCTGGGATAACAGCTTCAACCCCGACTACCCGCGCGTCGCCAGCATTTGGGCGGCCGCCTATCAGGAGAAGACCGAGCAGTCCGTCGACGGCGTCATCTCCATCACCCCGACCATGGTCCAGGACCTGCTGGCCGCCACGGGCGATAGCTTCACGCTGTCCGACGGCACCACCATCGATGGCACGAACGCCACGAAGGTGCTGCAGCACGACCTGTACTGGAAGTACCTGTCCAGCGGCTCGAACATGTCCGAGGGCAACGACCTGTGCGACGCCCTGTTCGCCGAGGCCGCGGAATACGCATTCGATTCGGCTTTGGAGAGCATGAACGCGTCCTCGCTCATGAAGCTGGTCTCCACCATGATGGGTTGGCTTGATACCGTGCTCGCGTGCCCAGTCTGCAACGAAACGCTCTAATTTACCGATGGCAACCGGATCACCCTTGAAACCGCGGATACATTTACCTTCACACTGGCTCTCCTGTGGGCAGACACGTCCACAGACAGCCGGAAGTGCGGAAGACTCGGAGATAATATGATAAGCCTCCTCAAAATTGCGCTCCTTGACCTGTGCGATAAATGCCGGAATATTGATAGAAACCGGACATCCCTTCATACACTGTGCGTTTTTACAATTTAAGCAACGGGAAGCCTCTGCAACTGCCTCTTCCTCGTTGTATCCATAACATACTTCCTCAAAATTCGTAGCACGAACCTTTGGTTCCTGCTCACGAACCGGTACTCTGACTAATCCTTCCATTACTTGTCACCTCCGCAATGGCCGCATCCACCGTGATGGGTAGCGCCCTCTTCATATGCGAGCTTTGCTCTGCCTTCTTCTGTCTTATACTGCTGCTGACGCTTCATTGCCTGATCAAAGTCAACGAGATGTCCGTCGAACTCCGGTCCGTCAACACATGCGAATTTTACTTCTCCGCCAACCATCAGACGGCATGCTCCACACATACCGGTTCCGTCTACCATGATCGGGTTCATGGATACAACGGTAGGAATCTCAAGCTTCTTGGTAAGGATTGTAACGAATTTCATCATGATCATCGGTCCGATTGCAACACATACATCATAATGTTTTCCCTCATCGATCAATGCCTGTAACTGCTGGCAGCCATTTCCGTGAAATCCGTAAGTACCGTCATCCGTACATACATATACATTTCCGGCTACTGCCTTCATCTCATCCATATAAAAAAGCAGATCCTTAGTACGGGAACCCATGATCACGTCTGCATCAATTCCGTGCTCATGCAACCATTTTACCTGTGGGTATACCGGTGCGGTTCCCAGACCTCCTGCGATAAATACAATTTTCTTTTTTCTGGTCTCCTCAAGGTTCTCCTCCTCACAGAGTTCGGACGGACATCCCAAAGGTCCAACGAAATCTTCGAGAGCATCGCCCTCATTTAAGGCCATCATACGCTCGGTTCCTGCGCCAATCGTCTGTACCACGATGGTGACAGTCTCCTTCTCTCTGTCATAGTCACAGATCGTAAGCGGAATACGCTCTCCTACTTCATCTGTCTTTGCAATGATAAACTGTCCCGGCAGACACTCATTGGCCACACGCGGTGCCTTGATGTCCATCAGGATAATGTTATCTGCCAATGTTTCTTTTCGAACAATCGGGTACATAAACTGCCTCCTGTATGTAATAAATTTAATCTAATCCCTGTTCTCTTTTTCTGCTGAATACAAAAAGAGGTGCATAACACACCTCTTTATTGTATATGACTTCTTCACTTTTCGCAACGACTTTTTACGAAAAATATACAAGCTCATCTTCCGGTTTCTGGGCTTTTTCGATGGAAACCGGGTAAAGAACCGGTCCTTTTCCCTTATATTCCCGTGCAAATTCGACACGGATCTCTGCCGTAATTGTAATCCATGACTTGTGCGGAAGTTCCTCTTCCCGGTCATATTTACATTTGAAACCGATAAATGTCACATCCTCAATGCAGCAGGTCATCGCAAACCGTCCCGGAACAAACACGCCTTTCTTGAGTTTATCCGGATTATATACCAGAGCCAGAAATTTTACTTTCTTGCGATCGTATTTCTTGTAATTTTCCATGGCATCCATGTACCAGATAGCATAATCCGCATCGGTCAGCTCAATCACATCCTGATTGATATCAAACGGTAATTCCTCCGGACGCTCATCAATCGTTCCGTCCTTGCGCTCATAGACAATCTGTGCTTTCCGGTTGATGTTCTTAATGGTACGGCGCAGATGTCCGCGGTCAGTATCATCATCTGTACGGTTAAAAATAACCACATCACTGGAAAAAACCTGTTCCTGCATCATTGCACGCATATTATTCATATACAGATCATACGTCGTGGAATCTACGGTTGCCAGTGACTGTACAATCACCCAGCCCTCCGGCATTTTTGCCTCAAGCAGCTTGTCCATCCCCCAGGTGCCGTTGTACTCGATAAAAATTTGTTCCGGCTGATAGGTGTCCTGGATTTCCTGCAGTTTTGCAGGCGTAAAATCCTCTTCCTCTTCGACCGTTACCAGCTTGAAGTTGATGGTTGCCAGTTTTGCTTCGTCATATTCTTTCTCGCCGTCTTCGCACATGATGATAATGCCTTTCGAACCATCACCGAAGTTATTCTCAAACAGCGTTTCTTCTACGAGAGTTGTTTTTCCGCTGTCCATAAATCCTGTAAATAAATATACCGGAATATCCTGTGCCATAATTGCTCTCCTTACATTTTTATTGGGGTTTACAGCATTTTAAAGACCAAATGTCTTCAGTAATTCATCCTCATGAATCTCCGTTCCGATTACCACGATACGTCCGGTGTAATCCGGCTCACCCTCACGGATCTCATACTCGCCCGGAACCATATCAAAGTACAGCCAGGTACCATCGGTACTCTCCACCATACCTTTGGAACGGAGGATATTGTCAGAATCGACAAACTTCTTAAGTACTTCCTCAAGTTTTGCACGCTCGAATTTGTGCGGTGTCTCCTTGCCCCAGCTGGTAAATACATCATCTGCATGATGATGGTGATGGTGCTCATGGTCATGGCAGCCACAGGTACAGTTTTCATCATGCTCATGGTCATGATCGTGATGATGCTCATGTTCTTCGTGGTCATGGTCATGATGATGCTCATGTTCTTCGTGGTCATGGTCATGATGATGGTGCTCATGTTCATGTTCTGCCTCTTCCTTTGCATGATGTGCCTCAGCAAGAGCCTTCATCTCCAGGTTATCCTGTCCTTCCATGACCTTAAGGATCTGTTCTCCGGACAATTTTGCCCAGTCTGTTGTAATAATGGCAGCCTTTGGATTCAGTTCCTGGATTTTGTTGACACAAAACTCCAGCTGTTCCGGTGTTGCATTCTGGCTGCGGCTTAAAATGACAGTTGTCGCATACTCGATCTGGTTGTTGAAAAACTCACCGAACGCCTTCATCTGCTTGCTCGCCTTAAGCGCGTTTACAACCGTTACCAGTGCGTTTAATTTTACATCCTGCTCTTTTTCAATATCAATCACGGACTTCATAACATCGGAAAGCTTACCGACTCCGGATGGCTCAATCAAAATACGATCCGGATGATACTTGGTGATGACTTCATTTAAGTTCTTTCCGAAATCACCAACTAAAGAACAGCAGATGCATCCGGAATTCATCTCTGTAATCTGGATTCCTGCATCCTTTAAAAAACCACCGTCAATGCCGACCTCGCCAAATTCATTCTCGATAAGGACAATCTTTTCCCCGGTAAATGCCTCATCTATCATCTTTTTGATAAAAGTTGTTTTTCCGGCTCCTAAGAATCCGGAGATAATATCTATTTTGGTCATGATAATCCACTCCTTTTTGTTTTTTCAAAATCTATTCTATTTTACTCGTTTTTTTATAATAATGCAAGTTGTGACACAGCCGGTCTAATAATGCATATGATAAAGTTTTTCATACACACCGCCCCGTGCCAGCAGTTCTTCATGGGAACCGGATTCCGCAATCCCGTCTTCTGTCAGAACCAGAATTTTTTGTGCATTCTGGATCGTTGTCAGACGGTGGGCGATCACAAATGTCGTACGGTTCTTTGCCAGTTTCTCCAATGATTCCTGTACGACCCTCTCGCTCTCGTTATCCAGCGCGGAAGTTGCCTCATCAAAAATCAGAACCGGTGGATTTTTCAAAAAAACACGGGCTATGGAAAGCCGCTGCTTCTGCCCTCCAGAGAGCTTGATTCCACGCTGTCCGATATCTGTATCATATCCATCGGGAAATGCCATGATAAATTCGTGGGCATTGGCATTTTTTGCAGCGGCAATCACTTCTTCCCTTGTCGCATCCGGCTTTCCATACCGTATATTTTCAAAAATCGTTCCCGCAAACAGGTATACATCCTGCTGCACCATTCCGATGTGGTCACGCAGGCTCTTTAACGTCACCTTACGGACATCTTTCCCATCCACACGGATACATCCCCCGGTTACATCATAGAATCGCGGAATCAGGGAACAAAGCGTTGTCTTTCCGGCACCAGATGATCCCACTAGTGCCATATATGCCCCTGCAGGCACATGCAGATTGATCCGGTTAAGCACCTTCTCCTGATTATCTTTGTACTGAAAAGAAACATTTTCAAAATCAATGGTTCCTTTCACATCAGTCAGTGCTACAGCATCGTTTGCATCCTGGATTTCCGGTTCAATATTCATAATTTCCTGAAACCGTTCAAATCCCGTATAGCCATTCTGAAACTGCTCGGTAAAGTCCACCAGTGTCCGGATTGGATCAGTAAATACCCCAATATACAGCAAAAACGTAACCAGATCATTGACCGTGACCATTCCCTTTGCAATAAGAACCCCTCCGGCAAGGATGACATTTACCTGAATCAGTGTTGTAAAAACGCCAACCCCGGCCTGAAAACTGCCCATGTAATGATAACTGTTCTTCTTTGCCGCAAGAAATCCGTCATTTCCATGACGAAATTTTTCGTTTTCAATCGCCTCATTGGCAAACGATTTCACCACACGGATGCCCGACAGATTATCCTCGATCTGTTCATTAATCTCGGCAATTTTAATGCGGTTCTGCTGAAAGGCCCGGCGCATCCGCTTATTTAACGCAAATGCAAATACAAACATAACCGGAAGCACTGCAAACGCGGCAAGCGCAAGCCATCCATTAATGTTAAGCAGGATCACAAACGCTCCCACTATCTTTAATACCGACAGGATAATATTCTCCGGACCATGGTGCAGCAGTTCTGTAATATCAAATAAATCTGCCGTCACACGGCTCATCAGCTGTCCGACTTTTGCATCATCATAAAAAGAAAAAGACAGCTTCTGCAGATGCCCAAACAATTCGGCCCGCATGTCATATTCCATTTTTGCCCCCATCACATGTCCATAATTTCCGATAAAAAACCGGCTGTAACAGTCCAATGCCAGAAGCACAAACAATCCGATGCCAATCAAAAAAAGTTTCCGCAGCATCATCTGGGGCTGCTGATAAATCAGAGTCGATGTCACATACCGCACAACCAGTGGAATGGTCAGTGCCACTGCCGCAGAAAGTGTCGCAAATAACATGTCTGCCGCAAAAACTGCCCGGTAGGGTTTGTAATAGCTTATCATTTTTTTCAGATTTTGATTCATGGTTCACCTCATCCTGATCATTTCTGCAAAAAAGCACCCCGCGAGTTGTCCCGCGGGGTTAAATACATTAGTTGTATTTTCTTTTTCTAGCAGCTTCAGATTTCTTCTTACGCTTTACGCTTGGCTTCTCGTAATGCTCTCTCTTACGAATCTCCTGCTGAATACCAGCCTTCGCACAGTTTCTCTTGAAACGGCGTAATGCGCTATCTAAAGTCTCATTCTCTTTTACGATTACACTAGACATTCTTTCCTAACCTCCCTCCAGTTGCGATATTGTGCATCAACTGTAAGGTAATCTTAATTGCACTATCGATTATTTTAACAAAATATCCTGATTTGTCAATAGTTTTTCCGAAATTTGCACAGTTTTTTTCTTCCTCGCGCTTAAAGTTTTGTAAACACGGAAGTTTCTTTCTTCAATCCCTCTGCAATCGCAAAGTTCTCATCCATCTTCTTGGAAATTTTATCCATATCGGATACAAGAACCTGTGTGCTGTCCGCTGCTGAAACGACGCCACTGACACCTTCCTCGATCGCATGGGAAATCGTATTTACGGAATTTGCAATCTCATCCATGGAATTCTGTAAAGAATCCGTCTTTGCCTCGAAATCTGCCATGACACCTTCGATAAATGTTGCCTTGTCATGATATGCGCCACCGGATTCCACAAATTTCTGGAATTCCGGCAGGATTTTTTCATTCATGTACTCTACCAGTCCGTTTGCATTGTCTGCAAGATTATGTACTGCAGTTATGACAATGGCATTGATGCTCTGGATATTGTTAGCCGCTTCCTGACTGGCGGCTGCCAGCTGGCTGATTTCGGAGGCAACCACTGCAAATCCTTTTCCTGCATCCCCGGCACGGGCAGCCTCAATGGATGCGTTTAATGCAAGCAGGTTTGTCTGGCTTGCAATATTTAAGATGTCGTTTGTCAGATTGTCTACCTGATTGACACTGTTGCTGTCCTCAATTGCCTGACTCAGCACGGAAACAATGTCATTTACTTTCGCACCCGTTGTATCCATATTTTCACGTGCAGCATGTTCCATTGCCTCTGCATGCTCTTTCATTTCTTTTGTATACTGATTGATTTCAATCGTTTTCTCTGCAATTGACTTGACTTCACCGGCAACCGATTCGGTATTTTCATTAATCCGTGAAGCATTGTCGGAAATATCCTGCATCGTTGCAGAAAGTTCTTCCGTCAGTGCGGACAGATCGGACACACTTCCATTGGAAGTCTGTACACTCTCACGCACTTCATTTACAACGCCCTCAAGTTCCCTGGAATTGCTGCTGATCATCCGGAAAATTTCCTGCAGCTTTGCCATAAAAGCATTGATGCCTCCACCGACAGATGCCACTTCTTTGTTGTTGGTAATGGTAACCCTGCGGGTCAGGTCACCCTGCCGGTTATCAATTTCGGAAATAATCTCATTCATTTCCCTGTTCGTATTTGCAAGCGGATAAATTACCCACCGAAGCACTGCCACCATTGCTGAAAAAAGTGCCGCAATACTAATCAGAATCGTCACTATGCTTGTTCCTATTGAACTATGGTATGCAGATGTCAGTTTCTGTCTCTGTGCATCCGCATCCTGATTTACAATTTTCTTGATACTTTCGATATCCGACTCAATGGCATCTGCACACTTGCTGATTTTTCCATTGGCAAGTTCATAGGCATCTTCACTTTTCCCTGCTGCGGAAAATGCCATAACATTGGCACATTCATACTTTAATTCTTCGTAATTTTTTTTGATATCATTGTATTCTTTTTTGGTATCCGGTGTCACGTATATCTTGTAACTTTCCAGATCTTTCTCCAATGCATCTTCCTGACTGCGGATTTTTTCCACCAGCTGGATCATGGAATCCAGATCCACCGCTATGATATGGGACAGACCCAGATTATGGATGTCCTGCGTCTGTTTCTGGATTTCTGCCAGACCCGAAACATTCTTTAAAGATACTTCCGAAATCTGTACGGCACTCCGGTTAACGTTCCTGATATTAGAAACAGACATCACATTCGAGATGATACTGAATATTCCAAGTATAAATACCGGAATTAAAATGATAAGTTTGGTACTTAATTTCTTTTTCTGATTCATATGCTCCCACCTCTTAGCCTGCTGCTGATTTTGTAATACCACTGACCAGATTATCCATCAGTTCCTGTAACTTTACGTGGTTTGGATTTCCTGCTGCCATCGTATTCCCGAATTCCATGCTTGCATCCCAGTAACTGTTTCCGACACGCTGCAGTTTTCCGAATTCCGACTGTGCAATCACTGCCTGAATGGATGGAGAAGCCTTAACCGCATCCGAATCCGCTGCCTTTGTATTGGAAGGTCCCTGTCCGTTCATCTCAAACCGGACAGTCTGGTTCTGCTCATTGGTCAACCAGTCTGCCAGTTTTGCTGCCCACTGTGGATTTGCCGAATAAGCATTGACTCCCATAAGCTTATAGCCGGTAAAGGAAGCCATCTGTACCTGTTTTCCTGCCACGGTATAGGTCGGAAGCTTGGCTGCGCCAATATCATCTCCCCAGATCTTTTTCAGTTCGGTCTCACTCCATACACCGCTTACCCCTGCAATTACACTGCCTTTTTTTGCACCTTTAATAAAATCTTCATTCACCGCATTTTCAAATCCACTGCTGGAACTGATGTCAAGCATCGCCTGCGCAATATCCACACCTTTGATATCCCCTTCGGTGGAATTCCAGTCACAGTGGTTTGTCACATTGTCATCATTGATACCGAAATCCAGTCCCGTATTTCCGAAAAACGAATACAGATACCAGCCGGAAGACCAGTCCATCATAAACTTCTTATGATTTTTTTCTGCTACTTTTAAAATGCCGTCAAGGGTTTTGACATCCGAATCACTCAGGTACTTTTTGTTATAATACAAAAAATACCCATTGTCTGCAGTCATGGGATATGCATAAAGCGTATCATCGACTGTGGCAGCGTCTATTGCGCCCTCCACATTTGCTTTTTTCACTTCGTCCGCATTCGGAACCGGATACAATGCACCGCCGGCCACCATAGAAGCCACCTGGTCATCTGCAAAGATAAACACATCAGCTGCGTTATGCACATCTCCAAGCACATTGTCACGCGTATCGGAATCCGCATTCTGTTCCAGAGTGATATCAAAAGTTGCCTGCCCCTTATACTCTTCTTTGAAACTGTCGATCATCTTATTCAACGCATCATACGTTGATTCCTCTGCCCACACTCTCAGTTTTACCGTTCCGCTCGTCCTGTCCGTCTCCTGTGCACTGCCCTGCGTGGTCTCCGTTGCACCCTGAGGCACCGCCGATGCGCAGCCGCCCAGCATGGACACGACAAAGATTCCTGCCAGCACGGCCGACAATAACCTCTTTCTCTTCATAAAGTCTCTCCCTTTCTTCATGTCGTTTCCACCTTTTGTTGTATATACACAAATTTCACAGTGGATTTACTGTTATTATACTATAAATATTTGCAAAAAACAGGTAAAATTGCATTTTTATTGCGCATTTTTACCTGTTTTTTGCGTTTTTATTATATTCTTTTATACGTTATCAGTGATAGATTATTTTAACATGTTTTCCAGTGCCGTCTTCGCCTGTGCAATTGCATCCGGAATACCAGCCGGATTCTTTCCACCGGCCTGTGCCATATTCGGACGTCCGCCACCGCCACCGCCGACGTTTCCGGCGATCGCCTTGATCAGATTACCGGCATGTGCCCCCTGCTTCATCGCTGCATCGGTTGCCATGGCAATCAGGTTTACCTTTCCGTCACAATCGGATGCGATCACTACGACGCCCTCACCGATCTTATCCTTCAGCTGGTCACCGAGATCACGCAGACCATTCATATCCACACCGGATACGCTGGTTGCCAGAAGCTTCACACCTTTGACATCCTCGATCTGATTCATCACATCACCAAGTGCATCCTTGGCTGCCCTGCTCTTTAACGCCTCGTTCTCGCTCTGCAGATCTTTCATCTCTGCGGTCAGATGCTCCAGACGTTCCTTAAGGTTTGCAGGTGTGGATTTTACAACCTTCGCTGCTTCCTGAAACTCTTCTTCCATCTTTTTGTAGTATGCAATCACATTGTCACCGGTCAGTGCTTCGATACGGCGCACACCGGCTGCAACACCGCTCTCAGAAAGAATCTTAAATGTCTTGATCTCTGCGGTATTCTTTACATGTGTACCGCCACAGAACTCCCTGGAGAACTCTCCCATGGAAACGACACGGACTTTTTCCCCATACTTTTCGCCAAACAGAGCCATTGCCCCGGTCTTCTTTGCCTCATCAACGGTCATGATATCGGTACGGACTTCCATGCCCTCGTTGATCTTTTCATTGACCATGATTTCCACTTTCTGTAACTCTTCCGGAGTCATGGCTGCAAAGTGGGTGAAATCAAATCTGGTACGCTCACTGTCCTGATAAGAACCCGCCTGCTCGACATGTGTACCCAGCACTTCACGGAGTGCTTTCTGCAGTAAATGGGTTGCCGAATGGTTTGCATGCCGGATGTGTTATGGCTCTCTAAGATACCATATGCCATCGTCTGCTTGGCTGCTTCTTCCTTTGTGACTTCTTGTCCCGTCTTTTGTCTGATCTCATCCTGTGCCTGTGGACCATCTGCGACCAACTCTGTTCCATGGAGCAGATATACTCCCTGTTCATATAACTTCATGTGTTTCCTCCTCAATTTTTATTTTCTGCCGAAGAGAGAGAAAATACCTTTTCCCTCCTCCGGCTTTTTCTCTTCTTCCTGGTCGGATTCCTTCCATGCAAAATATTCTTTGTCCAGATCCTCGGAAAGTGCGGCTGCCTCTTTCTCGGTCAACTCGCCCTGGGTCGGAACCCCCGTGGTCTCTTCCTCATCCTCCAATGGAATGCCATTTTGTATGAAATAATCCTTGTTGATGCGGATCTCCGGCTGCACATTGGCATAGGACGGGGTATCCTTTGGCGCGAAATCGCCTTTTTCTCCCTTTTCCCGCTCTAAGCGCAAACGGTGATTTTCCTCCTCGATCAGATGTAAATACTTTTGCGTGTCGATCAGATCTCCCAACTGCGACTTGAGTTCTGATTGGTTGGACTTGATGGTCTGCTTTTCGCTTGCCATCTTATCCTTGGCGTCTTCGTAGATCTTGGCGATCGCATCTCCCGCATCCTCAATGATCTGCTGAATATCGTTTAAGGCATTGTCCGTATACATGATCGATGCCGCATAGATATCCTCCGCCTTGCGGGAAGCCGCAAAAATAATGTCGTCTCCCTGCTTTTGCATCTCACGGTTTGCCTTATCCTTTTTGGTCTGGGACAATTCATGTTCGTCGATCATGTCATACATGCAGGCATTTAATTCCTTGAGCAGATCCATCATCTCGTTCTTGTTCACGATCACGTCGCGTTTACTGCCGTTGTATGGCTCTGCCTTGGAAAAAAGTACATGAATATCCCGCAGCACTTTCTCAGTGCGATCTGCTGCACTCATATTTCACACCTCATCCGTTCGTCTTTTGGCATTTTACATATAAATATGAAAATACTCTTTAAAATATAGCATACAAGCCAGAGTCTGACAACGCTTGACGGTCAGGGAAATCTTAAATTTTGTTAATAAAAGGACATCATTTCTAAAGAAGATATAAAAAATACAAAATGTAAGCAAGCAGCATGACGATGCCGGCTTTCTTTCGCAATTCTTTTGTCCGTGCCACACATACAAATAGCAAAATGCCGACCGCCGCGGCGATCAGGGTATCCACGACAAAGCCGGAAGCAAAGGTAACCGGCGTGATCAGGGCTGTGGTACCTACGATAAAGAGGATGTTAAAAATGTTGCTCCCCACGATATTTCCAATGGCGATATCCGCATTATGTTTTCGTGCCGCGGACACACTCGTCACCAGTTCCGGCAGGCTGGTGCCCAACGCCACAATGGTCAGCCCGATAAAACGCTGACTGATGCCAAGCGCCTTTGCAAGATTACTCGCTCCCTCGACCGCGAAATTACTTCCTGCCACAATCATGACAACACCCGCCAAGATCAGACCTATGATCTTTGCCGTGGAAAGCTGCTCCGCTTCCCTTTCTTCTTTCTTGCCCTTTTTTGCCATCATGTAGAGATAGCGCAGATAGAGGAGGAATAAGACCCAGAGGATAACGCCTTCCAGCCACGTTACCTGACCTCCGGTATAGCCCAGCCACAAGAGAACAAAGGTAGCGACGATCATAAAGGGGATCTCATAGCGGACAGTGGAATCCGCCACCTTAAGCGTTGCAATCAGCGCCGTCACGCCGAGGATGATGAGGATGTTTAAAATATTGCTTCCCACGATATTGCCAATCGTGATCTCCGCATTTCCCCGTAGTGCCGCCGAAATGCTGACAGCCGCTTCCGGCAGGCTGGTTCCCATGGCAACGATCGTAAGACCAATGACCAGTTGCGGTATGCCCAATTTTCTTGCCAGCCCGGAGGCTCCGTCCACGAACCAGTCCGCCCCCTTGACCAAAAGGAAAAATCCCAGCGCTAAAAAGCTGCCTCCTTGCTGCGGCGGCCGCTGCGGCAGTAGATCAGCAGCGTCGCCTCCCTATCGG
>OGZW01003041.1_pt1 | contig 12707 bp, 10 predicted proteins | sample 1577001 | NCBI WGS metagenome assembly OGZW01 (sample SAMEA3541519, study PRJEB24748) | human gut metagenome | biome: human gut; feature: human-associated habitat; material: faeces | place: China | collected 2012 | reverse complement strand
TAAAGGCAGCTATGGTGGGAATGATAGTTGCTTTGGCTGCAAAAGCCCTGATTTTGACGGGGGGGGGGTACGGTATTTACGCTGTATCGACTGTTCTCTCAAACGAAATCTGGTTCGTGCTCGGTATGAGTATTTGCGCGTTTAATATGCAGCTGAAGGGCAAAAGAGTGCAAGGAACAATATGCGGATTTCTATTCATAATTTTGAGTTTTGTTGTATACATAACGCAAATCGACGGCGATATGGTTTCTTTCATAATGGGACTGTTGGCTTGCATAGCTGTCATTATGATGGTTGTAGGTTTTGAGGAAAAGTTCGGTAGAAGTATGGATTTTCTTGCAAAATACACAATGCCGATATTCCTGATGCATACGTTATTTGCAGCACCGCTAAGATCTGTCGTGATGAAAGTTGGCATTGAAAATGCTGTGATTCATGTAGTACTGGGACTGGGTATTAGTTTTGCTGGCCCGATTATTGCTGTGTGGATTATGAAGAAAACAAAGTGGCTGGAGTTCTTCTTGTATCCCAATAAGGTTTTGAAAACAATAAATAATTGATACAAATTGAGTGGCTATTGAGGGAAACTCCAGACTGCAGTGAAGCCACAGAGAATCTGCAAAATAAGTGATTTGAATGGAGGCAGTATGGAAGCTAAAGTAAGCGTTGTTGTTCCAGTATATAACGCAGAAAAATACATAAAGACTTGTGTAAATAGTATACGTAATCAAACATATAAAAATTTGGAAATTATTCTGGTTGATGATGGAGCAAAGGATAATAGTCCGCAGATTTGTGATGATTTTCAAAAGGAAGATGCTCGAATTAGAGTAATTCATAAGAAAAACGAAGGTGCTGGAAAAAGCCGTAATCGAGGAATAGAGATTGCGACAGGAGATTATATTTTATTTGTAGATAGTGACGATTACATTAAATCAACATTGATTGAAAAATGTGTGAAAGCAGCGGATGGTTGTAAAGCGGCTATCGTTATGTTTGGTGTGGAAAATGTGTGGTGTAATGGGAGCGTCTGTCATTGCATTTGCGAAGCTGGTAAGGACAAATGTATTAAGTGCCGTTTCATTTTTAAACCAAATGAATGGCTGGATACTTGCAGGAATTGCAGTGGTAGTGACAGTACTTCTCATACTGCTCTCTTATGCAATTAGTGTCCGGATTATGGAAAAGAAAGAATTTTAGAAAAAATATTTAAGCGGGACATTCATAAATAAAAGAGTGTCCCGCTTATTAATGCATATTAGAAATTATCACCATTCCATCCCCAGTTAGAAACAGCCTGATATTTTACATAGACATGATCTGGTGCGATGCCAAGAACATCTTTAAAAATGTCACATATCTGGCCAGTCAGTTTAGAAAAGGCAGATGGATTTTCACTGCCGTAAACGCTGACCTCGACCATAGCTATAGGCTCGGCATTGCTTCCTCTGAAGTAGAGCTTGTAGTCAGGGTCAAAGCCGACCATGAGCCAGCTTTCTGACTTGCCGGGAATTGTCTGGATAGCCTGACCTAAACGTGTTTTGATTTCAGATTCCTGTGCTTCTGTAAGAGAAGTGCTTATCTTAGAATTGATAAATGGCATATGTTACCTCATTTCTGCGCCAAAGGCGCGTGTATTCATGTGATGATTATAGCACTTTACATATGTCAAAGAAATATATTAATTGTCAGTACCTTCTTTGATGCCGTGGCGCTCTGCATATCCAGTCAGGATAAGTGTGAGCGCACCGTCGCCTGTTACATTGCAGGCTGTTCCGAAGCTGTCCTGAAGTGCAAATATTGTAAGCATAAGGGCAGTTCCAGTGTCGTTAAATCCAAGCACGCCGGTAATAAGTCCGAGCGAAGCCATAACTGTTCCGCCAGGTACACCAGGCGCGCCGATTGCAAATATTCCGAGAAGCACGCAGAACAGAAGCATAGTTCCAGCTGATGGAATAGTGCCATACAAAATCTTTGATACAGTCATGCAGAAAAATACCTCTGTCAGCACTGAGCCACATAAATGTATATTTGCAAACAAAGGAATTCCAAAAGAGACCATGTCCTTTCTCAAAACCTTTGATTTGCCGGCACACTGGAGTGCAACTGCGAGTGTGGCAGCAGATGACATTGTTCCAATTGATGTCAGGTATGCAGGACCGTAATGTCTGATTACTTCAATCGGGTTCTTCTTAGAATACAATCCTGCGATTGTGTAAAGCAGAGTCATCCAAATGTAATGTCCGATTAATACAATAATTATGATTTTCAGGAACACAGGAACCTGCTTTGTTATTGAACCTTCGTATGAGAGTCCGCAGAAAGTAAGTCCGATGAAAAATGGAAGAATCGGTATCATGATTCTTGATACAATTGCAAGCACAATCTTCTGAAATTCTTCAAGCAGGTCAGAGATTAACTCAGCCTTTGTCCATGCCGCTGCGAGTCCGATCATGATAGAGAACACGAGAGCACTCATAACAGGCATAATCTGCGGAATCGACAATTCAAACACTGCCGCAGGCAGTTCCTTCAATCCATCCGCTGTAGATGAAATTGACAAATGTGGTATCAGCGCATATCCGGCAGCAGTCGAGAACAAAGCTGCTCCGACAGATGAAGAATATGCGATAGTTACTGCAATAAGAAGCAGCTTAGACGCATTTTTACCCATCTGTGTAATCGAAGGCGCGATAAATGCGATAATAATCAGCGGAATGCAGAAATTAATAATCTGGTTAAGAATATATTTCAGCGTCACCACAATATTTAATATGGCCTTTGAAAATGCATTGCCATCCGTCGAACTGAGCACCAGCCCGATAACAACGCCAGCCAGAACACCTACCATCAGCTTGAACGGCAGGCTGTTCCAAAAATTAGTTTTCTTCATTAAATAAATCTCCTTCATTTGTTTGGATAAGAAAAATTATAATATATGGGATTGGAAATAACAATGGAAAGGTTTGGGGGATGGGAGAATTCCAAAATGTAGCTATTAAAAGTTGATTATATTAATTATCAATTATTTACATCCCAAAATGTAGAAATTATATATGTATATTATAATAAGTGACATTAAAAATCAAACAAAGTTTTTTAATCCAAATTGATAATTTATATTGACATCTTAATTCTAAAGTAGTAATATCCAGATATGAACTACATAATTAAGCAAAAGGAGGTGATACAATGATACAGCTATCTTTAGAATTTCAACTTGAAAAGCCACAGTTACCGCTGGAATATGAGAGATTGATGGTTAGTTTCTTAAAAGCAGCAAGCAGGAATTATTCGGAAGATATGTTTGAGCGATTATATAATAAGGAGCATTCAATTATTAAATCATTTACATTCAGTACATATCTGCCAGGTGCGGTATTTAAAGGTGACACTATATTTCTTAGGGACAACAGATTTAAAGTTTTTTTTACAGATGCTGATATGGGACAGATTATAGAATGGTTTAATGCTTTTCAGCTTATGAGATACAAGCAGTATCCTGTCAGTGGCAATTCTATGAAATTGATTTCAATAAGGTCAAACAATCGTAAAGATATTGTTGATGATGAAATTATTGTAAAGATGCAGAGTCCATTGATTGTAAGACGGCACGACAGTGTGACTAACAAAGACATTTATTATACATATGCAGATGAAGGATTTTCAAAGGCATTATGTGAAAATGTAGAGATTTTCATTCAGAAAATGGAAATCGGGGTTGATACAGAAGGATTATCAATAGAACCTGTCAAAGCAAGAAAAGTAGTAGTTAACTGCTTTGGAAGAAAGGTGGATGCTAACCTTGGAATATATAAGCTTAGAGGTAATTGTGAGCTGCTTAATATTCTTTATCAGGCAGGAATGGGAGCCAGAAGATCAGAAGGTCACGGTAAGTTCGAAATATTACTATAATTTTAGGAAAGGAGGGACAGAATGTGGGTAAATATCTGGTAACTATGGGAGATTTCCTGAAAAATGCGGGGATAGTAGGTCTTAACTATATGCTGGATATGTCAGATGCAGAGAGCGGAAAGGATTATGGCATAAAAATTCAGAACAGACCGGTAGATGGGCTTGAACTGTATGAGCAGGGATTATGGATTGACGAGGATTTCGTGCAGCAGTGTGACTGGACTGGAATGTATTTTGATGCCTGTGTTAACTATTATGGAGATTCTACAGTATATAAAGGAATATTAGACAGAATTAACAAGATTATATGCAAAATTGATAATGACCAATGGAAGCCGGACAAGCTGGTTAAAGAAGATAAGGAAGATATCAAGTTTATAAATGATAAGCTTTTGTCCAATAGTTATAAGGCTGGATTTGAAAATATAAGAAACGAAGTTGATGGGTCTGAGATATATGTGAATCTTCAGCAAAATAAATTAAATGCGAAATCAACATCACAAGAACTAAAACAGAGGCTTGAAGGTATCAAGAACTTTATAATGAAGCCAAAGTGTAAAGAAACATTTGTAATGAAGAGCGTCATATATAATTATATTAACCGTTTCTGGGATGGTAAATGTTTTCTGCTAAGAGCTAATGCAAAGAAGGACATGCGTATATTGTTTGAACAGGATTTTACAAAACCATTTAAAGAATGTATCAGGACAAATCATGATAAAGATAAGGATATGTGTATAGACTGTGGAAGACCAATGGGAAACAAGGAACGTGTTTCTATTGCTTTTATGAAGGATATGGCAGATGATCTTGCAAGAAAAAAGTCTGCATTCTGGAATTGTAAAGTAGATGCCTTTTTGTGTCCTGCATGCGCATTTGTATATGCTGCCAGTCCGCTTGGATTCACACTTTTAGGACAGCGTTTTGCATTTATGAATACTAATTCATCAATTAATCAGTTACTGGCTTCTAATAGCAGGAGTGGAAAGATTGTGACAGAGGCAGAGAAAAAAGAAGCTGAACGATATACACAATGGTTTGCCAGAATGTTGAAGCAGTTGATGGATTGTAAAGTTGAACAGCTTAACAATATTCAGGTTATTTTAAAGGGAACAGATGAGAAGGATAAATATATCTTTTCTGTAATAAGTAATGAAGCACTTCAGACATTTAATGATGAAAAGGTAAGAAAAGCTTTAGAGTATTTAGGAGAATATCCTTACACAAGAATTGGAGCAGATTATCTTAATATATACGAAAATGTAGTTATGAATATTCTGAAACATAGAAGTCAGGAATTGCTTCTAAAGAAAGTGCTAAAGAATAATCTTGATTCTGATAATGCGGGACAGATAGTAACTGCTTATTGGATATATGTTGTAATGTTGTATAGTGCACTTGTTAAGAAAGATAAGGATTTGCAAGGAAATGGAGGTAAGGTTATAGAAATGGGAAGTATAACAGTAATGGATAGTGGTTTTGCTTTAAGAACTGCTATATTGTCTTCAAAAGGGGCAAAGGATGATGAATGTATCAAAGGAACAATATATCAGCTTCTTAATGCATTATCTACGAGAAATACAGGAAAATTTCTGGATATTGTAATGAGATTATATTGTACCTGTAAGGTGCCAGCTGAAGTGGGACAGGCTGATAAATTAGTTATTCCAAGAGAGTTTGTATATATCCAGAAAAATCAGGAGTTATTTGAAGAATATGGATATGCATTTGTTTTGGGATTAAAAGGATGCAGACAGAATAAGAAGAATGAGGAGGTTATTTAGATGAGTAAGAATGGATTGACAATGACAATAGTATTTGTTGCAGAGAGTGCGAATTATGGAGAAGGATTAGGTAATATTTCTAATATTAAGAAAATGACAAGAGGTAATGCAAGCCAGTATTCATATATATCAAGGCAGGCAATAAGATACAATATTGTACAGCAGGCTGAGTGGGATAACACACCTGTCGAGGATAAGAGCGGAGTTGTACAGTTTGCTCCATCAGCTACTATAGAGGATTACCCAGAAATAGATTTATTTGGTTATATGAAGACAATGGCAAAGGACGATAATGCAAGGGGAGGTGCATCAACAAGAAGTGCAGTGGCTAGACTTAGCAACGCCATATCACTTGAACCATATCAGGGGGAGCTGGAGTTTCTTACTAATATGGGATTAGCTAAGCGCCAGAATCTTGACAATGGTATTGCACAGAGTGAAATTCACCGTTCTTATTATGCATATACAATTTCAGTGGATCTTGACAGGGTTGGAATTGATGGAGAGATTAATGTATCAAAGGAGGAAAAAGCTAAAAGGGTTAAAACACTTCTTGAAACCGTTCAGTATCTTTATAGAGATATACGCGGCAGGAGAGAGAATTTATCTCCATTATTTATCATAGGTGGTAACTATGAAAGAAAGAATCCGTTTTTTGAAAACATAGTTAAGATTGATAATAATATGATAAATGTTGATACATTGGTAGAAATGAAAGAAAGTAGTGAAGATCTTGAAAATTCTACAATAGTAGGAGTAACATCAGGAATCTTTAATAATGACAGTCAGATTAAGGAAAAACTTGGGGCTGTAACAATAGCAGAAGCATTTGGAGAGTTTAAGAAGAAAGTGGATGAGTACTATGCATAGAGCAATAAGACTGGATTGTTTTCAGAATCTTGTTAATTATAGAAAACCGAGCAGTTTTATAATTAAAGAGACCTATCCTCTTCCACCATATTCAACAGTAAGTGGAATGATACATGCCGCATGTGGATTTAAAGAGTATCACAAAATGAAGCTGAGTATTCAGGGCGATAACAAAGGGACTATATCTGATCTGTATACACGCTATTCATTTTCAGCAGGTGCCAGATATGAAGAAGGCAGGCATCAGATATGCGTAAAAGATGGCGATAATTATGGAATATTTAAGGGAATAGCCAATGTTGAACTGTTATGTGAATGCAAGCTCATAATACATATTGTGCCAGAGGATGAGGCTGATTTTGAAATAATATATCAGGCACTTAAGAATCCGCCAACGTATCTGTCTCTTGGAAGATATGAGGATATTATAGATATAAGAGATGTCAGAATTGTTTCATTAAAAGAAGATGAAGAAGTACTGACTAATCACGATATGTATATTCCTGTGTCTTACATGGGGGAAGAACCTGTTGAAGCAACTGTTTATACATTGAATAAAGAATATGAGATAACTAAACAGGGGTTAAGGAGATGGAAGTCTGAAAAAGAAGGTGGAAGAGTTAAGGCATATTACTGCCCGCCTCATAAATGCCTGGAAAGAGCGTATGTAGATGATACGGATGATGAAGATGTTGTAATATTTGCGTGATGAGATTTTATTAATAGTTACATTGTGGATTTAAATGTATGGAGGGGTAGATGGAATATTTTGCAAAGTCAGTTCCGAATGGGGGTTCTAAAGAAGAACAGGTGACATTAAAACAGCATCTGGATGATACAGTTAAATGTGCACAGGATTTTTTTGAAAAATTCGGACATTATTTTACAGAAAAAGAAAAAGCAATAATAATAGAAGCATGCAGAGTGCATGACCTGGGAAAGGCAAACATTGTTTTTCAATCTAAGATAAATAAAGAGCTGGATGTAATAAAGACTCAGGAGATACCACACGGATTTTTAAGTGCAATGACGACATCGCCTGAAGAATTTAAGAATCATATACCAGAAGCAGATAATGATGATTATAAAGCTTTCTATACAGCAGTATATCATCATCATGTCAGAGAAGATAAAAACGGTGATGATATAATATTAAATTTCTGTAAGAAATACTATAACCCATATATAAGGGATTTTTTAAATGATGAAAGTATCAAAGCTAAGGTTTCGGGTATAAATAAATATCTTCTGTTCAGAAATACAGGCAGCATATCGGGAAGCAAATACATCATGAGCTGTTATGATAAGAATGAATATTTGCATGAATGGCAGGAATTTGTGCTAATCAAAGGTCTGCTGAATAAATTTGATTATACAGTGAGTGCTGGTTATACAGAAGCAGAGGATTGTTCTGCTTTCACAACAAAATATCTTAAAACATCTATAGAAAACATTTTTCAACAGCATGGATTAAGACCAGTTCAGGAGTATATGAGAGATAAATGTGATAAGAATCTTGTTGTGGTTGCACCAACTGGAATGGGAAAAACAGAGGCATCATTATTATGGCTTAATGGTGAAAAGGGATTTTATACATTGCCATATGTAGTATCATCGAATGCAATATATGAAAGAATAAGAGACAGGTATGAATATAAGGACGTGGCAATACTTCATTCAGACAGTATGCATTATTATTTTGAAGACCAGGTAAACGAAACAGATTCTGATGGATATGAAAAATATCAGAAAGCAAAATTATTATCTCAGCCGCTTACTATATGTACAGTAGATCAGTTGTTTAAGTTTGTGTATAAGGCGTTGGGAACAGAAATATTTGCAGCTACATTGAAATATTCTAAGATAATTATTGATGAGATACAGGCATATAGTCCATCAGTAATAGCAGCAATAATATATGGATTAAAGATAGTGACTGATATGGGTGGGAAATTTGCCATAATAACAGCAACATTTCCACCGGTATTGGGAAGTCTTATGCATAAATATGGATTGATGGCTGATAATCAGTATGAATACAGGGATTTTTCTGCATTATCGAATTTTAAAAGACATTGGATAGATATAAAAGATGGCGATATAGAAATAGATAGGGTTGTAGAAGATAGCTATGATAAAAAGGTTCTTGTAATATGCAATACGGTAAAAAAGGCACAGCAGATATATAAAAGCCTGACCGAAAAAACAGATAATGTTCATCTTCTGCATGCACGATTTACCAAAGAACATAAGAGAATGCTGGAAAATGAGATTATAAAGTTCTCAGATAGTGAAAATGAAACGGGAATATGGGTAACAACACAGTTAGTTGAGGCAAGTCTGGATATTGATTTTGATGTGTTGTATACAGAGATGAGTACGGCTGATAGTTTGTTGCAGAGAATGGGAAGATGCAACAGGAAAGGTCGGTATATTCCGGATAAGGCCAATATACATATATACATTAATGCAAATGGAGTAGGAGTCAGCCGGGCTATATATAATCGTGAGATATACACTCGTTCTGTTGAGTGTTTAGAAAAATATATTGGCAGAGTTATGACAGAATCAGACAAATCTGAATATATCAATAAAGTATACTGTACAGATGAGATAAAGGATACGGATTATTACAGGGATATAGAGAAGTTTCTTGCAATGTTTAAAGAACTGACACCAGCAGAATACAGTAAAAGTGAAGCTGATGAAAAATTCAGGGATATTAACAGTATTAAAATTATTCCTGATGACGTATATGAAGATAATCGTGAAGTTATAAGCGAGTGTATTGATATAATGCATAGCTCTGATGCTGATAGAAGAGAGAAGAATGACGCAAGAACAAAGCTGGATTCATATGTGATTTCTATACAGTTATATGCTTATAAGAAATATCCGGGTGGGATAGATCGTGATGTAATATATGGTAGTGATATTCATAGATCATGTATTATGTACGATTTCAATGTTGTGGATTTAACAGGAGCAGGGTTAGTTTTAGGCGAATATGAAAGAGATATATTTGTCTGAATATTCATACGATAGGAGCATTTTATGGAAGAAAGAATAACAGGAGTGATGATTTATTATTATTTCGTGTGCTCAAGAAAGTTATGGTATTTTTGTCATCAGATTAATATGGAAGATGAGAATGAAAATGTGCAGCTTGGAAAATTACTGGATGAAAACAGTTACAAGCGGGATGATAAGCATATTGAAATAGATGGCATTATTAATATTGATTTTATTCATGAAAAAAATGAACTTCATGAGATAAAGAAGAGCAAGAGTATAGAAGAGGCTGGAATATGGCAGGTTAAGTATTATTTATATTACCTGAAAAAAAGAAATGTGGATGGACTTCATGGCGTGATAGACTATCCGCTGCTGAAGAAAAATGTTGATGTAGAATTGTCGGATGAGGACTGTAAAAAACTAGATGATATTATAAAAGAAATCATTAGTGTGAAGAATCAGGAGTATCCGCCGAAGCTGGAAGAGAAAAAAATATGCAAAAAATGTGCATATTATGATTTGTGTTTTATATAGACAGAAGAAGGTGATGATAATTGAAACAGAGTTTTTATGTGTATAATAATGGGGATTTAAAACGCAAGGATAATACATTACAGTTCACTGCTTATGACGGAGAAAAAAGAGATATTCCAATTGAAAGAATTTCAGATATATATGTAATGTCTGAAATGTCGTTTAATACGACATTTCTTAATTATATATCGCAGTATGGAATACCTATACATTTCTTTAATTATTATAATTATTATTCAGGAAGTTTTTATCCAAAGGATGGAAATCCGGCAGGTCAGTTGCTGGTTAAGCAGGTTGAACATTATGTGGATTATGATAAGAGATTGGATATTGCCATAAAATTTATACAGGCGGCAGCAGATAATATATATAGAAATCTCAGATATTATAATGGCCGCGAAAAAGATGTCTCGGAATATATGAGGGATATAGATTCACTTCGTGGAACTCTTTGTAAAGCAAGGACAATAGAAGAATTGATGGGAATTGAAGGAAATATAAGAAAGAGATATTATGCAGCATGGAATGTGATTGTTAATCAGGATATACAGTTTGATAAGCGTGTTATGCATCCGCCAGACAATATGATTAATTCATTGATTTCATTTGTTAATTCCCTGGTGTATACGCGTTTATTAAGCGAGATATATCATACACAATTGAATCCAACGATAAGTTATCTGCATGAACCGGGAGTAAGAAGATATTCATTATGTCTGGATATATCGGAAGTATTTAAACCATTGATTGGAGACAGATTGATATTTTCGTTGTTAAACAGAAGACAGATAACAGAAGACAGCTTTACAAAAGAACTTAACTATCTTCATCTTAAGAAAGAAGCTTCTAAACTTATTGTTTCAGAATTTGAGAATCGTATGAAGAAAACGATAATGCATAAAGAATTGGGAAGACAGGTGTCTTACCAGTATCTGATGAGGTTAGAAGCATATAAGCTTATAAAGCATTTAATAGGTGAGAAAGAATATGAAGGGTTTAGAATATGGTGGTAGTATATGTATATCGTACTTGTATATGATGTTAGTAAAGATGAAAATGGGCAAAAAAGATGGTCACATATTTTCAAAATCTGCAAAAAATATCTGACGCATATTCAGAATTCTGTCTTTGAAGGAGAAATATCAACAGTTCAATTAGAAAAATTACGGGGTGAGTTGAAACCACATGTTAATACTAATCTGGATTCAGTCATTTTATTCAAAAGCAGGAGTGAAAAATGGCTGGATAAAGAATTTTGGGGTAAGGAAGATGATTTGACGAGTTTCATAATTTGATTGTCGACCAGAAATAGTGTAAAATATGCACAGAGTCGACAATGGCGATATTGCTATGCTTCTGGCATATTCAAGGCTTAAATTATTAGTAATCTGTTGGCGAATTTAAAGGGTAGACAGAATAACGCTTCTGAGTTGAGAAACAGAGAGACTTTAATGATTACGGGAATTAATAGATACATAGTGGGATGTAAATTACACTACACAATCGGCATTTTCGTAAACGGCTGTTAGAATTAATAGATACATAGTGGGATGTAAATGATTATGTTGTTTCTACAATGCTAGACGCGTATGAACGAATTAATAGATACATAGTGGGATGTAAATATATGAAATATTATATTGAAGTTGTATGCACTATATGAATTAATAGATACATAGTGGGATGTAAATTTATTGCAACATGAGTTATTCCAGTAAGGGTTCATACGAATTAATAGATACATAGTGGGATGTAAATAAGCATAAAAAGACTTTTTTAATGTCGCAATTATTAGAATTAATAGATACATAGTGGGATGTAAATTTGTTCTATCTGTCAACGCTATACGCTGCGCATACGAATTAATAGATACATAGTGGGATGTAAATGTAAACATTAAACGGAGCTTTACCTTTTCTGTTGGCGAATTAATAGATACATAGTGGGATGTAAATGAAGAACCTGCTGAAGCTGATTCTTACACGGTACAGGGAATTAATAGATACATAGTGGGATGTAAATGCAGTGAAAACAACGGCGTTTTCAAATGGACTTGTGAATTAATAGATACATAGTGGGATGTAAATTGATATCTTTAACACATTGCTTAGTTGTTGTTTTCGAATTAATAGATACATAGTGGGATGTAAATGAAAGAAAACTATTAAACTCTCCTGTTATAATTAGAATTAATAGATACATAGTGGGATGTAAATGTGTACTGTATTCGATTCTGTGTCAAGTTAAACAGAATTAATAGATACATAGTGGGATGTAAATTTGCAAGCTGTTCATCAGACGTAGTTGTCTGATAAGGAATTAATAGATACATAGTGGGATGTAAATTTATCAGGCATCCTTGATATTTCAAATGAGGTTTTTGAATTAATAGATACATAGTGGGATGTAAATTTTAAGAATATCATAAACCTGATTACTAATCTTCGAATTAATAGATACATAGTGGGATGTAAATTATCTCAAAGCAGGATAAAATCTCATGGTATAACGCGAATTAATAGATACATAGTGGGATGTAAATAGTTCCTTTTCTGCCTTTGTGACTGCATAGAGCAGCCGAATTAATAG
>OGZW01003027.1_pt1 | contig 12733 bp, 11 predicted proteins | sample 1577001 | NCBI WGS metagenome assembly OGZW01 (sample SAMEA3541519, study PRJEB24748) | human gut metagenome | biome: human gut; feature: human-associated habitat; material: faeces | place: China | collected 2012 | reverse complement strand
TTTTCGCCGGTACGGGCAGCATCAGTATAGAACTGGTTTCACGCGGTTGTGACCGGGTTATTTCAGTAGAAAAAGATCCCCAGCACCTTTCTTTCATCTCACAGGTGATGCGTGAAGTGAAGACTGACAAATGTTTTCCTATCCGTGCTGATGTCTTTAGATTTATAGACAAATGCAGCGAGCAATTTGATTTCATCTTCGCCGACCCTCCATACGCCTTGAAAGAGTTGGAAAGCATCCCCACCCGTATTTTCGAAAGCGGGATTTTAAAGGAAGACGGATTACTGGTACTGGAACATGGCAAAGAGAATCATTTTGAGGATGACCCCCATTTTATTGAGCGCCGTGCATATGGCAGTGTGAACTTCTCTTTCTTCAAAGCAACGGTGCCAGCAACCGGACAATAGATTCTTGTGCTTTTTGATACCAAGGACGCTTTATCCATGTTTTTCTCTGCAACAGGATGGCGTCCTTCTGGTCTTGCAGGAAAATACCTTTCAACAGCAATGCTGAGGACGGATCATACATAAAGGCATTCACCTCAAAATTATGCTCAAAGCTACGGAAGTCCATATTTGTAGAACCTACCGTAGAAAGAGTATCATCACTGACCATCAGCTTGGAATGCAAAAAACCTTTCTGATAAAGGTAAATCCTGACACCCGCACGCATGATATCATCCAAATAAGATAACGAACCTAAATGTGTTATCCATGTATCGGCACGTGCCGGTATCATAATGCGAACATCCACGCCTGCCAAAGCTGCCGTTTTCAATGCCATCAGAATAGGTTCGGTAGGCAACAGGTAAGGTGTTTGTATATAAAAATACTTTCGGGAGCTGCTGATAGCTATCAGTAGCCCTTGCATAATATCCCGCCATTCGCCTACAGGATCGGAAGTGACAATCTGTATCAGAGCCTTTCCAAAGATTCCGACTTCGGGGAAATAACGGGAGGAAGTGATAAGAGTACGGTCTACCACATACCAATCGGTCAAAAAAGCAGTCTGTAACCCATATACCGCTTTTCCTTCTATTTTAATGTGAGTATCCCGCCATATCCCCCATGGAAAGCCTTTCATATAGCGCAAAGCAATGTTCATCCCTCCCGTATAAGCCACACGACCGTCGATTACTACTATTTTACGGTGATTACGATAATTTACCTTACTGGTAAATAAAGGAAAACGGACTTTCAAAAAACTGCGTGCCTCAATACCTGCTCCCCGCATTTCATCAAAAAAAGCATGGGGAACTTTCCAGCAGCCCACATCGTCATATAGTAAACGCACTTCTACTCCCTGCCGCGCTTTATCTATCAACAAATCGCGCAGCAACCTGCCTGCCGGATCATCCTCAAAAATATAAAACTGCAAATGGATGTGATGCTTTGCCTTACTGATTTCTTTCATCAATGAATACAGCATGGAATAACCATCCGTAAAAACTTCCGTCGCATTTCCTTCAAAGGGCAAAGCATTATTCACTTTCCGGAAAAAACGCATCAACTGGTGCTGTTCATCAGGACACTTAAACGCCTTTTGCGCCTGATATTCTGCCATGGGACGTTTTATGAGACGGGTGAACCCTTTCTTGCTGATCAATTTCTCCTTACGTGTGCTTCTGCCGAAAAAGAAATAGAACACAAGCCCCACAATGGGCAGGAAAAAGAGCACAAGTACCCATGCCATTGTTTTAACGGGATTACGATTATCAAGTATCACTATAAAGATAGTTCCGATGATAATCACAAAATAAAGCACGTTAAAAGCAACAGCAAAGATTTCATTAAAGATACTCCACTCTACCATATAATTCCAGTAATTTACTTATAAGCAAACTTATAAAAAAAATCCCAACCTATAACAATATAGATTGGGAAAAGATTAAGATATAGTTTCATTTAAAAAGGACGCCGGCCATGTCTTCCCGGACCGGGACCAAAACCGGGACCGCCGAATCCCCTATGGCTATTCATCATCTTGTCACGGGCGGCTTTACTTCCAAAAATATTCAGACGATAGATAAAATGTACCATACAATAACTATTGATACTGTTGTATTCGGTAACCGAACGTACATCCGCAGTCAAAGAACGGCTGATATTGCTCTGTTGTTTTAAGATGTCGTACATTTCAAAACTAACAGTTGCAGCTCCTTTCAATAGACTTTGTGCTATTTGGGCATTCCAAATCAGTTCATTATTGTTCAAACTGGCATCATCATATCCTCTACGGGACTGGTTGGTGATATTAGTAGACAATGTCATCTGCCATGGTAAAGTGACATTGGTACTCGCTCCATATGAGAATGTATAAGGATTCTGGTTCTTTTCAGGACGCAGCTTGCTACGTTCCGCTGTATACTCAATAGAACCATTCAATGAAAATTCAAACCAGTCATTCCGATAGGACCCATTCAGATTCTCCGCCAAAGTCAAACCGGTAGTCGTATTCTTATCATCATGCAATGTTTCCTTATTGTATAAGAACGCTACCTGATTCCGGTAGCTCACACGAGAAAAAGAATTTATAGTAAACTTTTTATTCTTCAAAGCCGAATTAAAACCGAACATTCCAAACGCATTCCAGTTTCCATTGATATTCTGAGGAGTTGAAGTAGTACCACCCGTATTCTCATCATATACCGTACTATTACTGATACTATTCTGAGTAGCAGTGAAATTTACATGAGTCATTATGCCACGCTGCTTCTCGGCATTATAAGTGTTATAAAACAAACGCATGGTATGGGCAAACGAAGGCTTCAAACCTGGATTACCCACACGGATATTCAACGGATTGGAATTATCGACAATCGGCAACAGGTTTTCCATACTAGGCTGGCTACTACGCCCACGATAAGTGATACGCAACTGACTTACTTTGGAGAAGCGATAACGAAAATCCAGATTCGGAGCAAAATTGAATACCGTTCTTGTGGTATCAGTCATGTAATCTCCCTTCTTATAGGACAATTTCGTATTTTGAGGCTGTAAGGACATGCCGGCACTCAACTGATATTTCTCCCGGATAAATCGTAGTCCCAAAGAAATATCATGATTAAAGTATTTATATTCAGCATCCTTACTCAAGCTATCCACATAAGCAGTTTCATAGTTTTCGGGTAATCCGTCATTTATATCCCAAGGATACCCCAAATCGTATGTCGATTTATCACTCTTGCTATTCTTATATTGGAATCTATAACTAAATTGCAGGAAAGTAGCCCGTGCTATAGGTTCGCTATAAGTAAACTGTGCTGTATAATTATAATTTTTAGTAGGCATCGTAATGTATTGATTACGATGTTCTATAGAATCCCCTCCTAAATAGTTCTTTATCTGATAATAACGGGTTTCCGATTGAGCATACTGATCGCTGTCATCATCTCCATATCCAAATGAACCACGGAATGTAATGTTACGTCCCTCATTATTCAGTTTCCGGTTCAGCTGCAATGTTGCATTAGCCGACAAACTATTTGATTTGGACAGATTATGTTCATTGGTAGCATTAATACGAGTATCCCTTAACGGATCATCAGACTCTATATTGTCAAAGTTCAAATAATCATTGGGATTTACCACATACTGATAAGGATCCTCATTAAAAGTACCTGACTCTGCAACTGAAGCTCCCCTTGTCTTGTCATAAGAAACATTCGGCCGGAAAATAATATTGGTCATTGAATCGGGACGCCATTCCATACGGAAATCTGCCTTGAAACCTGTTTCCTTATTACTATTGGCTTTGTTTGAATTGGAATAAGAATCCCCCGACTGCAAAAAACGCTGTGAAGATCCGACTGTTACTACATCTGCATCACGATAGTTGTAACGCATACTACCTCCCAATTCCAGTTTTTCTGTTTCTGTAGCAAAATTCGCTCCTAGCATTTTAGTCGCGTTCAATCCATTGTTACGCCTCCAACGAGGTCCTCCTCCCGAAAATCCCTGATCATTCACATTATTGGCGGAACCAATAATAGAAACCTGAGTTTTATCATAAAAACGGTTAATCATAGCTCTTCCTGTATAACGGTCTTCCGTTCCGGCGCCTAAATCCACGTTTCCAAACCAGCCTTGATTCATCCCCTTCTTCACCGTCAAATCGAGCACTGTTTCCTCCTCACCATCATCAATACCCGTAATGCGTGCCAAATCGGATTTCTTATCATAGGTTTTCAGTTTTTCCACCATATCGACTGGCAAGTTCTTCAAACCGGTCTTCACATCACCGCCAAAAAACTCTTTGCCATCTACCATAATCTTTTTTACTTCCTTACCATTGATTTTGATATTACCATCGTCATCTATTTCTGCTCCCGGAAGTTTTTTCACCAATTCTTCCAACATCGCCCCCTCAGGAGTACGATAAGCAGAAGCGTTATAGCCAATAGTATCTTCTGAAATGGTTACCTGCGGAGCCTCGGCTACAATAACCGCCTCACCCAACATGATAGCATCGGTGGGTAAAGTGATCGTTCCAATATTAACACTCGGTTTACCAGCTGTCAGCTGCAAAGATTTTTCCTGAGTAAGGTAACCTACAAATGAAATTTTAAGTACATATTTCCCCGGACGGGCAGCAATAGAGAATACTCCGTTGTTATTGGTAACATTTCCTACCACCATTGTACTATCGGGTAGAGAAAGTAACTGTACGGTAGCTTGTCCAACCGGGCTTTTATCATCACCATCAATCACAGATCCCGTCACGGTTATGCGCTTGCCACTTTGCGCCCAAGAGAGAGTTGCACAGGTACATACCAGTAACAACAATAATACTAACTTCTTCATTTTTTCTTTTTCCTTGAAATTTTAATGCCTAATGTCCTTTGGACACTCTTGTCGACAAAAGGTTTAACGGAAAAATGTATTTATTTCTTAAACAATCGGTCAACCCGGCTTTTTTGTACACCAAATTCCAGACAAATAACATTAAAAACCATATAAACTATAGCAATGGAATTATCCGCTTCTTCCAGATTTCCATTATATACTCCTCTGACCAACATTACAATATAATAAATGCCCAACAAATAAATAGCATAACAAATAGCCTTGATACGTATTCGGGAAATCTTCTCATTCTCATCCTTCACTTTTGCCAAGAAGATCATAAACAAAGAAAACCAGATAAGTAACTTGATAGAAGCCTTTGTAAACAACAGGTTACTATCGTTTATCATGCCAAACATAAACATGAACAACGGTACGAAAACAGACAACAACAGAACAACATATCCCATCGTCCTACAATAAACCGGTAAAATTCCTTTCATTATTTTATATTTTAACGTACAAAAGTAATTATTTGTAAGCAAAGAACGGTCATCTTTTTGCTTTTTTACCTAAATTTGCAGGCAAATAATAGAAAATATGAGTAAACAAGAAGTTATTATCTGCCATAACTTAGAAGAAAATCTCAATAAGGCAATAAACCAATGCCCACATGACAAATTATTTGTCTTGGCTGACGAACATACACGTGAACTTTGCATTCCTGTTTTATCAGAATTTGATTGTATTAAAAATGCCCATTTTATTTATATAGGGGCTGAAGATGTGCACAAAAACTTGGAAACACTGGCATATGTATGGAAAGAGTTGGGAGATAAAGGTGCAAGCCGTCATTCGCTACTTATCAATTTAGGTGGAGGGATGGTTACAGATTTAGGAGGATTCGCCGCATCAACTTTCAAACGAGGGATCAAATATATTAATATTCCTACCACACTGCTGGCTATGGTTGATGCATCTGTAGGAGGCAAGACCGGAATCAATTTCAACGGATTAAAGAATGAGATCGGAGTCTTCTCTCCTGCCGAAAGTGTATTGATTGACGCTAATTTTCTAAAATCACTGGATATTCGCAATCTATTGTCCGGATACGCTGAAATGTTGAAACATGGTCTTATCAGCACCCATGATCATTGGATAGAATTGTTGAAATTTGACTTCAACAATATAGATTACAAGGTCTTACAGACTTTAGTCGGAAAATCTGTACAGATTAAAGAAGATATAGTGGAACAGGATCCTTTTGAAAGAGGAATCCGCAAAGCTTTAAATCTGGGACACACCGTAGGGCATGCTTTTGAAAGTCTGGCATTAGAAACACAGCATCCGATATTACATGGTTACGCTGTGGCATGGGGAATAGTTTGTGAACTTTATTTCTCCCATATCAAAACTGGTTTTCCTAAAGACATCGAAGAAACCCGGTTCAAAATCACTCCGGCAATATGGCTGTTTTTCCGGAAATGCAAAAATCCAGATGCCATTGCTGCCGCCGACAACGATGCGCCCTTACAGTCCAGTACCAGAATCGCCGGCGTGTCTGTGATCTCTGCAATCTCCCAGCTGCTGGCGGACGTTTCTGTTCCGCCCAAGCCGTCATAATAGCCCATGACACCCTCTAAAACTGCGATTCCCGCCTGTTCTTCCCGCACTGCATCCGCCAGAACCTCCCGCACGCCTTCCGGTGGCAGAAAAAAGCTATCGAGATTTCGCCCGGGAATGCCGAGCACATAGCGGTGAAACATTGGATCGATATAGTCCGGTCCACATTTGCACGCGACCGGATTCAGACCGCGGCGGCGAAGGATTTCACGCTTTCCGCGCTTGGGGAAAAGCCGCTTTTCGAAGTCTTGCCCCTGCGCAAGCTACGGCATGATGATGGCATCCGCCGGCTTTCCCTGGTATGATTCACTGTTGGTAAGTCTGACGGTCTATACGGGCGCGTTCCAGTTCGTTCTGATTACGTTTCTTTCTAGCGGCGCTTCCCTCATCACCATTGCGCTCACTGCACTTCTGATGAACAGCCGCCAGAGTTTTTACAGCATTACCTTCCTGAAGGAATTCAAACAGATGGGGCGCCGCAAGCTGTACATGATTCACACGATGACCGATGAGACATACGCCGTAAACTGTACCTTAGATCTTCCGAAAAAAGAAAAAGAGGACACCATGTTCCTCGTCGCTCTGTTCAGCCGCTGCTATTGGATAGTTGGTTCGGTTCTTGGCGGCATTTTAGGCCAGATCGTTCCATTTGACCTGACGGGCCTTGATTTCTGTATGACAGCCCTGTTTCTCATTATCTTCATTGACCAATGGGAAAAAGCAGAGAAGCACACGCTGTCGCTGTCTCCGCTCTGATCACCTTCGGACTCCGTGCACTCCCGTTTCTTGCATTTTCCGGCAGCCGTAAAATGCCCGCATCACTCGAACGACTCGGCCAGGCACTGCCGTCTGCCATCATGGCGGTACTGATCATTTACTGTATGAAAGATATTCCCACCGGCGGTATCTCTGCCGCAGTACCGAAACTGCTCGCAGCAGCGGTCGTTTTTATCACCTACAAATGGAAACACCAGACCCTCGTCTCCATCCTTCTTGGAACCATTTCGTATATGATGCTTCTGCGTCTCTTTTAAAAAGAAACGGTGCAGTTCTGAATTCATGGCAGAAATTCAGAACTGCACCGTTTTTCTATTCTCTATATGCATTAGAAGGATTGGCAATTATTCGATGACTTCGTACTCTCCGTCGCCCGTCTTTTTGAATAACGGAAGCTTCTGCAGAAATACAATATCTTTTCGATCAGCAGCATCGCCCTCAGCAAGGATCGCTGCTTTTTTTACAACCTCTGCACTGGCATTCGCCATCAGGCATTCCAGTGCGTGCAGGGACTCGCCGGTGGAAATGACATCATCCAGCAGGCAGACACGTTTGCCGCGGATTTTATCTGCGTCTTTTCCATCCAGATAAAGATGCTGCTCACCCGCTGTTGTAATCGAATGAACGGATGCGGAAACCACATCTTTCATGTAGGATTTTGTGCTTTTTCGTGCAACGATAAATTCTTTATGGCCCAGCTCTTTGCTTACTTCATACGCTAGGGCAATACCTTTCGCTTCTGCGGTGACAATGGCATCGACTTCTCCGATTTTTGCGACCAGATCCGGCGCACATGCACTTACCAGCTCGGTGTCACCAAGGACAACAAAGCTTGCAAACGCCATCTCCTCACTGATCGGGATAAATGGAAGTGTTCTTTTCACTCCGCAGAGCTCCATGCTGTATTCTTTCATACGATTTTCCTCTTATGTTACTGAATTTATAATCCAAGCAGTTTTGCAGCAACACCGGCCAGCATTCCGAGGAACGGGTTTGTTACTGCAGTGACAACCATTGTGGTTCCGCCGACGGCTGCATTGACAGCGAAGGCAGACGGCGCATCCAGTACAACGGTTTTGAAGATACCGAGTACAAACAGGAAACCTGCGATCGAAGAAGACGGAACAAATTTTCCGATTTTCGGAAGCAGTTTCAGAAGCAGAATTACACCGATCACAACCATCATGATGACACCAGCCCATACAGCGTGCGGTGCATTGGCAGTTGCGGAAATGATTGCCTCAACCGGGGCTCCTCCGAAAAAGGAAGAAAACATATCGGCCAGGGAAGAAATCACGGTCAGGTTATCGACGTTGTAATTTCCGCCGGTTGCCATTCCTGCGGTAATTCCGCCGAAGGAAATGTTGGAACCAATGTTCAGGCAGACCATACCGAGTGCGCCGAGAATTACGTTGGCATTGATTGTAAATTTCTGGCGGACAAATTTATCATCCTCTACGACAATGCTGGATTTCTCTTTGTTGAAAAATGCATTGGCAATGCAGGATGCTACAACGGAAATGACGATGGTATAAACCAGGGTATTGGCACTGGCTTTGGTAAAGTAATAGGTGATCAGTGCTGCGGCCAGGGAAACACCGCCGGAAATGGCATCACTCTTGATCATATCGATCGCGGCCTTTACCAGAATGATACCGACACCGGCCATCATTCCATAGGCAACATCCTCACCTACAAAGTTTACGATTTTTGTCAGCAGTCCAAACACTCCGATCAGAGCCATAATCACACCGCCGATAAAAATCATCGTACAGCGTTCCGAACGGTCTTTTCCAGCCGTTCCGGCGTAAGTGATCGTCTCCGCCTGGAAGGAAATTGGTGCGACACTCTGCGTAATCGTATTGCCCACCGCACCAACAAAGAATGCCAGCGCCGTCGGAACCGATGCAAATCCAAACGTCAGAGCAAGAAGACCCTGCGGCAGACCATTCAGCACAACGCCGATGATTGCCAGAAGATCTGTTAAAATGGCTTTCATACTAAATACTCCTCCTCACTATGAAATATGTCGTTTTGAAGCAAAGAAAAGTGTAGCACCAAAACCGGTCAAAGTAAACCAGATCAGTCATGAAAGGTTTTTGTCAGTGATAATAAGTCAATCTTATATACAAAATATTATTATTTCTGTGTGCTAATAAATCAAGAGGATTTTTAAATGTCTGCATAACCAATAATCAATAGTTACAAAACTGGGTGCCATTATTTGGAATTGTGCATATAGAAGCGAAGAAAAAGATTTGCTATACTAAATCTGTATGAGGGTTTTTATCACAGTTATAAGAAATGGAAAGGGGATTTTTACTTATGGCAATTACAGAGACAAAAACAAAATATGGACAGATTCATGGTGTGCAAAAAGACGGCTACACGGTATTCCGCGGCGTTCCGTACGCAAAGCCGCCGGTAGGCGAAAAACGATTCTGCCCGCCGGAAGAGCCGGCGTGCTGGGAGGGCGTTTATAAGGCGGATCATTTCGGATGCGTCTGCCCGCAGACCGAGCATGAGCCGGACTCCTTCTATGGAAAAGAGTTTTATCTCGACCCGGAATTCGGCATGAAGCAGAGTGAGGACTGTCTGTACTTAAATATCTGGACACCGGCAAATACAGTGGATGAAAAACTGCCGGTTGCTTTCTGGATTCACGGCGGCGCGTTTATGCACGGCTTCAGCCACGAATCCGAATTTGATGGATCTGCTTACTGCGAACGCGGCGTGATTCTCGTTACGATCAATTACCGTCTCGGTGCTTTCGGATTTCTGGCACATCCGTGGCTGTCCGAGGAGAGCGGTGTCGGAAGAAGCGGAAACTACGCGATTCTCGACCAGATCGCAGCACTGAAATGGGTAAAAGAAAATATCGCAGCATTCGGCGGCGACCCGGAAAATATCACCGTATTCGGCCAGTCCGCGGGATGCATGAGCGTACAGACACTCGTCAGTTCTCCGCTGACTGAAAACTGGATCAGCAAAGCCATTTTCCAGAGCGCCGGCGGCTACGACACCGGACTGAACCGCGATATGCCGCTTTCCGAGGCAGAAACCATCGGCCAGGAATTTATAGAGCTTAGCGGAGCAAAATCGCTGGAAGAACTGCGTGCGATTCCGGCTGAGAAAATTGTGGAGCTGCAGGAGGAGTTTGGCCGCGTAAATCCATCGAGAATGCTGAGCTTCGTACCGAACATCGACAATCATCTGCTGACCTGCGGCTATAACGATGCCGTAACCGAAGGAAAAATCAAGGACATCCCATATATGCTCGGATCAACCGCAGACGACATCGGCGTGTTCCCGGAGATGAAAGAAAAAGGCGAGCACGGCGGCATCTATAAGGGATGCATCAACTGGAGCATTGCGCTGGAAAAACTCGGAAGAAAACCGGCTTACGTTTACTACTTCACCCGTGCCCTGTTAGGTGACGACGCCGGAGCGTTCCATTCCTCCGAACTCTGGTACATGTTCGGAACCCTGGGCCGAAGCTGGCGCCCGAAAACTGAAGGCGACTATGCCCTCAGCAAAGAAATGATGGACGACTGGACCAATTTCATGAAAACCGGAAACCCGAACGCAGAGGGAAAAGACGACTGGAAACCATGCACAAAGGACGACCCGTATGTGCAGGTGCTGGATGTGAGAAAATAAGCAGAAGGAAATAAAAATGGCAATCGAATATAAAAGACTTACCCAAAAGGAACTGGATTTTTTCATTCAGATGAGAATCCATCAGCTTCGCGAAGAGGGGGCAAAAGAAGAAATTGATTTAGCACCTGCGTTAAAAGATTACTATGAACGTCATATGGCGGATGGTACTTTTGTATCTTGGATTGCTGTTGACGGAGAGAGCATCATCGCAACAAGTGGAATGTCATTTGTAGAAAAACCTCCATACTTTGGATGCCCGAGCGGCAGAATTGGATTACTGTCCAGTATGTTTACAGATCCGGCGTATCGAAGAAGAGGTATTGCAAAAGAATTGCTGTCCCGTGTGATAGAAGATGCAAAAGAATATGGATGCGGAACAATACAGATTACGGCATCGGATATGGGCGTTAAGTTGTATACAGATTTTGGATTTGTGCACAATGGGAATTTTATGCAGTATAAATTGTAATGCCCCTCAGAAAGAGGAAAAATTAGAATAAAGAAAGAGCAGCATTTTACCGGCGTGTGAAAGGTAAAAATGCTGCTCTTTTTGCGTGGCAGAATCAGTCGTCCAGATCGTTGCGCTCGCGGAAGATCTGATAAATGGTGTCGATCAGTTCATCGTCATCGAGGCCTTCGAACTCGGCTTCGTTGACATCGAGATTCTCGGAAATGATGCGCAGAATGTGTACCGGTTCGTCATCGCCGCCGTCGGCCGGATAGAGAACGGCGTACTCATCCTCCTTGTATTCTACGATATCCAGAAGCTCAAAACGGACAGAATTTCCGTCCTGATCGGTAAGGACAATAAGATTGGAATCCATAATTGCAATATACTCCTTTATGTGTTATTTTTGCCGCTCAAAAACATGCAAATATAAATTTATTGCAACTGTTCAGAGTCAGCCTCCAAAATGCTACGCATTTCGTCGGTGTGGCGTATCCGTCAAATAAAATTTCAAAAACAGTTTTAAAAATGCAAGCATTTTATACCTGTTTTTTGAAATTTTATTTGGCTCTGAACAGTTACAATTTATTATACTATGAGCAGTTGGGTTTGAAAAGAAAAAAGTGTCTGGTGCGATACGCTTGATATTTTGCGCTGATACGGTATAATGACAACAGAGTAAAAACGGACGGCTGTGGCCGTGCCAGGAAAAATGGGGGAAAGGAAGAACTTATGAATTATCAGGTATTAGATGTCAAAGTAAAGGATACAGAAGAAATCGGAAAATTATACACGTATTTTCTGGACAATTCACAGGAAATTGATCCGAACCGTGTGCGTCCGGTCATCGTGATCTGCCCGGGCGGCGGATATGGAATGGTCTCCGACCGCGAAGCAGAGCCGATTGCGATGAGGTTTTTAGGAGCAGGTTATCATGCCGTTATTCTGCGCTACAGCGTTGCACCGGCAGCTCATTACCCGACCGCACTTCGCCAGCTTGCCTGGACTGTTGCGTATCTGCGGGAGCATGCGGCAGAATATCACATTGATCCGAACAAAGTAGTAGTAGCCGGATTTTCCGCAGGTGGCCATCTGGCGGCATCGTACGGTGTATTCTGGAAAAAGAAAACATTTCTTGCAGAAGAGCTTGAAGTAGACGCGAAGCAGCTTCGCCCGAACGGACTGTTGTTATCCTATCCGGTAATCACATCCGGTCCGAAGGCACACCGCGATTCCTTTAAAAATCTGCTGGGCGATCAGTATGATAACCTTGTAGATGAAATGTCTCTGGAAAATCAGGTCACTCTCGATACACCGAAAACGTTTCTGTGGCATACCGCGCCGGACGACTGTGTGCCGGTAGAAAACTCCATTCTGTTCTTTACAGCACTGCATGCACTGGAGATTCCGGTAGAAATGCATATTTATCCGGTCGGCGGCC
>OGZW01003015.1_pt1 | contig 12766 bp, 9 predicted proteins | sample 1577001 | NCBI WGS metagenome assembly OGZW01 (sample SAMEA3541519, study PRJEB24748) | human gut metagenome | biome: human gut; feature: human-associated habitat; material: faeces | place: China | collected 2012 | reverse complement strand
GTGACGAAGCTATTTTGAAATCAGATGTAGAAGAGGCCCGTATGGATGCCTTGTATAATGGACGCAGATTTGACGGCGATCCTTATTGTGTAATTCCTGAAGAGATTGCTGTGCAGAAGTTGTTCCTGCATCAGGCAAAGTTGGACAGTATCGAGGTTTCCGAAGCGGAAATCATCCAGCGTGTGGATATGATGACCAACATGTACATCCAGCAGATCGGTTCCAGAGAGAAGATGGAGGAGTATTTCAATAAAACTTCCACCCAGATTCGTGAGACGCTGCGTGATAATGCACGTGACGGATTGACCGTTCAGAAGATGCAGCAGAAACTGGTAGGAGAAATCAAAGTGACTCCGGCAGAAGTACGCCGTTATTTTAAAGACCTTCCACAAGATAGTATTCCTTACATTCCGACACAGGTAGAAGTGCAGATCATTACTTTACAACCGAAAATTCCTATCTCGGAGATTGAGGATGTAAAAAAGACGTTGCGTGATTATACGGATCGTGTGACAAAAGGAGAAATCGACTTCTCTACATTGGCGCGTTTGTATTCGGAAGACAAGGCATCTGCCATTAAAGGTGGTGAATGTGGATTCATGGGACGTGGTATGATGGACCCTGCTTATGCGAATGTAGCGTTCAGTTTGCAAGATCCGAAGAAAGTTTCCAAGATTGTGGAGTCGGAATTTGGTTTCCACATTATCCAGTTGATTGAAAAACGTGGTGACCGTGTCAACACTCGCCATATCTTGTTGCGTCCGAAAGTATCGGAAAAAGAACTGACCGAGGCTTGTGCCCGTCTGGATTCTATTGCTGATGATATTCGTGCCAACAAATTTACATTTGATGATGCGGCTGCCGTTATCTCACAGGATAAAGATACTCGTAACAACCATGGTATTATGGTGAACATCAATGAAAATTCAGGTGTGACTACTTCTAAGTTCCAGATGCAGGATCTTCCTCAAGACGTTGCTAAAGTAGTGGATAAGATGAATGTAGGCGAAATTTCCAAAGCCTTTACAATGATTAATGAGAAGGATGGAAAAGAAGTATGTGCTATCGTGAAGTTGAAAGCAAAAATCAACGGTCATAAAGCAACCATTGCAGAAGACTATCAGGACTTGAAAGAAATTGTGATGGACAAACGCCGTGAAGAGATGTTGCAGAAATGGATTCTGGACAAACAGAAACATACTTATGTACGCATCAACGAAAACTGGCAGAAGTGTGACTTCAAGTATCCGGGTTGGGTCAAGAAGGACTGATGTAACCTTGCTTTGATTTTATATGCTGAAAACAAATAAAAAAAATAAACAACAAGACAGGCATAGATGGCTCCTTATAGGCTTTCTATGCCTGTTTGGTGTATGTCTTGTAGCACAAGTGAGGCCAACAGGACAGAAACCTGTGACAGGGGATTCAATTAAATCGGCTGCGGATACGTCTAAGTCGGCTCCAAAAGCCAAAACACCGGCAGGCAATAAGAAACAGTCGGACAACAAGAAGCAACCGGAGAATAAAAAGACCAAAGTTTATCTGCTTCATGCTGATGAAGGTCAGGCGGATAAGTTGGCGCGTCCGGATGTGCAGGTGTTGATTGGTAACGTGAAATTGCGGCATGACAGTATGTATATGTACTGTGATAGTGCGCTGATTTTTGAGAAAACCAACTCTGTGGAGGCCTTCAGTAATGTGCGTATGGAACAGGGAGACACTTTGTTCATCTACGGTGATTATCTTTATTATGACGGAATGACGCAAATAGCGCAGCTTCGTGAAAATGTGAAGATGATTAATCGGAACACCACCCTGTTGACAGATAGCTTGAACTACGACCGTCTCTACGACCTCGGATATTATTTCGAGGGAGGAACCTTGATGGATGAAGAGAATGTATTGACTTCCGATTGGGGAGAATACAGTCCTGCAACAAAACAGTCGGTATTCAATCATGATGTGAAGTTGGTAAACCCAAAGTTTGTGTTGACTTCCGATACATTAAGGTATAATACGGAAAGCAAAATCGCAGTTATTCTCGGACCTTCCAATATCGTCAGTGATAATAATCATATCTATTCGGAACGGGGATTTTATAACACAATGACCGAACAAGCCGAATTGTTAGACCGTTCGGTACTGACCAATCAGGGAAAGAAACTGGTAGGCGACAGTCTGTTCTATGACCGTATCATCGGTTATGGCGAGGCGTTCGATAATGTGAAGATGACAGATTCCATTAATAAGAATATGCTGACGGGTGATTATTGTTTCTATAATGAATTGACAGACTCCGCGTTTGCGACGAAACGTGCGGTGGCAATCGACTACTCGCAAGGGCCTGACAGTCTTTTTATGCATGGCGATACATTGCAGTTGGTGTCTTACAACCTGAATACCGATTCCGTTTTCCGGTTGATGAAAGCTTATCACAAGGTACGTATGTATCGTACGGATGTTCAGGGAGTATGTGACTCACTGGTCTATAATTCGAAGGATTCCTGTATGACCATGTATACCGACCCTATTCTTTGGAATGAAGGGCAGCAACTACTTGGCGAGCAGATCAAGATTTATATGAATGACAGCACGATTGACTGGGCGCATATCATCAACCAGGCGTTGACGGTGGAAATGAAAGATTCTATTCATTATAACCAAGTGTCCGGCAAAGAGATGAAAGCCTATTTCATTAATGGAGATATGCGTCATATTGAAGTGATTGGTAATGTGTTGACCGCTTTCTATCCGGAAGAAAAAGACAGTACGATGACCGGATTTAATTGTCTGGAAGGTAGTGTGCTTCATCTTTATATGAAGGATAAGAAGATGGAAAAAGGACTGTTTATCGGTAAATCCAACGGAACGATGTATCCGATGGACCAGATACCGCCTGATAAATTACGTCTTCCCACTTTTGCCTGGTTCGACTATGTCCGTCCGCTGAATAAGGATGATATCTTTAACTGGCGGGGTAAGCGTGCGGGTGATACACTGAAACCGACCACCGACCGGCGACCCAAAACAGAAAAGCGAAACTTAATAAATATGAAGTAGTATGGGAATGTTTAACTCAATGAGAAAGCCCCGTGGCTTTAATCATCAATACATTTATGTAGACGAGCGGAAAGAAAAGCTCGCAAAGATGGAGGAGAACGCCAAACGTGACTTGGGGATGCTTCCGGAAAAGGAATTTAATCCGGAGGATATTCGCGGTAAGTTCATCGAAGGTACTACGCATTTGAAAAGAAGAAAAGCGAGTGGCCGCAAACCGGTCTCTTTCGGAATCATACTGATAATCATTGCTTTCCTTCTTTATCTGTGGCATTATTTGGCGACAGGAAGCTGGAACTTTTAATTATTAATTTACGAAGAATGAGCGATATAATTCATTTGTTACCTGATTCGGTAGCTAACCAGATTGCTGCCGGTGAAGTGATACAACGTCCCGCGTCTGTCATCAAGGAGCTAGTGGAGAATGCGATTGATGCAGATGCACAAAATATACATGTATTGGTGACTGATGCAGGTAAAACCAGCATTCAGGTGATTGATGATGGAAAAGGAATGTCCGAAACGGATGCCCGTCTTTCTTTTGAGCGACATGCCACTTCTAAGATACGTCAAGCGGCGGATCTGTTTGCTTTGCGTACAATGGGATTTCGCGGAGAGGCATTGGCTTCTATCGCTGCTGTGGCACAGGTAGAGTTAAAGACACGTCCGGAATCGGAAGAGTTGGGCACGAAGCTGGTGATTGCAGGCTCTCAAGTGGAAAGCCAAGAGGCTGTGTCCTGTTCTAAAGGAAGTAACTTCTCTGTAAAGAACCTATTCTTTAATGTACCTGCCCGTCGTAAATTTCTAAAGGCTAATTCAACGGAATTGAGTAACATCCTTGCCGAATTTGAACGGATCGCTTTGGTGCATCCGGAGGTTGCCTTTTCGCTTTATAGTAATGATTCGGAGTTATTCAATCTTCCAGTATCACAATTACGCCAACGTATCCTTGCTATTTTCGGTAAGAAGCTCAATCAGCAGTTACTGAACATAGAGGTCAATACTACCATGGTGAAAATCTCCGGATACGTAGCCAAGCCGGAGACTGCCCGTAAGAAAGGGGCACATCAGTATTTCTTTGTCAACGGGCGTTATATGCGTCATCCTTATTTTCATAAGGCAGTCATGGAGGCTTATGAACAGTTGATTCCCACCGGTGAACAGATTTCCTACTTTATCTATTTCGATGTAGATCCGGCTAATATTGACGTGAATATCCATCCGACAAAGACTGAAATCAAGTTTGAAAATGAACAGGCCATTTGGCAGATACTTTCAGCATCCGTGAAGGAGTCGTTGGGTAAATTCAGTGCGATCCCTTCTATTGATTTTGATACGGAAGACATGCCTGACATTCCGGCATTTGAGGAAAAGATATCTTCCGAGCCTCCGAAGATACATTATAATACAGACTATAATCCGTTTAAAGTCTCTACTGGTGGTGGCGGGTCGTACAGCCGTTCGAAAGTGGAATGGGAAGATTTGTACGGAGGGCTGACGAAAGCCAGTAAGATGAACAATCCGCAGCCGGAACCCGAAATGAATTGGGAGGATTCTTCTATTGGGAGTGAACCGGCTTTCGTTGAAGAAAAGATGGAGACGGTCACCTCTGCCGCTTCTTCTACTTTGTATGCCAGTGAACCGGTGATAGAGAAAGGAAATCAGCATTTGCAGTTTAAAGGGCGGTTTATTCTGACTTCAGTTAAATCCGGTCTGATGCTAATTGATCAGCATCGGGCACACATACGGGTACTTTTTGACCGCTATATGGTGCAGATCCAACAGAAGCAGGGGGTATCACAAGGTGTTCTGTTCCCGGAAATATTACAATTACCGGCTTCCGAGGCTGCTGTACTGCAAAGTATTATGGATGATTTGTCTGCGGTCGGTTTTGATTTGAGTAATCTGGGAGGCGGTAGCTATGCCATTAATGGTATTCCTTCGGGGATTGAAGGGCTGAATCCGGTGGAACTGGTGCGTAATATGCTGCATACAGCGATGGAAAAAGGAAGTGATGTCAAGGAAGAAATCCAAAGTATTCTGGCATTAACATTGGCCCGTGCAGCGGCTATTGTTTACGGACAGGTGTTGAGTAATGAAGAAATGGTAAGCCTTGTAGATAACCTTTTTGCCTGTCCCTCACCGAATTACACCCCTGATGGGAAAACTGTTTTGACAACAATCAAGGAGGAAGACATCGAAAGATTATTCAAATAAAACAAATAATTTCATCTTTTTCTAAAACCTTTTAGTTCAGTTCGTGTTATTTAAATAGTTCAACAAAGAAAAAGATTTAAATAACCACTTAACTATTAGGTATATGAAAAAGATTCTGATGTTGCTGGCTTTTGCCGGCGTTGCGTCTGTCGCTTCTGCGCAGCAGACAATGACTGTAACTGAATACGAAGTGATTCAGGTACAAGATAAATATCAAGTAATAACTAATCCTTTCTGGAGTAACTGGTTCTTCTCTATAGGAGGCGGCGCCCAGGTGCTATATGGAAACAATGACCATATCGGCAAATTCAGAGACCGTGTTGCTCCTACATTTAACGTGTCTGTCGGCAAATGGGTAACTCCGGGATTCGGATTGCGTTTGCAATACAGCGGATTGCAGGCAAAAGGATTCACTACCAGCGAAACTGCTAATTATGTAGTGGGTGGTCCGAGAGAAGACGGTTCTTACAAACAAAGATGGGACTACATGAACTTGCATGGTGATTTGATGATTAACTTGAACGCACTTTTTGGTGGATACAATCCGAACCGTGTATATGAAATTATCCCTTATATAGGTGCCGGTTGGGCTCATGCTTATTCTCGTCCTCACACTAACTCCGCTACTTTCAATGCAGGTATTATCAACCGCTTCCGTTTGTCGAATGCTGTTGACTTGAATCTGGAGTTGAGTGCAACAGGTCTGGAAGGCAAGTTTGACGGAGAACATGGAGGTAGACCCGATTATGATGGTATCTTAGGTGCTACCCTCGGTGTGACTTATTACTTCCCTACTCGCGGATTCCAACGTCCTACTCCACAGATTATCTCTGAACTCGAATTGAATCAGATGCGTAATCAGATGAATGCAATGGCGGCAGCTAATATGCAATTGCAACAACAGTTGGCAAATGCACAACAACCAGTAGAAGTAGAAGATACTGAAGAAGTTGTTATCACAGATACTAACATTGCTCCGCGTACCGTATTCTTCAAGATCGGTTCTGATAAATTATCTCCGCAAGAAGAAATGAACTTGTCATATCTTGCCAGCAAGATAAAAGAATCTCCGAATGCTACATACACAATCAACGGATATGCTGACTCTGCAACCGGTACTCCTGCTTTCAATCAGAAGTTAAGTTTGGAACGTGCACAGGTTGTTAAAGACTTGTTAGTTAAGAAGTATGGCATCTCTGCCGATAGACTGAAAGTTGCAGCCGGTGGTGGTGTTGACAAATTCGGTCAACCGATTCTGAACCGTGTAGTATTGGTAGAATCTGCACAGTAATAAAAAGTAAAAAAGCGATTTCAGCATTCAGCGATTCTCTGTAATCGCTTGCTGGAAAGGAAAAGCGGCTGAAAGCGAACCCTGAAAAGAGAGGTTCATGCTTTCAGCCGCCTTTTTTATATCTGTTATTTGGGGGTATCTCCTCTGATATTTTGTTTTTGTTTTAGTTTATTTGACAGGCTGATAATCTCTGAATTTTCCATAAAATCTTGGGGTCGGCACATAAATAGGTTGACTGGGAATACCGATATTTTGCAGTTTGCCTTCCTGACGGAGTCGGCGAATATGAATCATGGCTGTGGAACGTACCATCCCTGTGATGCCTTGAAAGTCGGAACGTTGCATAATCTGATGATCGCTGAAATACTCTTTTAGCCGCATGTCTATCTCTATTTCCGATAATTTGGCAGAGTGCTTGACCCGCTTCATTTGCTTTATTTTTATATATCCGACAGATTGTTTCAGCTTCTTGTCCGAACGAAACTGTATCGCTTTTAATTTTACTTTTGAATTTCTGCGGGGAGTATCTGCAGAGATCTGTTCTCTGTTCAATCGGATTTTTAATCCGATTGCTTTGAGCATCAGGATTTTCAATCCGAACTATATATTAAAGTATAGGTGTATTGCGGATTATAAATCCTGATACTCGGAGAACGGCGGATTGCAAATCCGCCGGGACGCCGGGACGCATAATGTTTGGTAACTAGCTAACCTTCCGCTGTTATTTTTTCTAAGTATATGTCCTTCTTTAGCTAAATATCGGCAATGAGACTTTCAAATTAGGATATTTGTCACCCAATTGTTTCAAGAAGTCATTGCCAATGATAATATCCTGTATTGTTTCTTGTGGATCTGTCGGAATCTCCGGGATATTTGTAAATATCAGACAGGAGTAGATAATGAGTTCAACAGGTTTCTCATCGGTTTGCAATGAAAGTTTGTATGCTTTCACGTTGTTTCCTCTGGCTTGTGCCTGTGCTTGTACTTGTCCCTCCATAGGAATTGCGATGAGACGGGAATTTTCAAGACGCGCCTGATTGAATACAAAATGATTGTCGATTTCTCCATCTGTGTCTGTATCGAATAGGTGCAGATTGTCTCCGCTCAATACCAGATATTTGGGAGTTTGTACGGTATTGAAACGTACAGTTCCTAAAGTGGCCATTCCTTTCAGCTTATCTTTCATCCCGTCTTTGAGTGCGGATGCTACACCATACTCATTGCTGGCATAGTTGAAAGCGTCAATTTTTTCTTCTCCCATAGCTTCTTTCAGGAAAGATAAATCAGAGTTTAAGCAGAGTTTTTTATACTGTTCTGCATTTGCAAATTCAGCTTTGAAATCGGTGTTGTTCACTACTTGTGCCTGTTGCGAGTTTTTGTTTTTCATGTAAAACCAGTATCCTAGATATAGAACAATGAAAATGACCGGAATAAAGGTGTAAATAGACATAGTTTGTACTTTTTAATGTTATTAATAATGGTTTGTTTTATACTTCCACGGGTTTCACTTCTTTCTTTTTTCCAGGAATACATCCCCAAATGATAAGGGCAATTATAAGAAGTCCGACAGCTTTACCACCATAACGGGAATAGAAACCGACCTTGTTCAACTTCTCTCCATCCAAATTATTTTCTTTTAGGATGGTAGCCAGTTGTTCTTCCGTCAGTTCATAGTAAGTGTCTTCCTTTTCGCAATAGCCGACCAGGCGAGGCTCTTTCTCTATGTATAGAGGGAGAAGGTAAGCGATGTTGAACTCCTGATGGAAAGTTGCCAGATCAATGTAGTTTCCATCGTCTGTTTGGTACTCTTCGGTATCAGGCAAATCTGCTACTTTGGTTAATACTTCGCGGTCGCCGAAAGGGATTTTTAAACCACGTGCGGATACTGTTTGGCAAGATAAGAAAAGAATGCCGCCAAGTGCAAATAGAAATTTAAGGTGCTTCATGCTTCTTGTGTTTAAGTGAATAATTTGTGTGATTTTTATTGATATTGTGGCAAAGATAGGAAAAAGAAGAATAAAAGCCGTATAATTGTTTGAAATTTGTAAGCTCTATTCTTTTTTATAAAATGAGGAGATTTTTTTCCTGATTTAGAGGATTTGTATCCTGATTTATGCAATTGATGTAAAATTGCATTATTGGGATAATCCAAATAATTTAATAACAATTGATTGGAGCTATTAATAATTATCTATATTTGTGCTATAGAACTCAAATCTGGAATATTATGGACGACTTTAATACCGTATATGCACTACTCGTTTTAGTTATGTTATTTATTTTATTGAGTAGGTTGGACAATCGCTTCGGAAAGATAGAGAAAGAGTTGAATGAGATAAAGAAACGGATGGAAGATTATCTCAAGGTTCAGCAAAATTCTGTTGCTGAAGCCTCCAAGCCGAAAGAGGAAATATCAGAAAAAGAAACAAAAGATATTCCTGTGATGCCTCAAGCGGCAGAGCATGTTAAGGCAGTAAAGACCGGACAACGAGAAGAGGCTGTTCAGGAAAAACACGAACCGGTTGTTGAAGCAGTTGTCCGTGAGACATTGGAAAAGACGCCTGAAAAGACGCTTGAAACAAGAATGGAGGAAGTTTGCGTAGAGGCTGTTCGGAAGGAATCCGCTGAATCTTCGACTGTGCCAGTTGTACCGGTTACTCCGGTTGTTCCGGTTGCCCCGACTGTTCCGAAACAAAAGAAGCAGGTGAACTATGAAAAATTCATCGGTGAGAATCTTTTCGGAAAGATTGGTATCCTTATATTTGTAATCGGTGTAGGTTTCTTTGTAAAGTATGCCATTGATAAAAACTGGATTAATGAAACCTTCCGTACCGTGCTTGGTTTCTTGACGGGAGCTGTATTGCTGGCTGTTGCCGAACGGTTGCAAAAGAAATACCGAACCTTCAGTTCGCTGCTTGCGGGTGGTGCTTTCGCTGTGTTCTATCTTACAGTTGCCATTGCTTTCCATTATTATCATATTTTCTCGCAGACTATGGCCTTTATCATTCTGATTGGTGTCACAGTGTTTATGTCTATTCTGTCTGTGGTATATAATCGGCGTGAGTTGGCTATCATTTCTCTTGTAGGAGGATTCCTTGCGCCATTCATAGTGAGTAGCGGGGAAGGAAGTTATTTGGTACTGTTCACTTACGTGAGCATATTAAACTTGGGTATGTTCGGACTTTCCATTTATAAAAAGTGGAGTGAACTTCCAATGATTTCATTTGTCTTTACTTGCCTGATAATGGGAATCTTTCTTTTGTTTAACTATACCTCTAGTTCTACGGTTATTTCGAACCATCTGTTTTGGTTTGCTACTCTGTTCTATTTTATCTTTCTACTTCCGGTGTTCTCTATCCTTCGTGGAGAGAATATGCGGACGATGAGCCGGGGATTAGTATTCGTCATTATAACGAATAATTTTATCTATTTGCTTTCAGGAGCCTTATTCTTGCAGAATATGGGATTGTCTTTCAAAGCAAGCGGCTTGTTGAGCCTGTTTATCGCTCTTGTTAATTTAGGACTGGTTCTTTGGTTGTGGAAGAATAGGAAGGAATATAAATTCCTCGTGCATACCACGTTGGGGCTTGTGCTGACATTTGTCTCCATTACAGTTCCGATTCAACTGGACGGAAACTATATAACCTTGCTTTGGGCATCGGAAATGGTATTGCTGTTGTGGCTCTATGTTAAGTCGAAAATTAGAGTATATGAGTATGCGGCTAAAGTTCTGGTAGGACTCACTTTCGTTTCTTACTTGATGGATGTGTATAGTGTGATGTTTGAACATCATTCCTTAGATACAATTTTTCTGAATAGTTCATTTGCCACCTCTTTGTTTGTGGGATTAGCGACAGGAGCATTTGCTTTATTAATGGAATATTATCATTCCTTCTTCTCTACGGCACGCCGGTTGAAATACAGCTTCTGGAATCCTTTTATGCTTATCGTCTCCGTAATCATACTTTATTATACATTTATGATGGAATTCAATTTGTATTTTGAAGGGGCGACGAGAAGCGGAGCTATGTTCTTGTTTACAGCCATATCCATTTCGAGTGTTTGCTATGCTTTCAGAAAACGATTCCCGATAACGAAACATCTCACTTCTTATATCTTGACTATCGGGGCAAACGTACTTGTATATATTATAAATATATGGGGCGACCAGAGAATATGGACTTCCCCTCCTGTTGTACTACCATGGCTGACAGCTGTGTTCGTAATAGCGAATTTGTATTATGTAGCACGTATGTACTATACATCAATCGGCATAAAATCCCGTTTCACCGTATATCTGAATATTCTTGCCACGCTCCTTTGGCTGACAATGGTACGCTCTTTCCTTTGGCAAGTAGGAGTGGACGATTTCAGTGCCGGGCTGTCACTCTCATTAAGCATTGCCGGGTTCGTCCAAATGGGGTTGGGCATGCGCCTGCATCAGAAACTACTCCGTATGGTGAGCCTTGCGACTTTCGGATTAGTCCTGCTCAAACTCGTCTTTGATGATTTATGGGCTATGCCGACCATTGGCAAGATTATTGTATTTATCATTCTGGGATTGATATTGCTGATACTTTCATTCCTTTATCAGAAATTAAAGGATGTGTTGTTCAAGAATGACGAGGAAGAAACAAACTGAATCTTTGAAAAATATCCGATAAGAAAGGCTGCCTGTTCTACAAAAGAAGGGCAGCCTTTACCTTATAATTATGTTTATTCCCAGACGAAATCTTTTACTCTTGCGAGAAACGTTTCACCTGCTCTTCGATTAATTCCTTATCATCAAAATAATTAATCTTCATCGCCTTCTTCACGTCAGCCAAAGTCTCGGCAGCCGCAGCCCTTGCCACTTCGCAGCCTTGCTGAAGCATCTCGTAGATAGCAGGGATATCCTTGCTGAACTCCTTGCGACGATTGCGAATCGGTTCCAAAGTCTCCTGCATGATGGAATTTAGGAAACGTTTTACTTTCACGTCACCCAATCCGCCGCGTTGATAATGCGCTTTCAGTTCTGCCAGATTCGGATAATCCGGTAAATAACGTTCGAAATGTTCGGGGAGGCAGAAAGCATCTAGGTAAGTAAATACCGTATTACCTTCAATTTTTCCCGGATCTTGTACGCGGAGATGCCCCGGGTCGGTATACATACTCATGATTTTCTTTTGGATTTCTTCCGGTTCTTCCGAAAGGTAGATGCAGTTTCCGAGCGATTTACTCATTTTAGCTTTACCGTCAGTTCCCGGAAGACGCAGACAAGCTGCATTGTCCGGCAACAGGATTTCCGGTTCTACCAATGTCTCACCATATATATAGTTGAAACGGCGAACGATTTCGCGAGCCTGTTCGAGCATCGGTTCCTGGTCTTCACCCACAGGGACAGTCGTTGCGCGGAATGCTGTAATGTCTGCTGCCTGGCTGATGGGATAAGTGAAGAAACCTACGGGAATACTTGCTTCAAAGTTACGCATCTGGATTTCCGATTTCACGGTCGGGTTACGTTGCAGGCGGGATACGCTGACAAGATCCATATAATAGAAACTAAGTTCGCATAGTTCCGGTATTTGCGACTGGATGAAAATCGTAGCTTTAGTCGGATCAATACCACAAGCCAGATAATCAAGAGCAACTTCGATTACATTCTGACGCACCTTTTCCGGATTGTCTATATTGTCTGTCAATGCCTGTGAATCGGCAATGAAGATAAACATCTTACTATAATCACCTGCGTTTTGCAGGTCAACTCTGCGTTTCAACGAACCTACATAGTGACCGATATGAAGTCTTCCGGTAGGACGGTCGCCCGTCAATATGATTTTTTCTTTTCCCATATTTATTACCTTATTATATAATGGCGACAAAGATAAGGATAAAAACTGAAAGAAACATCAAAATGCAGTTACTTCATGATTTGTGCCTGCTTAAGATAAGAATGTAATCATTAAAAGCCAATGGAAAAACGACTGTTTCATTAACGCGGTAAATTATTTCAGTAAAAAAGTGAACATATCTTTTTGTCATGTGCAAAATATGTCGTTACTTTGCACAAATTTTGAAGTCAACAATGAATCAACAGGAAATTAGAAGCAAGTATTATTTACATTCGGATGTTTTGCACCCGGAAACGGCAGGCTTCTTCTTTTATTTCCAAAAACGATATTTTAGTTCTTTGGTAATGCGTTAATCCTTTTTTGAGGGTAA
>OGZW01003014.1_pt1 | contig 12766 bp, 10 predicted proteins | sample 1577001 | NCBI WGS metagenome assembly OGZW01 (sample SAMEA3541519, study PRJEB24748) | human gut metagenome | biome: human gut; feature: human-associated habitat; material: faeces | place: China | collected 2012 | reverse complement strand
GAAACAATGAAAAAGAATCAGATCCGCAAGAGCGTGGCTGCGCTGGCCATGGCGGCTGTTGTAAGCGTCAGCCTGCTGGGCTACGGCTGCGGCAGCAAGTCTGCCTCCTCCACCGCAGGCGTGTCCGGCGAGTTCACCGGTACAGCCAAGGGTATGGGCGGCGATGTTACCGTTACCCTGACCCTGACCGACGGCAAGATCACCGGCTGCACCGCCGAGGGCAAGGACGAGACCCCCGGCATCGGCACCATGGCTCTGGAGCAGCTGCCCGGCGCCATTGCCGAGAGCGGCAGCATTGCCGTGGACGGCGTGGCCACTGCAACCATCACCTCCGACGCCATCAAGGAGGCTGCTGCTGCCGCTCTGGTCGCAGCCGGCCTGAACGCTGATGACTACAAGACCGAGGTCAAGGCCGAGGAAAACAAGGCCGAGGACTCTACCATTGATGCAGACATTGCCATCGTGGGTGCAGGCGGTGCAGGTATGACTGCTGCCATCACGGCTGCTGCTGAGGGCAAGAGCGTGGTCATTCTGGAAAGCCAGCCCATGGTGGGCGGCAACTCCGTGCGCGCTACCGGCGGCATGAACGCCGGCAAGACCGTGTATCAGGATGAGAACGAGTTCGGCGAGTCCGCAGGCGTGGAAAAGACCCTGAAGACCGCTGCTGAAAAGTACGCCGACAACGCTACCATCACCGCTCTGGCAAAGACCGTCTCTGAGCAGTGGGCAACTTATCAGGCAGACCCCAAGGGCTACTTCGACTCTGTGGAGCTGATGGAGCTGGACACCATGATCGGCGGCAAGGGCATCAACGACCCCGCTCTGGTGGAGACTCTGTGCTCCAACAGCGCTGACGCCATCGACTGGCTGGACGAGCACGGCATCACCCTGCACAGCGTTTCCAGCTTCGGCGGCGCATCCGTCAAGCGTATCCACCGCCCCGTGAATGATGAGGGCAAGACCGTTTCTGTGGGTTCCTACATGATCCCCCTGCTGCAGGAGAACTGCGACAAGGCCGGCGTGCAGACCCTGCTGAACACCACCGCTACCGAGCTGCTGACCGATGCAAACGGCGCTGTTGTGGGCGTGAAGGCTACCGGTTCCACCGGCGAGACCATCACCGTGAATGCCAAGGCTGTGGTGCTGACCACCGGCGGCTTCGGCGCAAATCTGGACATGGTCACCGAGTACAAGCCCGAGCTGAAGGGCTTTATGACCACCAACGCCGCAGGCGCACAGGGTCAGGGCATTGAGATGGCTACCGCTGTGGGCGCTGACACTGTGGACATGGATCAGATCCAGATCCACCCCACCGTGGAGGCTAACACCGCTGCCCTGATCACCGAGGGTCTGCGCGGCGATGGCGCTGTGCTGATCAACGCCGAGGGCAAGCGCTTCATCGACGAAGTGGGCACCCGTGACGTGGTTTCCGCTGCCGAGATCGCTCAGACCGGCAGCTACAGCTGGCTGGTGGTGGATCAGGCTATGGTCGATGCCTCCAGCGTCATTCAGGGCTACATCAAGAAGGGCTACACCGTGACCGGCCAGACCTACGAGGAACTGGCAAAGGCTATGGGCGTGGACGAGGCTGCTTTTGCCGAGACCATGAAGATCTGGAACGGCTACGTTGAGGCCAAGAACGACCCCGACTTTGGCCGTACCAGCTTTGCAAAGGCTCTGGATACCGCTCCCTACTACGCTATCAAGGTCACCGCAGGTGTGCACCACACCATGGGCGGCCTGAAGATCAACACCAACACCGAGGTGCTGAAGGCTGACGGCTCTGTGATCCCCGGCCTGTTCGCAGCAGGTGAGGTGACCGGCGGCGTGCACGGTGCAAACCGTCTGGGCGGCAACGCTGTGGCCGACTTTACCGTCTTTGGCCGCATTGCCGGTGCAGCTGCCAGCAAGTACGCTGCATGAGCATAAAGCCAAAAAACTCTGACACCGCCGCCCCCAAGGGCAGCGCGTGGAAGAAAAATGTGATCTTTGCACTGGTGGTGCTGGCACTGGCCGCAGGTATTTTTCTTGCGGTGCGGGCGCAGCACCCCGCCAAGGGCAGCGGCTTACAGGCCGTTGTGGATTTCGGTGACGGCGTTACCGAGACCTTGCCACTTGCGCAGGATCATGATTACCTGTACGAGGTAGGGGACTACATCGTGCACTTGCAGGTAAAGGATGGTGCCATCGCGTTTTTGGACAGCCAGTGCCCGGACCATGTCTGTGAGCAATTCGGCTGGCTGGACAAGGACGGCGCATGGGCCGCCTGTGTGCCCGCAGGGGTGTATGTGGTGGTAGAGCCCACCGCAGACGCAGAGTAAAAAAGAATAAATCAGCCGGGCCTTCGGGTCCGGCTGATTTTCTTTTTGAGGAAAAAACGGCAAAAGAACCCTCTCAGGCATCGCTGTGCGATGCCAGCTCCCCCGAAGGGGGAGCTTTTTAGCGTGAGCCGATAGTTGCAGAGAATCTCCCCCATCTGAGATTCTGAAAAGCCTGCGGGCTTTTCAGAATCCTTTTTCACAGGAAGGAGAGCAGAGAAGAGGCAGTTTGAATCGTATTATATAAAGATATGCAACTGCTCAGCGGCGCACAAAGAAAGCCATTCTTTGTTAAAAAAGTCTGAAACTTTGTGGAAATGCCGTGAAACGAAAATTGGACGCTTGTTTATCGGGGCAAAATGCGATACACTACAAATAAGAGTTTCTGACGGGTGCTTTTGCAAAAAGCACCTTGTCATAAAAGAACCTAGGAGGAACGGCAAGAATGATCTGGAACAAGTCTAAACAGCCCGCCGACCCGCAGCAGGACGCAGCGGCTGCACCCAAAAAAGGCGGTGCGGCAGCCTTTGCCCAAAAGAACTGGAAGTGGCTGGTGCCGGTGGCCATCGTGGTGCTGGCAGGCGGCTGGTGGCTGCTGAAGCCCAAGGGGGCAAAGCCCGCCAACGTGGATACTTCCTATACAGAAGCAGTGCCGGAGACCCGGGATGTCTCCAACACGCTCAGCGGCACTGGCACGCTGAAGCCTGCCAATACTTACAGCGTCAAATCGCTGGTGCCCGGCAAGGTGCTGACCGGCGGCTTTGAGGAGGGCGATATCGTGGAGGAGGGCACTGTGCTCTACACGGTGGATTCCTCCGATGCAACCACCAAGGTGGAGCAGGCAGCCATCACCCTGCAGCAGGCGCAGCGCAGCTACGACAAGACCGCCGACCATCAGTATGTGCGTGCCGAGGTGGCGGGCGTCGTCAGCAGCCTGAAGGTGAACAAGGGCGATGAGGTAAAGAGCGGTCAGGAGGTGGCCGTGGTGCGGGACAGCTCCAAGATGAATCTGGTGCTGGAGTTCCCGGCTGCGGATGCTGCTAACTTCTCGGTAGGGCAGAACGCCCAGGTGACGCTGGACGGTACTTTTGAGGTGCTGCCCGGCACTATTACCGCTGTGACCGGCACCGATGCCCTGAGCACGGGCAACCTGCTCACCCGCACTGTGACCCTCTCGGTGTCCAATGCGGGTGGTCTGACCACGGCACAGGCTGCAACGGCTACTATCAACGGGGTGAGCTCCATTGCAGCAGCCAACTTCCAGTATCAGGCCGAGCGTACCCTGACTGCGCTGGCTTCCGGTACCGTCACCGCCATCAATGTGCGGGAGGGCGGCAGCGTGAACAAGGACGATATCATCCTGACCCTCAGCGGTGAGGAACTGACAGAGTCCATCCAGTCTGCCTCCGAGACCCTGCGCGGCGCGGAACTGTCCATGCAAAATATGCAGGACGCCATGGATAACTACACCATCACCTCGCCCATCAGCGGCACCATCATCGAGAAAAATGCCAAGGTGGGCGATGCCCTGAGCACCGGCAGCGACCTGTGCACCATCTACGACCTGAGTTATCTGGAAATGACCATCAACGTGGACGAGCTGCAGGTCAGCAGCCTGAAGGTGGGGCAGTCCGTACAGGTGACCGCAGATGCCGTGAAGGATAAGACCTACGAGGGCTTGGTCACCCGTGTGTCCATGAAGGGTGATACCAGCGGCGGTACCACCACCTACCCGGTGACCGTGCGCATTGACGAGACCGATGGTCTGCGCCCGGGCATGAATGCCAACGCCGAGATCGTGGTGGCACAGGCTAAAAATGCGCTCACCGTGCCTAACGCCGCCATTGTGCGGGGCGGTTATGTGCTGGTGCGGCAGGATTCTCCCAGCGCCGTGAATGCCGATGATTCCATGAGCGCACCGGAGGGCTATGTGTATGTCAAGGTCAAGACCGGTGTCAGCGACGACAACTATACGCAGGTGACCAGCGGCCTGTCCGAGAGTGATACCATCGCCTACGACCCCAGCTCCGTGAGCAGCGACAGCTACTATGACGACGGCGGCTATGACGATATGGACGGCGAAGTAATCGGCGGCGCTGGAAACAATGCAGACCTTGCCGAGGGCGGCGAGGAGACGCTGCCGGAGGAGACGGAAAACGGTGAAGCCCCCGCAGCGGACGCTGAAGAGCCCGCAGAGGGCATCGACCCCGCCGAGGCCGGCGCAGTCGTGGTGGATTGACGCAGGAGGGATGAATGAGCGCTCTGATCGAGTTTGATGCGGTGTGCAAGTACTACCAGATGGGCGATACCACGGTAAAGGCTGCCGACCACATCACCATGAAAATCGAAAAAGGCGAGTTCGTGGCCATCGTGGGTCAGTCCGGTTCGGGCAAATCCACCTGCATGAACATCATCGGCTGTCTGGATGTGCCCACCCACGGCACCTACCGGCTCAACGGCCGGGATGTGGGCAAGATGAACCGCAACGAGCTGGCCGCTGTCCGCAACGAAATGCTGGGCTTTATCTTCCAGCAATACAATCTGCTGCCCAGGCTGAACCTGATGGAAAACGTGGAGGTGCCGCTGGTGTATGCGGGCATCTCCCGCGCCGAGCGCCACATCCGCGCCCAGGAGGTGCTGGAGCAGGTGGGACTTGGCGACAAGCTGAAAAACCGCCCCAACCAGCTTTCCGGCGGTCAGCAGCAGCGCGTGTCCATTGCGCGGGCACTGGTGCGCAACCCGCCGGTCATTCTGGCGGACGAGCCCACCGGCGCACTGGACTCCCATACCGGCCGCGAGGTGCTGGGGCTTTTGCAGCAGCTGCACAAGCAGGGACACACCGTAGTGCTGATCACCCACGACAATTCCATTGCCGTGCAGGCCGACCGCATCATCCGGCTGGAGGACGGTCAGGTGGTGTATGACGGCGACTCCCACGCACCGGAGGCCATGGTGCAGCCCACCCTGCTGCCCGAAACGCCGGAAAAGGAGGAACAGGCATGATCTTTGAAACCTTCCGGCAGGCTATCCAGAACGTGTGGAGCAACAAGCTGCGCACCTTTCTGACTATGCTGGGCATCATCATCGGCGTGATGGCGGTCATCGTCATCGTGGGTCTGGGCAACGGCATGACCAAGAGCATGCGGGACAGCTTTTCCGCACTGGGCACCAACACCCTCAGCATTCAGGTGTGGGGCTACGGCTCCCGTACCGTGCCGGTGGAGGAGATGTACGATATCTGCCAGCGGCATTCCGACCTGATCAAGGCGGTGTCGCCGCAGGTCAACTTCAGCGGCAAAGCCAGAGGTACGCTGAAGATCGGTACCACCAGCTACCGCTGGTCCAACATGAGCGGTGTGGACGAAAACTTTACCGAAATGAAGAATTACCAGATCGTTCAGGGGCGCGGCCTGCAGTACATGGATATGCAGGACAACAAGCAGGTCTGCGTCATCGGCGATTACCTCAACCGCGTAGCCTTTGGCGGCAACGGTGTGGGGCAGACGCTCAAGATCGGTGCCAACAAGTTCCGCGTCGTAGGTGTGCTGTCTGCCAAAGTCAGCGACCCCACCATGCAGCAGGGCAGCGATGACGATTGCGTTTACCTGCCCTACACCACCGTGATGCGGCTTTCCAGCCAAAGCATGGTGGACTGCTACACCGCCATGATGGCCGACGAAAGCCTTGCCAACGAGGCCAAGAGCACGATGGAAGAGGAATTGATGTCGATCCTCAAGACCGAAAACGGCTACTATGTGTACAGCGCCAGCGAGTGGCTGGAGGAAATGAACAAGATGATCAACATGGTCATCGTGATACTTACCGGCATTGCCAGTATCTCGCTGCTGGTGGGCGGCATCGGCATTATGAACATCATGCTGGTGTCTGTGACCGAGCGCACCCGTGAGATCGGCATCCGCAAGGCGCTGGGAGCAAAGGAGCGCACCATTCTGGCGCAGTTTGTGGTGGAAGCAGCCACCACCTCCGCGCTGGGCGGCGTTTTAGGCATTGCGCTGGGCTATGCGGTGTCCATGGCGGCAAACAAGGTGCTGCCCATGTTCATGACCGATACCACCGTTACGGTAAGCCCCTCCTTCAACTCCATTGTGGTGGCCTTTGGCATCTCGGTGGGCATCGGCGTGCTGTTCGGCTACCTGCCGGCACGGCGCGCAGCCCGGCTGAACCCCATTGAAGCATTGCGCTACGATTGATCGCGGCGGCGTGATAAACAAAGAACAAGAGGTACGACCAATGAAAAAACGGATTCTCGCATTTCTGCTGGCGGTCAGCATTGCGGTGTCGGTGCTGGTGCTGCCGGTCTCGGCGGCCAGCATCAACAACACGGCCCTGCAGACGGCTATTACTCTGGGCGCTGTGCCCACCGGTCAGGAACTGAGCGCTAACATTACCCGCGGTGCCTTTGCCAAAATGCTGGTGTCCTTTTCCACTTACCGGGAGAGCGTAGGCGCACAGGGCACGGTGGGCACTTTGTACCGGGATGTGCCCGGCAGCTCCCAGTGGGCACCCTACATCCGCATTGCAGTGCAGCAGGGCTGGATGAACGGTTACACCGACGGCTCCTTCCGCCCGGACAACACCGTTACGCTGGAAGAGGCCTGTGCGGCGGTGCTGAAGCTGCTGAGCTATAAGACCACCGACCTGACCGGCTCCTTCCCGCAGGCACAGCTGAACAAGGCGCAGCAGATCGGTCTGCGCGATCAGCTGACCTGCACGCAGGGACAGGCCATGACCTACGAGCAGAGCACCCTGCTGCTGTACAACGCCCTGCGCGCCAACACCGCCAGCGGTAGCGCTTACGGCAGCTCACTGGGCTTTACGGTGTCCAACGGTCAGGTGGATACCTCTTCGGTGCTGCTCAAGAGCCGCAAGGGTCCCTTTGTAGCAGAAGAGGGCACCCAGCTGCCCTTTACGCCGGTGAGCGTCTACCGCAACGATAAGGCCTCTGCTTCGGCAGAGCTGAACAAGTACGACGTGTACTATTACAGCGAGAGCCTGCAGACGGTGTGGATCTACACCCGCCGCGCCGCAGGCCGCATCACGGCAGTATCGCCCAGCGCCAGCGCGCCTACCGCGCTGACCGTGGCGGGCAGCAATTACACGCTGGGCAGCTCTGCCGTGGCGTCCAAGATCTCCTCCCTGAACGGCGGCGGCGTGGGCGAAGTGGTCACCCTGCTGCTGGGCATGGACAACGAGGTAGCCGATGTGATCACCGGCGAGGAAGCCGACAGCGTGTTCTATGGCGTGGTGCAGACCGCTACCCGCAGCCTTGTAGAGGATAACGGCGCAGACGTGCTGCAAAAGATCTCGGTGATGTGCACCGACGGCATTACCCGCACTGTGAATATCGACAAAAGCCTGAACTACCCCACCGGCTGGCTGGTGGAGATCAGCGTGACCCCCGAAGGAGAACAGGTGACCGCCATCGAGTCCAAATCGGTCAGCGGCACCATCAACGACACCGCCACCGCGCTGGGGGACTATACTCTGGCCGATGACGTACAAATTCTGGATACGACATCGGAGGGGTTGGCTGGGACGGTTCGTCCCAGCCGAATAGCGGGGACAAAGCTGAACACGCTGGCTGTGCGTTACTATACGCTGAATGAGCAGGGACAAATCGACCGCCTGATTTTGAACGACGTCACAGGTGATCTGTGGAAATACGGCGTGCTGGACGATGTGAAGAATCTGGCCTTCAACGCCAGTTCCATTCTGGGCACTCTGACCGGCAGCGGCTCCTCCGGCTCGGGGGATAGCTCTTCCGGGGACAGTTCTTCCGGCTCCGGCAGCGGCTCTACCGGGGACAGCTCTTCCGGTTCCGGCTCTACCGGCGGCACCACCAACACGACCACCGTGGCGGACGATCTGCGCAGTGTGCTGGTGCCCACCACCAGCGAGATCCTGTGGGGCGTGATCGACGGCTCGCTGCTGAGCACGGTCTGGAACCGCATCACCAGCAGTTCCGGCTCGCTGCTGAGCATCGGTCTCAAGCAGCTGGCCAACATTACCGGCCAGCCTATGAGCACCATCCTCAATTTTGTGGGCGGCGGCGCTACCTACATCTGCTACGTCAACGGCAGTCAGGCCAGCTTTTCCACCTCCATCAAGTATCCGATGCTGGCGGGCGGTTTGGCAGTGCGGCAAAACGTGAACGGCACTGTAAAGGCCATGATCCAGCTGATGCCCATGAAGATCGATCAGGTGGGTGCAGCCTCGGTGATGAGCAACGGCACCCGCTACGAGACGGCTGACGATATGCAGGTGTACCTGTGGTACAAGGGGCAGTATTACGCCACCAAGCTCTCTGAGGTGAACTCTGAGGGCTACTACCTGACTGGCTGGTACGATAACTTTGGCTGCGCAGCAGGAAAGCGCGTGCGAGTGATCGTAGCGGTCAAAAAGGACTGATGGACTACTATGATCCCCGGCGCAGGGCGCTGCGGGCGGTGCGGCAGCTGCTCTACCCGCGCGAGTGCCCCTTCTGCGGCCGGGTGCTGGGAGATGTACAGGATTGCCCGGACTGTGCAGAGCAGCTGGAGACACTGCGCCGCAAGCCCGGCATCCGGCTGGACCCGGCGCAGCACTATATCGGCAATCTGACCGGTGCGGCTGCACCCTACCGCTACAACGGCTGTGTGCGGCGCGGCATCCTGAACGCAAAGTATCAGGGCAAGCCGTGGCGGGCAGTAGAGATGGGCAACCGTCTGGTGCAGCTGGCCTTTGGCGGGCAGCTGACCGTGCAGTACGGCGAGCTGCTCCCGCAGCCGGTGCCGTGGGCGGCCATCGGGTACGATCTGATCGTGCCGGTGCCGGCCTCCGGCAAAAAGCGCGGATATAACGTGCCGGAGCTGATGGCGTTGCCGCTGGCCAAGGCCATGGAGGTGCCGCTGGCACCGCAAGCGCTGGTGCGCACCCGCACCAAACGGCATCAGGCCGGTCTGCCGCTGGAGCAGCGCATGGCCAACGTAGCAGGTGCTTTCCGGGCGGTACAGCCGCAGCAGCTGGAAGGCAAGCGCATCCTGCTGGTGGATGACGTCATCACCACCGGCACAACGGCTGCCGCCTGCGCACAGGCACTGCTGCACGCCGGGGCGGACAGCGTGTTCGCGCTGGCCTTTGCCACAGTGGAATTTGGCGCACCGCCGGACGACACCACCCCCATCTGCGAGGATGACGAGGAAGATGTGTACAGCGATTTTTGAAAATAACGTTCTTTCGCGCATCCTTCCCGCGGGCAAAAGCTGGGATAATAAAATGTAAAAACCGTATCAGAAATTTGGAAAAAGCGCTTGACAAAACGGGCAAAGTCGGGTATACTAATCAAGCTGTGAGCGGCAAACGCAAACAGATATCCGGGTGTAGCGCAGTTTTGGTAGCGCGCTTGAATGGGGTTCAAGAGGCCGTGAGTTCGATTCTCGCCACTCGGACCAAAAATCCAACGATTTCACGTTAGAAATCGTTGGATTTTTTTATTTATGGGCTGACCTCATTTGGCTTTGACCACAATTTTGACCACAATGCCAAAGATTTTATCTGGTCAATCGCAGGGGCAAGTGGGCTTTTTTGACGCAACATCATCTGCTGCGATATGCGAGCCAGCGTTGATGCCAACGATTTGAAAAGCTGGCTCGCGATAATTCGTGCCGTTCCGTCCAATTTTCAGGCCGAAAACGCCTCGCTGAACAACTGGACCGCACTCTGCCGAATGGATTCCTGAACATGGAGATCATGCTCAGTCATCTCGGTATCGGCATGGCCTACGATGCTCTGGATGGTCTGGATATCCACGCCCAACGCCTGCATCGGCGATACAATTCCTTTTGTTTAATGGGCCTGTTTGACGGAGCATACAATCAAATTGTCGGGTTTTGGGCAATACTGTCGATTGCGTCAAACAATTTTTCCCCCCAAAAAAATTGGATTTTGGAGTGTTTTTCATTGACCGATTGCGGAATTAGCTGTAAAATCTAAAAAAGAATAGTGGCTGTAGAGTGGGGTACTCTACGATCTGCTCGATCTTTAAGTATTATGATAAGGATTACGCCAATGCGGTGCTGGAACTGCAGGCGGCCGTCCGGTTACAGGGAGCAGGTACTGAAAGCTATCGGGGGTCTTGCTATTGCACTTGCCAATGATGGAAAGCTGGAAGAAGCACAACAGGAGCTGGATACATTGCAGAAAAAAGGCGCTTCCTCCGGTGACCGTGATCTGGTTGCGGCAGAGATCCTGTCCTTGCAAAAGAACTATGATCAGGCACTTGCACTTTACACAAAAGTGTTCAATGAGGTGGAGGACCCGCAGCTCCTGAGCCATGCTTACCTGTCAGTCGCAAATGCAGCGCTGAATCAGGACGATATGGAAAAGGCTGTGCGCATTCTGAAACAGGGATGCCAGAACCTTCCGGAAGGTCAGGCTGTGCTTCAAAAGGAGATGCTTGCGGATCTTATGATGCAGCAGGCAGCATCTGACAAAGAAAATGCAGAAGAATACTATGCTGAAGCGCAGCAGCTGCTGGAGGAACTGGTGGACAGCGGCTACGATACTATTGCCACCCGGTTGAATCTGGCAACTGTACTGCAGGCATTGGATCAGTACAGTGAAGCTGAAAAGGTTTTGAAAGATCTGCAGGAGCAGTATCCATCGGATTATCGTTTCGATATGCAGATGGCCTATCTTCTGATCGACCAGCTCCGCACCAGCGGATGGCTCAAATAAGGAGGGAATACCTGCGTCTACCGGACAAATCTTTTGTGTGGTTGGAATCGTTGACATGATCGTTTCGGCTGTTGCGGCAGTCGTTTCAGCATGGATCCTGCGCAGGCAGGAAAAAAAGCTGAAGGAACAGATCTGGAACGAGTATCAATAAAAATCAATCGATTAAGGGGTATGAAAAAATGCTGAAAAAACTTAGTGTAACGGCTGTTATTCTTGCAATGTCGGCCATGCTTCTGGTGCCGACTGCATACGCGGTGCAGTCAGTAGACGCACCGGCACAGGTGGCTTTGTGACGATTGACGGCAAGCTGTATCATGTTTCGAAGAATGGCTATGCCATCGATCGGTACGCCAAGGGTTTGCACGAGATCGACGGAGGAATGTACTATGTCAAAGAGGATGGCTCGGTCCTGACGAACAGCGCGGTAGAATACCTTACTTTTAATGCGAATGGCCGCTATACCTCTGGCAATGCAACGCTGGACAGCTATGTGGATCAGGCACTGGCCGATTTGTCGGAAGAATTCCGCGTGCTGGAAATGGATGTGGCCAAGAGCATGGCCGAGCGCATCCGGAAGGGCGACAAGCCCGTTGTCATGCACTCCATCTACCAGCCCCAGCAGCCCGACTGCCTGAAATACCTCAGTGAGCAGGGCGTGCCCGTGTTCGGGGCTGTGGATGAAGCCGTCCGCACCATGGGCGTGCTTGTGGAATACAGCGAGCGCCGCGCCGCCCTTCTGGAAGAGGCCGCTTCCGTGCCGCCCGAGCTGCCCACCGGACGCCGGGAAAAGGCCGAAGCCATCTTTGCCCGCGTGCGTTCGGAAGGCCGCGTCAATCTGGTGGAAACCGAAGCGCGTGAAGTGCTGCGTGCCTACGGTGTGGATCTCGCCCCGCATTATCTGGCCGCTACGGCGGATGAAGCTGCCGAGATGTGGGAAAAGATCGGCGGCAAGGCCGTCATGAAGATCGTTTCCCCCGACATCCTGCACAAGACGGATGCCGGAGGCGTGGCCCTCAATATCGAATCCGCCGAGGCGGCACGCGAGGCTTTCGAGCGTCTGGTCGCCAACGGCCGCAACTACAAGGCCGATGCCAATATCTTCGGTGTGATGCTGACGCCCATGTTGAAGGGCGGCGTGGAATGCATCATCGGTTCAAGCTGGGACAGCACCTTCGGGCCTACGGTCATGTTCGGACTTGGCGGTATTTTTGTTGAAATCCTTAAAGATGTATCCTTCCGTGTGGCGCCGGTGAACATGCCTTCCTGCCGCCGGATGGTGCGCGAGATCAACGGCCTTGCCATGCTTCAGGGCGCCCGCGGCAGCAAGCCCTGCGATCTGGAAGCGCTGGCGGAAGCCGCCTGCCTGATTTCGCATATGGTGGACGAACTGCGCGACATCGCGGAGGTCGATTTGAACCCCGTGTTCGCTTGGGAAAAGGGGCTTGCCGTGGCGGATGCCCGCATCGTGCTGCAGGCACGCTGACGGAAAACGGATTTGAGGGAGGGCCGGGATTCCCGGCCTTACGCAGAAGAGACAACTTCTATTCGAGGGTAGGTAAAAAATATGCGTGACGTGAAGCGTTTCCCCACAACGACAGGGCTGAGCTGGCTTGAAATGTCGTCCTTTAAGGATCACCTCTTCAAGGGGCATGAGAAGATCGGCAAGGAATACAATTACGTGATCGTGGGCGGCGGCTACCACGGCAAATCCA
>OGZW01003011.1_pt1 | contig 12775 bp, 9 predicted proteins | sample 1577001 | NCBI WGS metagenome assembly OGZW01 (sample SAMEA3541519, study PRJEB24748) | human gut metagenome | biome: human gut; feature: human-associated habitat; material: faeces | place: China | collected 2012 | reverse complement strand
CAGACAGACAGACAGACAGACAGACAGACAGACAGACAGAGCTGAATGTAATTAAACTTTTACAATATGTTTTTGGATATGCTGTTGTAAAATTAGATGATATCGTTGATTTCAGAAATGGAAAAGGACACGAAAAAAATATTATTGACAACGGAAAATATATTGTTGTAAATTCCAAATTTGTATCTACAAATGGAGAAGTAAAAAAATATTCAGATCAACAGATTTGTCCATTGTATAAAAATGATATTCTTATGGTCATGAGTGATTTACCAAATGGGCGTGCATTAGCAAAATGTTATTTGGTAGAGGAAAATGACAAGTATACATTAAATCAACGAATTGGAGCTTTTACTGTAAATAGAACACATTTAATAAGTACCAAATATTTGTATTATGTTTTAAATCGAAACAGACAACTTTTAAGATACGATAATGGAGCAGATCAAACAAACTTGCGAAAAAATGATATTTTAAATATTTCAATAGCTATTCCAACAATAGAGGAACAACAAAAGATTACAGATATTTTAGATCGTTTTGACAGCATTTGTAATGATTTATCCATAGGACTTCCGGCTGAAATAGAAGCACGTAAAAAACAATATGAATATTATCGAGATAAACTGCTAACCTTTAAAGAATTGCAAAAGTAAGGAGATGAGTATGTGCCATATTTTAATATTGTAGCTGAAACATCAGAAAATACGGTTGTTACAGAATATGAACCAGTTAAAAAACGTTCGGACAGTTATCAAAGTGAGGCTGAACTGGAACAAGAATTTATTCGAATGTTATGTGAACAAGGATATGAATATTTATCAATTCATACAGAAAATGACTTGATTTTAAATCTTCGTAATAAACTAGAGGAATTAAATGATTATCATTTTTCTGATACAGAATGGCAGCAGTTTTTCAAAGATAATATTGCGAATCCAAATGAGCATATTGTAGAGAAAACACGTAAGATTCAAGAAGATAATGTTCAAGTGTTGATTCGCGATAATGGTTCAACTAAAAATATAATGCTCATAGATAAAACAAATATCCACAATAATAAGCTGCAGGTTATAAACCAGTATAAGATTGGAATGGAAGAAGGAGCCAAACATAATAACCGATATGATGTAACAATTTTAGTAAATGGATTTCCATTGATTCATATTGAACTAAAGCGAAGAGGCGTAAAAATTAGAGAGGCATTTAATCAGATCAATCGTTATCAGAGAGAATCTTTTGGAGCTGGAAGTGGATTATATGAGTATGTTCAGATTTTTGTGATTTCTAATGGTACAAATACAAAATATTATTCGAATAGTACAAGACAGAATGCACAAAAAGAACAAGAAAAAAGAGGTGCAAGCAGAACCAAAACTAGCAATAGTTTTGAGTTTACATGTTTTTGGGCGGATGCTAATAATCGGGTGATTACGGATCTTGTTGATTTTACGAAAACATTCTTTGCAAAACATACAATTTTAAATATCCTTACAAAATATTGTATTTTTACATCCGAAAATATGTTAATGGTAATGCGTCCATATCAGATTACAGCAACGGAACGCATCCTTAATCGTATTGAAATAGCGAATAATTATAAAAAATATGGAAGTATAGAAGGCGGTGGATACATTTGGCATACAACAGGATCAGGTAAGACATTGACATCTTTCAAAACCGCCAGATTGGCAACAAAGCTTCCATATATTGATAAAGTATTATTTGTAGTGGATCGTAAGGATTTAGATTATCAGACAATGAAGGAATATGATCGATTTGAAAAGGGAGCTGCGAATAGTAATACATCAACTAGATCTTAGCTACTATATTCTTAAACTGGAAGATCCGAATACTAGTATTATAATTACAACGATTCAAAAATTAGCAACCTTTATAAAAAAGAATCCAGATCATGAAGTATATAAAGAACATATAGTCATTATCTTTGATGAATGCCATCGAAGTCAGTTTGGAGATATGCATACAGCAATTGTAAAAAATTTTAAAAGGTATCATTTGTTCGGGTTTACAGGTACACCAATATTTTCGGTTAATTCCGGAAAAGCAAAGAGTACAGGATTTTTCACAACGGCACAGACGTTTGGAGATCAACTTCATAGTTATACAATCGTTGATGCGATTAATGATAAAAATGTTCTTCCATTTCGAGTAGACTATATTAAAACCATGGATATGGATGAAGAAATTACAGATGAAATGGTATGGGACATTAATCGTGAAAAAGTTATGATGGCACAGGAACGTATTCAGCTTGTTACACAATATATACTGGAACATTTTGATCAGAAGACCTACCGTGGAGATAAAACATACATATATAATAGACTGATGAATGTGGAAGAAGTAGCCTCTGCTAAGCGTGATGAGGTAGAAGAAATTAAGGAAAAACAGAGAATTAGTGGATTTAATTCTATATTTGCAGTATCAAGTGTACCAATGGCAAAATTGTATTACCAAGAATTTAAAAAGCAAATGAAAGAAGATCCAACAAAAAGATTACGAGTGGCGACGATTTTTAGTTATGCTGCAAATGAAGAAGAATCCGATGGAATTTTATATGAAGAAAATTCAGAAGATACTTCTGCACTTGACCAATCATCTAGAGATTTCTTGGAACAAGCTATAGATGATTATAATAAAATATTTCAGACGAATTATGATACATCGAGTGACAAGTTCCAAAATTATTATAAAGATGTATCGTTACGTATGAAAAATAAGGAATTAGATATTTTAATTGTAGTAAATATGTTCCTTACAGGTTTCGATGCAACAACGTTAAATACACTTTGGGTAGATAAAAATCTAAAAATGCATGGTTTGATACAGGCATTTTCACGTACAAATCGAATTTTGAATTCTATAAAGACATTTGGAAATATTGTGTGTTTTCGGAATCTGCAAAAAAGAGTAGATAGTGCGATTTCATTATTTGGTGATAAAAATGCTGGAGGAATTGTATTATTGAAAAGTTTCAAAGATTATTATTATGGTTATGAATCTGTAGATGGTAAACCGATGCCAGGATATATGGAAATGATAGAAAATTTAAATAATGATTTTCCATTATCAGAACCACAGATTATTGGAGAACAAAATCAGAAAGATTTTATTGCATTATTTGGTGCAATTTTACGTATGAGAAATCTACTGTTGTCATTTGACGAATTTAAAGGAAATGAGTTAATTTCAGAACGTGATTTACAAGATTATCTAGGACGTTATCAGGATTTAAGAGATGAGTGGAAGAGGAAACGTCAGGAAAGTACAGATATTACAGATGATGTAGTGTTTGAGATTGAATTGATCAAACAGATTGAGATTAATATCGACTATATTCTTATGCTTGTCAAGAAATATCATGATACACATTGTAAAGATAAAGAAGTTTTGATAACAATTAATAAGGCAATAGATGCAAGTCCAGAACTACGCAGTAAGAAACAATTGATTGAGAACTTTATTTCGGGAATCAATGATGTAGATGATGTTATGGATGAGTGGCACAGCTATGTTGCAAAACAACGGAAACAAGATCTTGATACAATTATCACAGAAGAAAGATTAAAACCAGAAGATACTCGCAAGTTTATGGAAAATGCGTTTAGAGACGGAGAAATTAAAACAGTAGGAACAGATATTGACAAATTGATGCCGCCAATATCACGTTTTGGTGGAGGAGGGAGAACAAAAAAGAAACAAAATGTTATTGATAGATTAAAAGCATTTTTTGAAAAATACTTTGGTATCGGTGGTTCATCAACATTTACAGAGGAAAATCAAGAGAAAGTCACATATGATATTGAAGATATGACAGAATTACAAATGGTAGCGGATAATACATATGAAAAGAAATTATAGGTGATAAAAAGTAGGCTGATACATAGATGTATGTGTACCAGTCTATTTTTTTGTCGTATATATTGGCTATGGTAGATAAAATGAGTATTGAAAATATAGTATAAGTTGACTTGAATAAATAAAATGACAGAATAAGAATATAAATAGGACAAGAATTTATAGTCTAAAATAAATATTAGATTATAATTGTAATGTCAAAAGCAAGTTATGATTGTAAGCGAAATTACATATTTAATTTGTGAAAAGAGTTAAGTGAAAATAAGAAAGGGAAAAATAATGATAAGATATACAAACGAATTTTTAACTGATGGGGATATTACAATTGAAAGAGTGGCTAATCGGTTAAAATTGATTTCAGAAGGAATAAAAAATAGCAATAAATTAAATCTTTGTGATATTAATGTTATCTGCGAAGAAATTTTTGGAAAAATTCTAAATACATTATATGGATATGAACTTGTTACAATTGGTGTGCAAGGGAAGCCACATTATGTTGCCATTGATTTGGTGGACAAGAAAAATAAAGTTGCTTATCAAGTTACATCAACAGTACGTAGAAGTAAAATTGAAGGTACCACAGAGAAATTTGTAAAAAATAAATTGTATAAAGATATAGATGAATTGTATATTCTGATATTGAATGATGATCCTCATAAATATCGGAACGACAATAATGAAATAGATATAAAAACAACGAAAAAGTTTACTATAAAAAATAATGTAATTAATTTTGAAAAATTAATTACTGAGATAGAAACAAAAAGTAAAAATAATCCGAAGTTATTAACGAAAATTTATGGATATGTAAATATGGTTTTCGAAACGGGAAGATTGTCTTGGGAAAGTATTATTTCTAAGACAAACGAATTATCACAAGAAAATATCTATAATACGAAGGAATATTATACGTGGAAAAAGGGATTTGGGGATGTTAGTTTATTTGCTTTTATTCCAAAAAGTTATAAAGAGAAACTTTCATGCGTAGTGGAATTTAGAAAATACAATATTGAAGGCGCAATTATTTCTATAGATCAAGAAAAATTACTTAAAGATTATTTTGTTACAAAAGAGGTATTTCAAAATAAGCATATTATTGGAAGAGAAACATTAGATGATGATAGTTGGATTGAAATTGAAAATATTAGAATGAAAATAAATGCATATTCTGCATACCATTTATATTGCCTTTTTAATGATCTGCATAATGTCTATAAAGAAGCACAAATTGAAATTAACAAGATTATGGGGACAGAAGGTTTAGCAGAGAAGAATGGAAAATACTTAATTGCAAACGTTTCAAAAGAGCAATGGTTTAGAATAATTGAGTTTGCACAAAAGCATGATTGCTATAGCTATAATGAAAATGGAGATGAGGAATGGAATATATTTGATAATAAATCGGTCATTGATTTCTTTTATCTATCTCCATATTTTTATGGAAATAAAGATAAAGGTATTATACATGCTGAGATTAGAGTGGAATTTTTGTACAATGATACTGTAAATGTTTTTTGGATTCCAGGATACAAAGATACTTCTTATAATTGTATGGAGTATTTTGATAATGTAGTTAAATGGAAAGCGGATTATACTAAAGAATGGTTTTGGAATGCTCTAATACCTAAAATTAGAGAAGATGAAAAAGAAGTTAAAAATAAAGCATATGAAAATAGTTTTTTTAAAAAAGTAGTAGGAATAAAAAATAAAATCAAAAAATTTTTAGCTTAGATATGAATAAAAAGATTTGGGGAGAGGAAAAGTGTTATGTATACAGCAAATCAGATTTTGAAAAAGGATGGTTTATCATTAGAAATTTTGTATAAACTTTCATACCAATCAAAATTAGGAATAAATTTAAAAAAGAATCTTCACTATTTTGAGAAAAACAGTTTGTTTCAGGAATTAATTTGTGTGAATGAATGGTATGATAGTTTATAATTTATTATATAATATTGCAACAGATTATCGGGTAAAAAGTATTCAGTTAGCTTTCTTTAAATATAATAGATATTATCCTGATCATCAAACAAGAAAGGTATTTGATGATTTATTGGGATTTCGTACATTATGTGATAATTACGAAGAAATATTAAAATTGAAATCATATGAACATATTCGAATTGCAGATATGTCAAAAGGGAAAGCAAATGATGATGGTTATAGAGGTGTACATGTTTATTACCAAGCAAGTAATTATCATTATCCAATAGAAATTCAGTATAATACATTTTATGATCGTCAATTAAATAATTGGTTGCATAAGTATGTATATAAGCGTAAGTATGAGAATACGATAGGCTATCTATTGCGAAAAGAATATGAGAATGGTAAAATAAAAACGGAAAGTGAATTTAAGGAGCTTCCTGTATAATAAAAAACGTGGATGTTGAAAATTGAAAATACCTCAGAGTACAATAAGACTACTGACTGGCAGGTTAGTAAAAATCTTATTGAACAAAGAGGTATCTATAATGAAGTCTAACACACAGAATGCAAAAATTGAAGCTATTACAGAAAATACTTTGATGAAAAAGATTTGATTTCTTTTGGACTGGCAAATGAACAAGGGTATCTTACAAATGCAGGTGCATTGATTGTCGATGAAAGTCCTACCATGTGTTCAAGATTATTTTGCACAAGATGGAATGGATTAAATAAAAGAGGTGGAATTATTGATGCATTCGATGATGCAGAATATTCAGGAAGCGTTATATCATTAATAGATAATGGAGAGGCATTTATTAAACGAAATGCGAAGAAGATGTGGCGAAAAACAGCGAATTCAAGAGAAGAAATGCCGGAATATGTAGAACGTAGTTATCATGAAGCGTTAGTAAATGCGATAGCACATCGTGATTATTTGATTTATGGAAGTGAAGTTCATATTGATATTTTTGATGACAGAATGGAAATTTATTCTCTGGGTGGAATGCCAGATGGTTCAGTGATTCAAGAAAGAGATCCGTTAATGGTACCTTCGACTAGAAGAAATCCTGTATTGGCAGATATATTTAATCGGCTTGGTTATATGGAACGAAAGGGAAGTGGTTTTGGGAAAATAATTGGTGGATATGAATTTCAGATTAATTATGATGAGAGTAAGAAGCCATCATTTCGATCAGATAGATATCAGTTTACTGTGATAATGCCAAATTTGAATTATGATGTCCCTCAAGATCTAATGGATGTACAGATTATAAAATTGATAAGAAATGATAAGAAGATAAGTACAGAAAAGATAGCAGATGTATTAGGTGTAAGTACTAAAACGGTTAAGCGTCATATAAAGAAAATGAACAATGTAAGATATGTTGGAAGCGGATATAGTGGATATTGGGAAATTAAAGTGGAAAAATAGTTTCTATTAAAGAGAAGAGAATCCTTCAGAGCAAAATACTCTGAAGGGTTTCTTTATTATAGAGGAAATACAGATTATATGATAAAATAAAACGAAAAACAAAATCAAAGAGGTAAATACTATGAATATATACGAATTAAAACAAAGAACTAATATATTATCACAGCTTCTGGAAATCTGGGAAGATTCCGTCCGTGCAACACATCATTTTCTTTCCGATGCAGAAGTAAACCAAATCAAAAAATATGTTCCACAGGCACTAACGGGAGTAAAACATCTCATTGTTGCAGAAAATGAAATCGGAATCCCAGTTGCATTCATGGGAACACAAGACCACCGCTTGGAAATGCTGTTCATTTCTTCAAAAGAAAGAGGAAAAGGAATCGGAAAGCAGCTATTAAGATATGGAATTGAAAACTACGAGATCAAAGAAGTAACTGTCAATGAACAAAATCCAAAAGCCATTGGATTTTATGAACATATGGGATTTACGACATACAAAAGAACAGACCATGATGAAGAAGGAAATCCATATCCGCTTTTATATATGAAACGAAAGTGATAAGTAAGGAAAAAAGATTATGATCAGAAAATTAGAAAAAACAGATGTAGATAAAGTTGCAAATCTATGGTTAGAAGCAAATCTAACAGCACATGATTTTATTTCAGAAAAATATTGGAAAGATCATTTTAACATGGTAAAAGAACAACTTTTGCAAGCAGAAGTATATATATATGAAGATTGCCAAAACATAAGTGGATTTATAGGGATAACTGATGAATATGTAGAGGGGATTTTTGTTTCTGAAAAAATGAGATCACAAGGAATCGGTAAACAGTTATTGGATTTTGTAAAAGATAAAAAAAGTAAGTTATATTTGAATGTATATCAGAAAAATATAAGAGCCGTACAGTTTTATCAGAGAGAAGATTTTGAAATTGATTGCGAAAGTATAGATGAAGATACGAGAGAAAGGGATTATGAGATGATATGGAAGGAAATTTAACGAAAGGACCAATTTTAAAAACACTAACCAAACTTGCAATTCCGATCATGGCATCATCATTTCTTGGAACATTATACAATATTACAGATATGGCATGGATCGGACTTCTTGGATCAAAAGCAGTTGCTGGAGTTGGTGTTGGAGGCATGTTTACGTGGTTTTCACAAGGATTAGCTTCGATGTCGAGAATGGGAGGACAGGTACAGGTAGCACAATGCATTGGACGTGGAGACAGAGAAGAAGCCCATAAGTATGCACAGACAGCAGTTCAGTTGGCAACGCTTATGGGACTTTTATTTGCAGCAGTGATGTTACTGTTTTTGCATCCGCTGGTAGGATTTTTTCAGCTACAAGATCCAGAAGCATTGCAGTCAGCATTATCTTACACAAAAATAGCCTGTGGATTGATCGTGTTTTCATTTTTGACACTCACTTTAACTGGAATCTATACAGCACAAGGAGATTCAAAGACACCATTTATAGCCAATTTCATAGGGCTTGTAACGAATATGATCTTAGATCCATTACTGATCCTGGGTCTTGGACCAGTAAACAAATTTGGGGTAAATGGAGCTGCGATCGCAACGGTAAGTGCACAGGCGATCGTTATGACTATTTTGATCATCGGAATTATCCGACAGAAAAAAGAGAATGTACTAAAAGGAATCAAATTATTTACAAAAATTCCACTCAAATATCTAAGTGGAATCTGCAAGATTGGTATTCCAACAGCGATTCAGGGAATGGTTTACTGTGGAATTTCCATGGTATTAACTCGTATGGTTTCAGGGTTTGGAGCAGAAGCAGTTGCAGTCCAGAGAGTCGGAGGGCAGATTGAATCTGTTTCATGGAATACAGCCGATGGATTTGGGACAGCTCTAAATGCATTTATCGGGCAAAATTATGGAGCAGGAAAGATGGATCGTGTCAAAAAAGGATACAAAGCCTCTTTGTGCAGCGTTGGAATATGGGGAATCTTTATTACGATCATGTTTGTTTTTCAACCAAAGGCAATCGCAGAGATTTTCTTCCATGAATCAAAGGCAATTATGATCGCGATCGGATATTTGACGATCATTGGGGTGAGTGAAGCGTTTATGGCTGTAGAACTGATGACAGTAGGTGCGTTATCAGGATTAGGAAAAACACATTTATGCAGTGTGATCAGCATTCTATTTACCAGTGCAAGAATTCCACTTGCGATCATTTTAGGTGGAGCATTGCTTGGGCTGGAAGGTATCTGGTGGGCATTCTCTGTGACATCAATTGTAAAAGGAATTATCTTTGTATGTACATTTTGCTGGATCACGAGAGGCAAAGATGCGGAAAAAATGATAAAACTCAATAAGGAATAATAGAATTATTGCCGATAATGTAGTTTGATCATGTTTAACGGAATGTCTAAAATATATATATGTAGACTGGAAAGGATGTAATGATGAAAATATATATAGACTTTGATGATGTTATTTGTGAAACAGCGAAGTATTTCACCAAAATTGCAAAAGAATTATTTAATATTGATGTGCCATATAGGGAAGTACAGTTCTTTAATCTTCAGAAATCATTTGATTTAAGTGGAGAACAGTATGATGAATTGATGAAGGCAGGGCATATTCCAGAAAATTTACTAGATTATGAAGAAACACCGGGAGCTTCAGAAATGATCAACAAGTGGGTTGATGAAGGACATGAGGTTTTTGTTGTCACAGGAAGACCATTTGATTCTTATGAACCATCTAGAAGATGGTTGGATGAACATCACTTAAATAGGATTCCTATTTATTTTGTTGATAAATATGGACGAGAAATGTTCAAACAGGATCATACATATAATCTGACATTAGAAGAACTTTATTGCATGCATTTTGATTTTGCAATCGAAGATTCACCAGCTGCATTTGAACATGTGCAGCATTTTAAAGATTGTAAAGTAGCTGTGTATGATCGTCCGTGGAACAAGCAGGTGGAATTTCCAGATGAAAGCTTTGTGAGATGCCTGGATTGGCAGGAAATAGATAGATTATGGCAACAGCAGGCTGCTTTTCAGATTGCAGATTTATCTATATGATAAAGATAACGGATAGGAAACAGTAAGGTTTTTCTTGTGTACAGTAGAGCACTATAGTATAATAAAATCAGTTTTTGCATAAGTGTAAAAGGTATAATAAGGAAATTGGCAAACCAGATGAAAGTCTGGGACGCAAAGCTATAGGGCCTGTAAAATGGCAGCCAGTTGCAGAAATAGTAGGCACTGTCTGTTTGGCAGTGTTTTTTGTTTTGAAACAACTTAAATTAGGATACAAACTTGCTAGATGGGCAATCAGGCATTTTAGTGTAATTATAATACCATGTAAGGGAATAAAAGTGAAAATGAATAAATCAGTATTGCAAAAGAGTATCATTTTAATATTGTGCAGTTGTATCCTTTTTTCAATCTGTCCGGTTTATGCTTTGGCAGCAGAAAATCAGGAAGAGAGAGTTGTCAGGATTGGTGTACCGGATGATACATATGATAAGATAAATGGAAATGGAAAAAGAAGCGGATACGGCTATGAATATCTGCAGAAAATCGCAGGTTATACCGGGTGGAACTATGAATATGTAGATTGTACATGGGAAAATTGTTTCGACAAATTAAAAAATGATGAGCTGGATATGATAGAAGGAATCTCTTATACGGAGGAACGGGCAGAGACTATGCTTTTTTCCGGTATTCCAATGGGAGACGAAAGATATTATGTCTATGTAAAACCCGATCATACAGACATCTCATCCTCTGACACTGCATCTTTCAATGGGAAAACGATTGGGGTGCTTATGGGTTACCTGTCGGAAATGGTATTGAACGAGTGGGAAAAGAAATATGATCTGCATACACAGCATGTCAATGTTTCAAATAATGAAGATGCTTTGAAGAAAATTGCAGACGGAGAAATTGACGATTTTGTATCGTTAGAGGATTCCCGACTGGGTGGGTACGGAATGGCGGCCGTAACGAATATCGGAAGTTCAAAAATATATTTTGCAATCGGCCAGAGTCATTCTGATTTAAAGGCAGAGCTGGATAATGCTATGCGAAGGATCACAGATGATAATCCTTATTATGCAGATGAACTGCATAAGCAGTTTCTGTCAGCGGACAGCGTTTATTTTCTGACGGGAGAAGAACAGAAATGGCTGTCAGAGCATGGAGCAATCAAAATCGGTTATTTGATAAACGATGGCGGGGTCAGTACTCTTGATACAGAAACCGGAAAAGTGAGCGGACTGATTATGGATTACACCCAACTTGCACAAAACTGCCTGGAAGTATAATATGGCGGCTGCAACGGTTAAAAATAGTTTTGATGAAAATGCTGAAAATACGGTTGCGATACCAAGAGAAGACAGTGATTTGAAGTCTTATGTTTCCTACAATTATCCACAGTGGCATGTGAAGGAATATGCTACATGGAAGGATGCAAAGAAGGCTGTTTATAATGGAAAAGCAGACTGCATGATTATGGACTCAGGCAAGTTGGAACAATATTCTGATGATAATAAACTGCATAGTGTTTTTCTGGAAAAGTACGATATGGTGTCATTTGCAGTCAGACATGGAAACAGCATGCTGCTGTCTGTCCTGAATAGGACTATAAAAACAATGTCTGCTTCAAAATTCTCCAATGCTGTGCATATGTATGACAGTAATCTGAAGAAAGTTACGGTAAAGGAGTTTATAAGGGACAATTTCTGGAGTTTTACGGTGCTTGTTGTATCTGTTTTTTTGATCGTGCTGATACTGATACTTGGATTACTCCGAAAAGCCAGAATTGCAGAGAAAAAGGCAAAAAAGGCGAACAGTGCAAAGACAGATTTTTTGAGACATATGAGCCACGATATCCGGACACCTTTAAATGGAATTATTGGGATGATCAATATATCAGAGCGTTATTATGGCGATCAAGAAAGATTATATGAATGTAAAGCAAAGGTAATGGAATCCATGGACTATCTGCAGTCCCTTCTAAATAATGTTCTGGATATCGGAAAAGTAGAATCTGGAACATTACAGTTGGTAAACAAGCCATTTGATCTGGTTGCAATGCTCGTAAAACAGATTTCGATTATTGAGACAAATGCAAAGGAGTATGGTATCAGCTTTGAAGGCGGAGCTTCCATGAGTACTTTTCATCACAGATATTTTATTGGCAGTGAGGAATATCTAAACCGTCTTCTTATGAATCTTGCCGGAAATGCCGTTAAATATAACCGAAGAGGTGGTAAAGTAATCCTGTATTTCAATGAGATTTCAAGTGATGACAAGACGGCAGTTTTTGAATTTGTATGTTCCGATACGGGACTTGGTATGAGCGAAGAATTTCAGAAACATGCATTTGAATCCTATGCCAGGGAAGGAAAAGAAACAACGAATGGATATAGTGGTGCCGGACTTGGACTTTCTATTGTAAAAGATATTGTGGACAGGATGAACGGAACAATCAAACTGGAAAGTAAAGAAAATGTAGGTACAACGTTTACC
>OGZW01003008.1_pt1 | contig 12780 bp, 7 predicted proteins | sample 1577001 | NCBI WGS metagenome assembly OGZW01 (sample SAMEA3541519, study PRJEB24748) | human gut metagenome | biome: human gut; feature: human-associated habitat; material: faeces | place: China | collected 2012 | reverse complement strand
ATCTGGCTTTCTTTTGAGATAAAGCTGTTTTTTACCAGATTGTCTATAATCGGGCCTTCAAAACCGATGTAATATTCGTTCCATCCTGTCTTTTGCAGCGGCGCATAGGTATGCCACTGTCCGGGAAACAGGAAAAGTATCTGCCCTTTGGATATGTCGACAGACGGGGTTGTGTCGCTGGCGAAAGTTCCTCGTCCTTTAGTGATATATACCAACTGATATTCATGCAGCACACGTCCTTTCTGGGCTGTGAAATAATAGGCGTCCGGGTGGTTGCGTGGTGGATAAACGCTTCCGGCCCTGATAGCCTGGAATCCGACGGTAGTCACCGACAAGCCGAAACGCTTGTCACGCTCATTGACAATTAGGTATTTAAAATCAGCGCCTTGGTCGTTGTAATGCATGTTTCTCTGTTTTAAAATTAGGTCACACTTATCGGCAAATATACAATTTTTTATCTTAACAGCCTCTAACCTTTTTGTTCTAAGTGTTTCTGGAGGTATAATTTTAGTTTCTTATGTATGCAAATGGGGGAAATTTAGAACAAATCTTATGGAATATTTGCTTAAAATGCTTTTTTTTGCGAATATTGCATCAAATCTTAAAGTTGAATCTATGCACTTGGCACACCGTAACTGCGAATATATTCTTGGAGTAATATATCTTTTTGTTTTTCCTGTTTTGCTTTGGGCTGATAATAAGGTGAATACTTATCATTTTAAATCCATTTCCACTTCGGTGAACTTCCCTACCAATGAAGTCAGGAAGTTATTTCAGGATAGCCAGGGGTATATATGGATTTCGACCTACAATGGTCTCTTGCGTTACGATGGTTATTCTATTGTTGTATATAAACCCGATGGAGTGAATCATGGACGTTCCATTGATAGTTTTGTGAATATGGTGGCCGAAGACAAGGAGAATAATTTGTGGATAGGTACGCACAATGGATTATACGTGTTGCATAAAGAAACGGATGAGATAGAGAAAATAATCAGTCCTTTGTTACAGGTAAGCAATGTAGAAAGTATCCTTTATGCAAGTAACGGAGATTTATGGGTGGGAAGCAACAAGGGATTGTTTCGCAGAAAAGCCGGCAGCCGTACTTTCGATTGTGAAAAAAACATGGATATAAAGTCTGTTGTCGAAGACCGGAAAGGTCAAATATGGATTGGTACTTGGGAACAGGGGCTGCTGCGTTATAGTCCTCAAGAGGAATTGTATTATACTTACGACGGGATTAACCCTGGTAATTCGGCGCATGTCATATTTCAGGATGAAGCCGGGAATATTTGGATCGGTACCTGGCGGTATGGACTGGTGAAACTCATTAATCCGTATGATTCGGAACATTTCTCATTTAAAACATTCCGGAACATCAAGGGAAATTCTCATTCTCTGTTGGATAATATTATCTACGCCATTGCTCAGGATAAAAATTCCGGGAAGCTCTGGATCGGTTCACGCAGTGGGGTCAGTATTTTGGAAGATGAATCGGGAGACGGGAATTTTACCAATATTGTTCCGGGTAACCTTCAAGGAGATTTACCTTTTAATGAGGTGAACTCTCTGTTGTGCAGTAAAGACGGGCTGATGTGGCTGGGTATGTTGGGAGGAGGTGTTTGTACTGTAAATACAAATAAGTTCCGGTTTAATTATGATTCTTTGGAGGCTTTGCGTGAGCATTGCCCTACCAGCTCTGTCCGCAGTGTCTATCAGGAGGATAATGGGAATCTGTGGATGGGAATCATGGGATTCGGTCTGGTATTTTATGATATGAAACAGCATACCATTGTTCCTTACCGCTCTCATCCTGTATTGAAGAATATGGGATATACATCGACGGTCAATGATATTATTTATCGTAAAAGGACAAATGAATTGTGTTTTGCCACTTGGGATGATGGAGTGTGGTTCTATAATGTCAAAGCCGGGAAAGCACACGTGATAAATACCGTTACCAATCCGGAGCTGAGTGATATTTGTATTTATTCTTTGTTGGAAGATTCGAAAGGGAATCTGTGGTTGGGGACACGTTCGGGAGTGTTTATCTTGGATACGGAATCAAGACTTCATTCTTTGAATGAACTGGTGACTTTGACAAATCAGGCATTGCCCCAAATTTCTATTTTCAAAATGGCGGAAGATCAAGATGGCTTTATCTGGATAGCGACTAGTAATGAAGGGGTATGGCGGATAGATACATCCGGAGAAACATATAAGGTTAAGTTTTATACGCCTTCGGATGGTACATTATCCACTGTCGGGGCGATGAGTGTTTGTGTGGATGGATACAACAGAGTATGGGTGGGGTCGAATGGTAACGGACTCGATTTGTATGACCGGAAGAATGATCGTTTTGTTTCAGTCTTGAATGATTATTTCCGGAATGGAGATGTTGTTTTCAGCATGCTGGAGGATGATGAGCATACTTTATGGCTTACTACCAATGCGGAAATGTATCACATTGATATACCTTTGGACGGTGCTGCACCGAAAATACATACCTATACGGTAGATGATGGTTTGCAAGACCATATGTTTAACCGGAATTCTTGCTTCAAGGGTGCGGATGGGAAACTTTTCTTCGGAGGATTCCGTGGATTGAACAGTTTTTATCCTGATAAAATAGTTCAGGATACTGCCTATTCTCCGGTAGTAATTACAGATATAAAGGTACATAATGTATCGGTACGTACCTATCCTCTTTCCGTCAGAGAGGGGATTGCTGCAAACAGAGCTATTGATTTTATTGATAAAATTGTATTAGGATACCGGGAGAATAATTTCAGTCTTGATTTTTCAATATTGAACTATATCAATCCTGAGTTGAACCGTTATTTATATCGGTTGGAGGGATATGACAAGGAATGGTTGTCCGTTGAGGCTGGACGTCGGTTTGCCTATTATAACAATCTTCCGGCAGGTACTTATACTTTTTGTGTAAAGGGAGCCAATCAGAATGGAATCTGGTCTCCGGATATGAAATGTCTGCGTATAACTATTCTTCCGCCGCCTTGGTTATCGTGGTGGGCTTATTGCCTTTATGTCTTGTTGTTCGTTTCATTGGCATGGTATACTTATCGGATTGTCAGAAACCGTATCCGGATGAAACAGGCCATAGAGATGGGGAAGATAGAACGGCAGAAAATGGAGGAAATCAATCATGCTAAATTACAGTTCTTTACCAATATCACTCATGAGTTGCTGACTCCGCTTTCTATTATATCGGCTTCGGTGGATGAACTGAAACAAGAAGTACCGGCAAGTTCGTCGGTTTGTTCTGTAATAGCTGATAATACTGTGCGGTTAATCCGGTTGATTCAGCAAATCTTAGAGTTCAGGAAAGTGGAGAATGGCAAGTTGCGGCTAAAAGTTTCGCATGGAAATGTCAGTATGTTCTTGAAAAAATCAGTGTCGGCTTTCGCTCCTTTGGTTAAAAAGCAGAAATTGTCCATACAATTTGATTTGTCTGAAGAATATTCGGGATATTTTGATGTGGATAAATTGGATAAAGTGGTGTACAATCTGCTTTCCAATGCCGCTAAATATACTTCTGAAGGAGGAACTATTGTGGTGTCGCAGGCTCATGATGAGGAAAAGAGGACTTTTAAATTGAGTGTGAACAATCCCGGCGAGTTGATTCCAAAAGAGAAATTGGATCATATGTTCGAGAGATTCTATGAAGGGGAGTATCGTAAATTCCATACCATAGGGACGGGTATCGGTTTGTCGCTGACTAAAGATTTGGTATTGTTGCATCATGGAACGATACAGGTATTTAGCGATAAGGAGGAAGGGAATACTTTTGTGGTTGAAATTCCTATAGGACGTGAGGCTTTTGCTGAAGATGAGGTAGACGAGAATACTGAAAATGTGGACTATGCTGTTTTATCGGCAGATGAAATGGAGAATGTCTCGGAGATTGATATGTTGGAAGAGAAACCGGCAGCATCGACTATTTTGTTAGTGGAGGATAATGAGGAATTATTGGCTTTGATGGTTCGTCTGTTGCATGGCAAATACCATATTCTGAAGTCCGCTAATGGAACGGAAGCTTTGGAGATCCTTGCCAAACAGGAAGTGGATTTAATTGTTTCCGATGTTATGATGCCCGAAATGGACGGTATGGAATTGTGCCGCCGGGTGAAGACTCAATTTGAGACCTGCCATATTCCATTGATTTTGTTAACGGCCAAGACTAGTGATGAAGACCATGTGGAAGGGTATGAGTCTGGGGCCGATGGTTATATCTGTAAACCGCTCCGCCTCTCTGTCTTGTTTGCCAAGATAGATAACTTGTTGAAACGGCGCAAACGTATGGGGGTGGATTTTCGTAAGCAGTTGGTCTTTGAAGCCAAAGAATTAAATTACACCTCGATGGACGAAGCTTTCATTCGGAAAGCGGTGGATTGTGTGAATGCCCATTTGAGTGATTGTGATTTTGAACATGCACAGTTTATGGCGGAGATGGGTATGGCCCGGACTACACTAGCAGATAAATTGAAACTGTTGACCGGACTTACTCCCTCTGCATTTATCAGCAATGTCCGTTTGCAAGCGGCTTGTCGGCTGATAGACGAGAAAAAGAAAATCCGTATAGCCGATTTGGCGTATGCCGTAGGTTTCAACGACCCTAAATATTTCAGTTCCTGCTTTAAGAAGAAATTCGGACTTTCTCCTACAGAGTATATGATGAAGTATGATGGCTGATTATTACCGGAAATAGGCTCTATAGGGAATAAACAGCCTTTTTCCGGTAATAATTCTCCCTGTTTCTTTTCTGTTCCTCTTACTTTTGCTGGCAAATAAAACGAATTATCTTTATTTGTTAGACCTTTAAAAAAAGTATTATGAACATGAAAACTCTGACAGAAACCAGTACATTCCGGGTACTGAGTCTATTGCTGTGTCTCTGCTTCTTCATCCCTGCGATGAATGTGAGCGCTTCCAGTCTGCAAGCAGACAAGTTTAAAGTTTCCGGTATTGTAAAAGATGCCACAGGCGAACCGGTCATCGGTGCCAGTGTGGTTGAAAAAGGAACAACCAATGGAACGGTGACTGATTTGGATGGTAATTTCAATCTCACGGTGGCTTCTAATTCTACTATTGTCATTTCTTTTATAGGATATTCCGATCAGGAATATCGTATTTCGAAAGACAATACGGTGCTGAATGTAAATCTGAAGGAAGATACGGAAATGATTGACGAAGTGGTAGTAGTCGGTTATGGCGTGCAGAAGAAGGAAAATCTGACGGGTTCTGTTGCTGCTGTAAATTTCAAGGATGTAGCTTCTATGCCGGTAGCGAATACTGCCAATATGCTTCAGGGTCGTTTGCCGGGTGTTATGTTGACCAACAATGGTGCCCAGGCCGGTCATGACAGTCCCGAAATCCGTATCCGTGGTGTAGGAACTTTTGAACACAATGATCCGATGGTCTTGATCGATGGAGTGGAAAGCTCGGTAAGCCAGATTGCGGAAATCCCTGCAGATGATATTGAAAGTGTTTCCGTATTGAAGGATGCGGCTTCGGCTTCTATTTATGGTGTACGTGCTGCCAACGGGGTTATTCTGGTGACTACCAAACGGGGCGGTGAGCAGAAACCTACCATTACATATTCCGGTAGTATCGCTTTGCAAGAAGCTACCGTGCTGCCCGATTATGTGAATTCTTATGAATGGGCGAAGATGTATAACGAATGCTGGCCTTCCAAAGCATACACGGATGAAATGTTACAAAAGTTGCAAAACGGATCAGACCCCGATCATTTTGCCAATACCGATTGGGCTAAGGAAATGTTTCGTACAGCAGCCATGCACCAACACCATTTGTCTGTGAACGGTGGTAGTAAAGCGGTACATTACATGATTTCCACTCAGTATTTCCAGCAGGATGGTATCTTGCGTGAAACGGCCAATCAACGTTTTAATTTCCGTTCCAATCTGGATGCACAATTGGGTATTGTAAAATTAGGTCTGAATCTTTCGGGAAGCCGTCAGAACATTGATGAGCCTACTACCAGTGTTACCGGTGAAGGTTTGATGCGCTACCTTACTTGGTTTACCCGTCCTACTGTTCCTGTGCGTTATTCTAACGGACATTATGGATTTTTGGATGGAAATCCCAATATTTCCCAATCCGTATTCAAAAATCCGATTGAAGCTTTGAATATGGGCTATAAAGATAACAAGCATTATCGTTTTGATGGTAAATTCTTTGGTGAAATTGATATCATAAAAGGATTGAAGTTCCGTTCAAGTCTGGCTTATAAATATTATATGAACGATGTGACTACTTTCAATCCGAAGAATAATATAAGATACGATGCTGAAGGAAATGCGCTGACCACAGTCGGTACCAATAAACTGACAGATTATCATTATCTGGAAACGACTTATATTAATGAAAATATTCTGACCTATGATTTTTCTGTAGGAAAACATTCGTTCAATCTGTTGGCAGGCCATTCTATCCAGGCTACCCGTTGGGACAAGAATGAGGCGTCCAAGCAGGGATTCGCTACCGATAATATTTATGAAATGGATGGAGGTACTATGAATGACCATGTGACCGGATCAGCGGAAGAGAGTTCCTTGCAGTCATTCTTCGGACGCTTGAATTATAATTACGGAGGCCGTTATCTGTTAGAGATGAATGTCCGTCACGATGGTTCGTCACGTATGCCCAAGGCACATCGTTATGCTACCTTCCCTTCATTTTCGGGTGCATGGATCATGACAAATGAGAAATTTATGGAGAATGTGAAGTTCCTCCACTCATTGAAATTGCGTGGTAGCTGGGGTAAATTGGGTAATCAGGAAATTGGTAACTATGCTTATGCGGCTACATTGGCGGCTAGTGGCAGTTACTATTTCGGTGATAGCAAACAGATTGGTATGAAGACTGCCAAGATACCTAATGAGAACATTAAATGGGAAACAACTACTATTACAGACTTTGGTTTTGATGCTGCTTTTTGGGGTGGAAAGATCAATGTCACTTTTGACTGGTATGAGAAAAATACCTCGGATATTTTGATGAAGCTCGCTATGCCGGGTATTTTCCTGGGATCTTTGGATGCTCCTTATCAGAATGCGGGAAAGGTTCGTAACCGGGGTTGGGAACTGGCTGCTAATTATTTCGATCAGAAAGGTGACTGGGCATGGCAGGCAGGTTTCTCGCTTTCAGGTGTGAAAAATGAGATTACTGATATGAAAGGGGTAGAAGACATTAAGGATAATACGATCAATCGTGAAGGTGAAGCCATCGGCTCTTATTATGGGCTGAAAGCCATCGGTATCTATCGTACCCAGGCAGATTTGGACCGTGTAAATGCGAACGGACAGAAGATTATGCAAAACAACCAGGAACCGCAATTAGGTGATATCATGTATGAAGATATAGACAATAATGGTAATATAAATGATGCTGACCGTACTATTATCGGAAATCCGTTCCCTAAAATGCAGTATTCTTTCAATCTGGGATTCTCTTATAAAGATTTTGATGTCAATACATTCTGGCAAGGCATTGCAGGTGTATATCGTTATAATTGGGATGAAACTACTATTTCCAACGGTGGAAACAAGACTAGCCGTTGGTTGGACAGATGGTCTGAAAGTAATCCGAATGGAAGCATGCCTCGTTTGGGAGGAACTATTAATAATAACTATTCTTCATTTTGGTTGACAAAAGGTGATTATTTGCGTCTGAAGAATTTGGAAATCGGATATACTTTCAGGCAAAGAGAGTTTTTGACCAAGTTGGGCGTTCAGAGTATCAGACTCTATTTGGCAGGAACTAATTTGCTTACTTTCACTTCCTTGGACGATTATGATCCTGAAAAACTGAGTACAGATTCCCGTAATGATGTACATCCCAATACAAGAACTTATTCATTTGGTGTTAACGTTAAATTTTAAAAGCAACAACTATGAAATCAATTAATAACTTTATAGGGCTGGCTCTGTTGTCAGGAGCTTTGCTGACTTCTTGCTCTGACAGCTTTTTGCAGAGGGACTCATTGACAGAATCTTCATCCAATACATTTTGGCAGACGCCGGATGATGCTTTGATGGCGTTGGCATCTTGTTATGATGCTTTGCAGAGCAATCAGCTTTATAATTCCGACCAATATTCATTGGGCCCTTTATATATGGATTGTATATCAGATAATGGCGGGCATTTTAATTGGAGTGGCTGGATGGAAGGTTATGATATGGCTATGGGAATTCATACCCCAAGTTCTTCTATCATTGGCAGTTATTGGAAAGATTGCTATGAAGTGATCAGCCGTTGTAATGTGCTGATTGCTAATATTGATAGAGTGGATATGGATGCTTCCCAAAAGGCGATTTATCAGGCTGAGGCAAAGACCATACGTGCATTGATGTATATAAACTTGACTATGACGTATCAGGATGTTCCTTTCCTGACCGCCCCTTTGACCATTGACGAGGCTGAATGTGAAAAGACGGACCGTGCGGCTATTGTGGCTCATGTTATGACTGATTTGCAGGATGCGGCTGAAGTACTTCCGCAAAACGCGTCTTCACGGGGACATATCACCAAAGGAGCTGCTCTTTCCTTACTGGGGCGTGTGGCTTTGTATAATGAAAAATGGGATGACGCGATTGCTGCTTATAAGCAGGTGCAAGGTTTGGGATACTCGCTTGATCCGAGTTATGCCAAACTGTTTACTCAAAGTGGAGAAACTTCTCCTGAAATCATTTTTGCAGTCCGTTATGAAGGACCGGGTATGAGTGAAGGTGCTGCTTTTAATGCGCATTGGAATACTCCGCTGGAAGCAATGAATGGTACTATAGATTTGGCGGATGCTTATTATTGCAAAGACGGTAAACCGACTACCGATACGAAGATAGCCGAACTGAACGGTGGGGGTGGCTTGGATGTCAGCAAGCCTAATCCTGCTCATTTTGAGAATCGTGATCCGCGTTTATATAGCACTTTGTTTGTTCCCGGTATGCTTTGGAACGGTACTGTTCCGGTCATAGGCGCAGAAGAATATCCTGCCTGCGCTTTCCCGGATATACGCCTCCCGGGCCTCCGGAATGCCGAACCACTCCGGCAGCGCCTCCAGAATCAGGCGCGTCACGGCCTGTTTTTCCGCCGCATCGGTAAGCTGTCTGATTTCCATAAATCCCCTCCGTCACATGGGAGACGTGACCCACAGGTATCCCAGCACGGCTGTGCCGACGGCCATAACGGCCAGCGCTCCGCCGCCCAGGGCCTTGCGCCCGGACCGGAAGGCAATGACCGCAAGGCCGGTCAGGGCCAGACAGGCAAGCAGTAAAATAAAGGTGAATCCCATGGCGACCTCCTTAAAAACACATTGGAATGCCCTGTATTCTATCACAGAACCGGATCATCCACAAGCCTCCGCATGAAAATTTGCGGATTATTCCGCCGGGTCCGCAGTTTCTATGTATAGCTCCTCCGCATCCTCCAGCGCGCGGCGAAGAACGCTTGCATAGGGGATAGCCAGGGGAATCTGCTCCAAGGGGTCGATCACATCGTCCAAAGCTCCGCACAACAGGGCATACATTTTCTGATAGTCCGCCATTTCGCACCTCCAAATCGTCTACGCATAGCCTATAGTAGCACGCGTAGCCTATTTTGGCAAGCCCTTTCGGATATGCTATAGGAAAAAGTCCGGGAGGTGCAGCATGAAAACCAACGAGGCGGTCCGGGACCGCATTCTTCGTCTTTGCCAGGAGCATGACATGACCATCAACCGGCTGGCCACGGTCAGCGCACTGCCGCCGTCCAGCATCAAGAACATCCTGTATGGGAAAAGCCGGAATCCGAAGCTGCTGACCATCAAGCTCATCTGCGACGGCCTGGGGATCACCCTGGGGCAGTTTTTCACCGCCCCGGAGTTTGACAACCTGGAGCAGGAGCTGGAATAAAATAAGAAGGATGTCCTCAGCGGGCCGCGTCAACCCCGGCGGGTTCGGGCGGGGCACACGGGCCCCGCCCTACAAGGCGTGTGTCGATAGAATATCCTGTAGGGCAGGGCCCATGTGCCCTGCCGCAGAGGAACGGGATGGTTTCCGGAAACCGCCCGTAGGGCCCGCTGCCCCCGGCGGCCCGCGTCCCCGGAAATAAAAAAGGACGTCCGGCGGGACGTCCTTTGGCTTGGTTTCATCAACCGATCTGATTCAGCTTCAGAGTCAGAGCGCTCTTCTTGTGGGCTGCATTGTTCTTGTGCATCAGACCCTTGGCAGCGGCCTTGTCGATGGACTTCACTGCGACCTTGTAAGCGCCCTCGGCCTCGGTGCGATTGCCTTCCACGGCAGCAGCCTCGAACTTCTTGATAGCGGTCTTCAGTGCAGAGCGATTGGCCTTGTTGCGGGCATTACGAGCCTCGGACACCAGCACACGCTTCTTAGCAGACTTGATATTCGGCAAACCAAACACCTCCCCGACGATAAAGTAGCTGCGTTGGAATGAAACATCCACGCAGGATGATATTTTAACATCTTTATCTGAAAATTGCAAGCACTTTTTGAATTTTTGCCATTCTTTTTTGCATATTCCCTATTTTTTGCGGGAAACTACCCGTAATCTACCACATTTTGTGGCACAATGGGAGGGGGAAACACAAGTATGACGCAGATCCGGACGGACTTGGCGCTGGAGGCAGCGGAAAATTTACAGGCAGGCGGCCCCGCAGCGGGAGAACTCTCCGGGGTAGTCACCCGGACGGAGCAGCGGCAGGGCGTCTCCGTGACGGAGGTGCGGATCCTGGACGAGACGGGAGCCAGAGCGCTGGGAAAGCCCGTGGGACGCTATGTCACCATGGAGCTGGAGAGCCAGCCCTTTTCGCAGCAGGCGGCGTGTCTTGCCTCCCTGCTGGCGGAGCTCCTGCCCCGTGGGCCGGTGCTGACGGCGGGCATCGGCAACCGGGACATGACCTGCGACGCCATCGGCCCAACGGCGGTGGATCATCTGCTGGTGACCCGGCATCTGGTCCGCAGCGGGCAGGAGCCGTTCCGGGGAATGGGGGAACTCTCCGCCCTGTGTACGGAGGTGCTGGGCCGGACGGGGATGGAGACCTGTGAGCTGATCCGGGCGGCAGCGGGAGCGGTGCGCCCGGCCGCCGTCGTCGCCGTGGATGCGCTGGCGGCCCGCAGTCCCCGGCGGCTGTGCCGTACCGTCCAGCTGTCGGATACGGGGCTGATCCCCGGCTCCGGGGTGGGCAGCCACCGCACCGCCGTGGATCGAGAGACAGTGGGGGTGCCGGTCATCGCCGTGGGAGTGCCTACGGTCATCGACGGGGCGGCGCTGGGCAGCGACACCGAGGAGGTGCCGCAGGGGCTGTATGTGACCCCCAGAGACATCGACCGGCAGGTCCGACAACTGGGGCGGCTGCTGGGCTACGGCATCTCGCTGGCGGTGCAGCCGGGGCTGACGGCGGAGGAGCTGGCGGCGCTGGCGGAATAGGTGGCGTTGCAATGGGGCGGCGTTTGTGGCATAATGGGAAAAAACGCAAAGGAGACGCCTATGGAAACCACAAAGCTCTATTATGAGGACGCCTATCTCCGGGAGTTCGACGCTGCGGTGCTGTCGTGCCGGGAGGAGCAGGGCCGGTATCTGGTGGTGCTGGACCGCACCGCCTTCTATCCGGAGGGAGGCGGGCAGCCCGCCGACCACGGCGTCCTGGGCGGTGTGGCGGTCACGGACGTGCAGGAGCGGGATGGGGTCGTCTGCCACACCTGCGCCGGGCCGCTGGCGGTGGGCAGCACCGTCCACGGCGCCATTGACTGGCAGCGGCGCTTTGACCATATGCAGCAGCACTCCGGGGAACACATCGTCAGCGGGATGCTGTGCGCCGCCTTCCACTGTGACAACGTGGGCTTCCACATGGGGGCCGACATCGTGACCATCGACTATAACGCCGACATCCGCTGGGAGCAGGTTCTGGAGGTGGAGCGGCAGGCCAACCGATACATCTGGGAGGATCACCCCTGCCGAGTGACGTTCCCCTCTCCGGCGGAGCGGGAGGCCCTCCCCTACCGCAGCAAAAAGACCCTGACGGGGGCGGTGCGGCTGACGGAGTTTCCGGGGGCGGATCTATGCGCCTGCTGCGGCACCCATGTATCCGGAAGCGGACAGGTGGGGCTGGTGAAATTTCTCTCCTGCCAGAAGCTCCGGGATGGGGTGCGGCTGGAGCTGGTGTGCGGCAGCCGGGCCATGGCCCACCTGTGCCGCAGCTGGCAGCAGAACCGATCCATCGGACAGCAGCTGTCGGTGAAGCCCGGCGACACCGCCGAGGCCGTGGAACGGCAGGGCCGGGAGGTTCTCTCCCTGAAGGCCCGGTGCGCCGGTCTGGAGGAGGAGCTGTTCCGGCTGCTGGCAGAGCAGTATCGGGACGCCGGAGAGGTGCTGCTGGTGCGGCACGATCTGGCAGGAGACGGCGCCCGGCGGCTATGTGACGCCGTGAGCCGCACCTGCGGCGGGCGATGCGCCGTGTTCTCCGGAGAGGGGGAGCGGTATCAGTACGCCGTCATCCATCCGGGTACGGACCTGCGGGAGTTCGTGAAGCATATGAACGACGCCCTCCACGGTCGGGGCGGCGGACGCAGCGGCTTCGCTCAGGGAAGCGTCGCCACCGATGAGGAGACCATCCGGGCCTTCTTCTGTGGCGTGTGACGTCCTGTCTGTCCGATCCGTCCAAAATTGTGCCGAGCCTGTCCGCATGTAGCCGGTGGTCTCAAGGCTGGCGGCTGTTTTGAACAGGATGCCGTTTTTGGC
>OGZW01002992.1_pt1 | contig 12816 bp, 10 predicted proteins | sample 1577001 | NCBI WGS metagenome assembly OGZW01 (sample SAMEA3541519, study PRJEB24748) | human gut metagenome | biome: human gut; feature: human-associated habitat; material: faeces | place: China | collected 2012 | reverse complement strand
ACGCTGAGATTGCTTCATCAGCAATAATTAAATCAGGATTCATAATTAAAGCTCTTGCAATACCAATACGTTGTCTTTGTCCACCTGAGAATTGGTGTGGATAACGTGTAGCATGTTCTCTTGATAAACCAACAAGTTCAAGCATTTCATAGATTTTTTCATTTCTTTCTTCCATAGAAGAATATGACTTATGAATATCTAATCCTTGCCCGATGATATCAATGACTTTCTTTCTTGGATTTAAACAAGCCATTGGATCTTGGAAAATCATTTGCATCTTTGTATGTAATTCTTTAGATGTTTCCTTATTTAATTTTCCACCAATTTCTTTTCCGTTGAAAACAATTGATCCAGAAGTTGGTTTATATAAACGAATAATACTTCTACCAGTAGTTGATTTACCTGAACCAGATTCACCTACTAAACCATAAGTTTCACCTGGCATAATATCAAAGGAAATACCATCTACCGCTTTTACAGTAAAGTTACGATTAATTTTAAAATGTTGTTTCAAATCTTTAACGACAAGGATAGGTTCTTTCTTTTCCATTATTCAACACCCTCCTTTTTCATTTTTTCTAATCTGTTTTTTAATTCAACTGGCATTTCAACTTTTGGAGCTTTTTCATGCATTAACCATGAAGCAACTTTATGAGTTGTACTACCAGGTACTTTAAACATTGGAGGTTCAATTCTTAAGTCAATATTTAAAGCATACTTATTACGTGGAGCAAAAGCATCACCTTTTACTTCATGTGCTAAGTTTGGTGGTGTACCAGGGATCGTGTATAATTCATCATCATCAGTATCCAAATCTGGCATAGATGATAATAATCCCCAAGTATATGGATGACGTGGATCATAGAAAATTTCATCAATTGTTCCAGTTTCTACGATTTTACCAGCGTACATAACATTTACATAATCAGCTACTTTAGCGACAACACCTAAGTCATGTGTGATATAAATAACTGATAAATCTTTTTTCTTTTGAATATCTTGAATTAATTCAAGAATTTTAGCTTGGATAGTAACATCCAATGCAGTTGTAGGTTCATCACAAATTAAAACATATGGATCACAAGATAAAGCAATTGCGATAACAATTCTTTGTCTCATCCCACCAGATAATTGGTGAGGATAGTTTTTCATACGTTTTTCCGCATTAGTAATACCTACTAATTGTAATAATTCAACAGCTTTTTTATAAGCTTCTTCTTTTGGTGTATTGTAATGATGAATCATTGGTTCCATAATTTGATTTCCAATTGTCATTGTAGGGTTTAATGATGTCATTGGATCTTGGAAAACCATTGCAATCTTACGACCACGGATTTCGCTTTGCATTTCTTTTTCACTTAATTGACAAATGTCTTTTGTGATTCTTTCACCTGTATTTTCATCTGTCCAAGTGTAGTTAATAGAACCACCATCAATCGAACCATTTCCTGCCATGATACCCATGATTGCTTTAGTAGTAACTGACTTACCTGATCCAGATTCACCAACGATAGCGATTGTTTCACCTCTATATAAATCTAAGTTAACACCACGAATTGCATTAACAGTTCCACTATCAGTTTTAAAAGAGATATTTAAATCTCTGACTTCTAATATTTTTTCTCTTTCTGCCATAATTACATCTCCTTCATAGTTGGATCAAGTGCATCACGAAGTCCATCACCAAATAAGTTGAAACTTAACATTAAGATAGAGAAAATAATAACTGGAATTACCATCATGTAAGGGTAAATAGTAATTGAGTTAAATCCATCATTAATTAATGTACCTAATGAAGCCATTGGAATTGGTAAACCTAAACCAACGAAAGACAAGTATGCTTCATAGAAGATAGCATTTGGAATAGACATCATAATCATAATAATCATTTGACTATAAATATTTGGTAAAATTTCTTTAAAGATAATAAATAAGTTACTAGCTCCTAAAGTACGTGAAGCTAAAACGAATTCTTCTTCTTTTACTCTTAAAACTTGAGCTCTTGTAATACGTGACATACCAATCCATTCAGTAAATGATAAAGCCATGATAATTGTGAATAATGATGCTTTCATCACCATTAATAACAATGTTAATATTACTAAAGTTGGGATAGAGTTTATGATTTCTTGAATTCTTTGCATTACTGAATCAACTTTACCTCCGAAATAACCAGAGATAAGTCCATATGTCATACCTACAATCACGTCAATGAAGATTGCGACTACAGCAATAAATAATGAATATCTTGTACCTGTCCAAACACGTACAAATAAATCACGACCATAAGTGTCTGTACCAAAGAAATGTTCAGCACATGGCGAAATACTTGCAATTTTTGTATTGATTGCATCAAATTTATATGATGAAAACATTGGTGCAAAAATTGCAAATACTGCGATAACTAAAATACAAATTAAACCGATAACGGCACCTTTATTCTTTTTAAAACGATTTAAAGAATCTTTCCAAGCAGGAAGTGATGGAGCAACAACGTCTTTAGTAATGTCTTGTTTATCTCCAACGAATTCAAAATCGTCTGGTAAAAATTCAATCTTTTCTAAATCCATTATTAATCATCCTTTCCTAATCTAATTCTTGGATCAATAATTCCATAAGAAATATCAATAATTAACATCATGAAAATGTACATTGCAGCATATAAGAATGAACAAGCTAAAATGATATTGTAATCATTTGATAAAATACTATTAATTAATAATTTACCTAATCCAGGAACAGAACAAATCTTTTCAACAACCATAGTACCTGTCATTAAGTTAACTAAGATAGGTCCTAAAATTGTAATTACTGGAATTAAAGCATTACGTAATGCATGTTTGAAAATTAAAGTTTTACGATCTAATCCTTTTGCTTTTGCAAGAGTCATATATTCACTTGTTAAAACTGAAACCATTTCAGTACGTGTAAAACGTGCAACGTTTGCAATAACACCAACAGATAAAGCTAAAATTGGCATAATTGATGATTTAATTGCATTCGATGAACTATATGAAGTTGGTAACAATCTTAATTTTGAAGCAAATAATAATAAAATTAACATTGCAAATACGAATGATGGGATGGAAACCCCAATTACAGAAATAACTGTAGCGATTGTATCCCAAATTGTATTTTTATGTAATGCAGCAAATACTCCTAAGAACATACCAATAACTGTTCCAATAATTACTGCACATAAACCGTAAATCATAGATAATTTTGCAGCACTTCCTACAAGTGAAGATACTTGCATATCTTTATACAAGTTAAATGAAACACCGAAATCCCCTGTTAACATATTTTGAATATAACGTACGAATTGAACTGGTATTGGTTTATCCAATCCGTATTGAGCTTCGATAGCCGCTCTGGCTGAAGCACTTAATTTTTCATTGTTAATTGGAGAACCTGGTAAAAATTTAACCATTAAAAATAATACCATTAAAATAACGAATAAAGTAATTAACGAAATAACTAAACGTTTTCCGATATATTTTAAGGTTGAATTACTCATCTTTTTTCCTCCTATATTTATTTAAAAAAGAAACACAATACAGAATACTATATTGTGTTGTCTTCTCTATGTTCTTTTTTAGATTGAACTATTTTGATACATATTCGAATGTATATGGAACACCAACTGGTTTAATACCTAAGTTTTTAACTTTTGTATTTTGTAAAGTAGCAGTTCCTTTTTCGAATACTGGGATGTAACATAAATCATCCATCATAATTTTTTCTGCATCGATCATTAATTGCCAACGAGCATTAGCATCAGTTTCACTGTTAACTTTTCCCATGATTGAATCATATTCAGCATTTGACCAATGACCATAGTTGTTATTGTTGTCAGTTAAAGCTAATGTTAAGTAAGTTGTAGGATCACCATAGTCAGGTCCCCAACGAGTTACTGATAAATCGAAATCTCCATTTTTTTGTTTGTTGTAGATACGATCTTGTTTAGTAGTAGCAACCATTTCAATTTTTAATCCTTTTAAGCTAGAGAAAGCATTTTGTAAATAAGTTGCAAATACATCCATTGGAGATTCATCTGTACCATAAGTTAATCTTAAAGTAATTTCAGATTTTCCTAATTCTTTTAATCCTTCATCTAAAGCAGCTTGTGCAGCTTTTTTGTCATATGAAGTATATGTTGCAGCTTCATCACGGAAATCTTTTCCTTCTGGAGAAATTGATAATCCTGATGGAACAAATCCTTTAGCAGCTTGTGAACCATCTTTTAAGACATTTTCACATAAGTCTTTTCTATTGATTGCTAGTGAGATTGCTTTTCTTACATTTAAGTTAGCTAAATCACTATTTTGGAAGTTTACTGAAATATAGAATAAGTAACCTTCATTAATTTGTTTGAATGAATCATCTTTTTTGTATTTATCAACTAAGTCTGAGTTGATTGGAGCAAAATCAGTTTCACCAGCTTCGAATGCTTGAGCAGCAACTTTTGGATCTTGAACTAATTTCATTACTAATTTATCAATTTTAACTGTTTTAGCATCATAATACTTATCATTTTTTTCAAATTCAGCTACTGAACCTGGTTCCCAGTTTGTCATAGTGAAAGCACCATTTCCTAAAATAGTTTTAGCACTCTTACCATATTTATCACCTTGTTTTTCACAGAATTTTTGGTTAATTGGATAGAAACATGGGAATGACATTAATTCATCAAAGAACGAAACTCTTGTAGTTGTAGTAATTTCTAACGTTTTGTCGTCTACAGCTTTTACCCCTAATTTGTTTAAGTCTTCATCAGTTAAATCTTGTTCTGCATCGATTTTATCTGATAATTCTTGAGCACCTGCGATGCTAGCAATACCATCGCAGAACATGTAATAGTAGTTTCCTTTCTTTTTGAAAATTCTTTGCCATGCATAAACGAAATCGTTTGCTGTCACAGCATCACCATTAGACCATTTAGCATCTCTTAATTTATAAGTGTGTGTTAAACCGTCTTCTGAAACTTCTGAAGATTTAGCAATACCATATGTAGTAGTACCATCTTTAGCAGGTTTCATTAGCCCATCAATAATTGCATGTAATGCAGTAAATGAGCATCCGTCATCGGCATCTGATGAGTCTAAATTTTTGATATCTAATTCACTTGAATAAGTGTAAGTAGATGAATCATCACTAGATCCCCCACACCCAGCAAGAGTTAGAGCCATCATAGCACAAAGTACCATAGATAATAATTTTTTCATTTTTTCTCTTCCCTTCTATAAATCGCTTTTGTATACACTAATACATATACAATAAAAATTTATGCTTTAATATTAGTACAATGCGTTATAGAAGTCAACAAAAAAGACGAACTTTGTATACAAAATTGTATTATTGTTTATACAAAAAATATATTTTTCAATCTACATTCAAAAATAAAATAGAGCAATTGTTTTTTATACATTTCATTTTGGCGTTTATATTAATTGGAAGACAACATATTTTTTTATTCTTTTTTAAGAAGAAACACAATACCGAAATATTGTGTTTCTGTTGATTTTATCGACTATTTTGATACATATTGGAATGTATATGGAACACCTACAGGTCTAATTACTAAACCTTTTACATCTTTATTTTGTAAAGTTGCAGTACCTTTTTCAAATACTGGGATGTAACATAAATCATCCATCATAATTTTTTCTGCATCAATCATTTCTTGCCAACGAGTATTAGCATCAGATTCATTAGCAACTTTATCCATTAATGCATCTAATTCACTGTTTGTATATTTACCATAGTTATTACCATTAGTAGAAATACCCATTGTTAAATAAGTTGTAGGATCACCATAGTCAGGTCCCCAACGAGTTGTAGCTAAATCATAATCACCATTTTTTTGTTTGTTGTAGATACGATCTTGTTTAGTAGTAGCTACCATTTCTACTTTAATACCATCTAATTTACTTAAAGCGTTTTGTAAATAAGTTGCAAATACATCCATTGGAGATTCATCTGTACCATAAGTTAATCTTAAAGTAATTTCAGATTTTCCTAATTCTTTTAATCCTTCATCTAAAGCAGCTTGTGCAGCTTTTTTGTCATATGAAGTATATGTTGCAGCTTCATCACGGAAATCTTTTCCTTCTGGAGAAATTGATAATCCTGATGGAACAAATCCTTTAGCAGCTTGTGAACCATCTTTTAAGACATTTTCACATAAGTCTTTTCTATTGATTGCTAGTGAGATTGCTTTTCTTACATTTAAGTTAGCTAAATCACTATTTTGGAAGTTTACTGAAATATAGAATAAGTAACCTTCATTAATTTGTTTGAATGAATCATCTTTTTTGTATTTATCAACTAAGTCTGAGTTGATTGGAGCAAAATCAGTTTCACCAGCTTCGAATGCTTGAGCAGCAACTTTTGGATCTTGAACTAATTTCATTACTAATTTATCAATTTTAACTGTTTTAGCATCATAATACTTATCATTTTTTTCAAATTCAGCTACTGAACCTGGTTCCCAGTTTGTCATAGTGAAAGCACCATTTCCTAAAATAGTTTTAGCACTCTTACCATATTTGTCACCTTGTTTTTCGCAGAACTTTTCATTGATTGGATAGAAACATGGGAATGACATTAATTCATCAAAGAATGAAACACGAGTAGTTGTAGTAACTTCTAATGTTTTATCATCGATTGCTTTAACACCCATTGCATCTAAATCAGCATCTGTAATATCTTCTTCATTGTCAATTTTATCTGACATTTCTTGTGCCCCTACAATACTTGCAATACCATCACAGAACATGTAGTAATATTGACCTTTCTTTTGGAAGATTCTATGCCAAGCATAAACGAAATCATTTGCAGTAACAGGATCACCGTTAGCCCATTTTGCATCTTTTCTGATTTTGTAAGTATGAGTTAACCCGTCATCTGAAACTTCAGAAGATGAAGCAACACCATTTACGACATTACCTTTCTTATCTGTTTTCATAAGCCCATCAATAACAGCATGCATTGCTGTAAATGAGCATCCGTCATCGGCATCTGATGAATCTAAGTTTTTGATATCTAATTCACTTGAGAAAGTGTAAGTAGATGAATCTCCTCCTGATCCCCCACAACCAGCAAGAGTTAGAGCCATCATAGCACAAAGCACCATTGATAATAGTTTTTTCATATTCTCTCTTCCCTTCTTAAATTATCTTTTGTGCAATAAATCGACATGTTGTATACAATTTATCGATTTATTAACTTCATAATAGTGGATTAGTCTTTAAAAGTCAATACTATTTTGCATATTTGTATACAATACAATATATTAATTTATTAATGTGATAGTTTTTTATTAAAAAAGACATAATATTCCTTATTATGCCTTTTCTCTTTTTATTCAGTTTTTTCTACATATTCAAAAGAAATTGTTCTACATGGTTTAATAACTAGATTTTTTACTTTTGGATTTTGTAATGTTGCCGCTCCTTTTTCAAAAACAGGAATATATGCATAATCATCTAATAAGATTTTTTCTGCATCTTTCATTTCTTGCCAACGTTTATTCACATCTGATTCAACCCCTACTTGACCTACAAGTTGATCATATTCACTATTAGACCATTTTCCATAGTTGTTACTATTTGTTGATAATGCAATTGTTAAATAAGTTGTAGGATCTCCATAATCCGGTCCCCAACGTGTTACTGCTAAATCAAAATCACCATTTTTTTGTTTGTTGTAAATACGATCTTGTTTTGTTGTTGCAACCATTTCTATTTTAATGCCATTTAATTTACTTAAAGCATTTTGTAAATATGTCGAAAATACATCCATTGGTGATTCATCTGTTCCATAAGTAATTCTTAAAGTAATTTCAGATTTCCCCAATTCTTTTAACTCTTCATCTAATAAATCTTGAGCTTGTGCTTTATCATAAGAGGTAAAATCACCAGAATCTTTTCTAAAATCTACACCACATGAGCTTGTAGCTAAGCCTGAAGGAATAAATCCTTTAACAACTTGTGAACCATCTTTTAAAACATTTTCACATAAAACTTTTCTATTAATAGCATATGAAATGGCTTTTCTTACATTTAAATTTGCAAGATCTTTATTTTTAAAATTTATTGAGACATAAAATAAAAAACCATCATAAACTTGTTTAAAAGAGTCATATTATTTATATTTATCAACTAAATCAGAATTAATTGGCGCATAATCTGTTTCACCTGCTTCAAAAGCTTGTGCAGCTACTTTAGGTTCTTGGACAAGTTTCATCACAAGTCTTTGAAGTTTTACATGTTTTTGATCATAATAGTTTTCATTTTTTTAAATTCAGCTACTGATCCAGGTTCCAAATTAATCATCTTAAAAGCTCCATTACCTAAAATTGTTTTAGCACTTTTACCATATTTACTTCCTTGTTTTTCAGCAAATTTTTCATTAATTGGATAGAATGGTGGAAAAGCAAGCAATTCATCTAAAAACGAAACGCGTACTGTTGTTTTTACTTCTAATGTATAACCATCCAATGCTTTTACACCCATAGAATTTAAATCATCATCTGTAAGTTCTTCACCAGCATCTATTTTATCTGATAATTCTTGTGCACCTTGAATGCTTGCTATACCATCTGCAAACATATAATAATAACTGCCTTTTTTCTTAAAGATTCTTTGCCATGCATAAACAAAATCATGAGCTGTTACAAGATCACCATTATCCCATCTTACATCTTTTCTAAGTTTATAAGTATGAACTAATCCATCTTCTGAAACTTCTTCACTTTTCGCAATACCATACGTAATATTTCCTTTTTTATCTGTTTTCATCAATCCATCAATAACCGCATGGATAGCACGCAATGAACATTGATCATCAGCATCTGATGAATCTAAGTTTTTGATATCCAATTCACTTGAATACGTATAGGTTGATGTATCTTCTTTACTGTTGCCCCCACAACCAGCTAAAGAAAAAATCATCAAAAAGCATAGTAATAATGATACATATTTTTTCATAATCCCCATCTCCCTTTATTCATATCTTTTTACTATGATTTAAAAATACACTAATTTATCCAAGAAGTCAAAGAATATGATAAAACATGTATACAACAAAAAGCATAATAGCTTTTTTTACTATTATGCTTTTTATTTATTATTCAGTTTTTTCAACATATTGGAAAGATAAAACATTACATGGTTTAATCACTAAATTTTTAACCTTTGTATTTTGTAAAGTTGCTGATCCTTTTTCAAATACAGGAATACTTCCTAAATCTGTCATTAATACCTTTTCTGCTTCCAATAATTCTTGCCAACGAACACGTGCATCTGATTCTGATGCCGCTTGTCCCATATAATTATCAAAATCACTACTTACATATTTACCATAGTTATTACTATTTGTAGAAATATCAATTGTTAAGAATGTTGTAGGATCTCCATAATCCGGTCCCCAACGTGTTACCGATAAATCATAATCACCATTTTTTTGTTTATTATAAATACGGTCTTGTTTTGTTGTTGCTACCATTTCTACTTTAATTCCTTTTAACTTAGATAAAGAGTTTTGTAAATAAGTCGCAATAACATCCATTGGAGATTCATCTGTACCATACGTAATACGCAATTTAATTTCAGATTTACCTAATTCTTTTAATCCTCGATCTAAAGCTTGTTGTGCTTTTGATTGACTATAAGTAATATAAGTTCCTGACTCTTCTCTAAAATCTTTTCCATCTGGGCTTGTTGCCACACCTTTAGGAATAAATCCCGTTGCTGCAGAAGAACCATCTTTTAATACTTTTTCGCATAAATCTTTTCGATTAATCGAAAGTGAAACTGCTTGTCTGATATTCGCATTAGCAAGATCTTCATTTTGAAAATTCACAGATAAATAATAAAGGAAGCCTTCTGGTACTTGTTTAAATGATTCATCATCTTTATATTTATCTACTAAATCAGAAGTAATTGGTGCATAGTCTGTTTCTCCTGCCATAAATGATTGAGCCGCAACTTTTGGATCTTGAACAAGTTTCATCACAAGTTTTTCAATCTTTACAGTTTTTGCTTCATAGTAATCATCATTCTTTTTAAATTCCGCAATAGATCCTGGTTCCCAATTTGTCATAATAAAAGCACCATTTCCTAAAATAGCTTTTGCGCTTTTACCATATTTATCTCCTTGTTTTTCACAAAACTTTTCATTAATTGGGAAAAAGCATGGAAATGCCATTAATTCATCAAAGAAAGAAACACGTACAGTTGTTTTTACTTCTAAAGTATAGTCATCAATCGCTTTTACACCCATAGAATTTAAATCATCATCCGCAAGTTCTTCACCTGCATCAATTTTATCTGATAATTCTTGAGCCCCTTCAATGCTTGCAATTCCATCTGCAAACATATAATAATAACTTCCCTTTTTTCTAAAAATACGTTGCCATGCATAAACGAAATCATGAGCTGTTACAGGATCTCCATTTGTCCATTTAACATCTTTTCGAAGCTTGTAGGTATGTGTTAAACCGTCTTCAGACAATTCTTCACTTTTAGCAACCGCATTTACGATATTTCCTTTTTTATCTGTTTTTGTAAGTCCATCAATTACTGCATGAATTGCCTTGAGTGAACATCCATCATCTGCATCTGATGAATCTAAATTTTTAATATCCAATTCACTTGAATACGTATAAGTCGTTATGTCGTCTCCACTTGATCCACCACATCCCGTTAATGTTAAAACCATTAAACAACATAAAAATAATGAGAGTATTTTTTTCATATTTCCTTTCTCCTTTTTTATCTTCTCCTTCAACCATATCCCATTTTCTACACACCGTCAACAAAAATATGTATCCGCTTACATTTTTTATCAAAAAAAAGAAGTAGATTTCTCTACTTCATTATTTTACTACACTCATAGCAAGAGCTAAAGCCCCAACAACCCCAGCATTATCCCCTAATTCTGGATAAACGATATAATCTTTAATTTTATCAGTAGTCACTTCTTCTTTTTGAATATAACCATTTAAGAATTCTTGAGTATATTTATGAATCATTGGGAAAAGTTGTTTTTGATGCATAACACCACCACCAAGAATAATTTTCTTAGGTGAAAGAGTTAAAATATAATTTGCCATAGCTTGTCCAATATAATAAGCTTCTAAATCCCATGCTGGATGATCTTCTGGAAGTTCACTTCCTTTTACTCCCCATCTTGCTTCAATAGCAGGACCAGCAGCTAAACCTTCAAAACATGTTCCATGATATGGACATTTACCTGAATATGTGTCATCTTCTCTTACAATCATTTTCATATGTCCCATTTCTGGATGAAGTAACCCGTGTACAAGTTTACCACCAACAACGGCTCCTCCACCAATTCCTGTTCCAATTGTAAGATAAAGGGCACTGTCTAATCCTTTTGCCGCACCAAATGTTGCTTCGCCTAAAGCAGCCCCATTGACATCTGTATCAAAAGCCATAGGAATATCATATCTTTCTTTTAAAGCACCCATAATATTATAATTGTTCCATCCTGGTTTAGGTGTTGTTGTAATATAACCATAAGTTGGACTTGTAAGATCTGGATCAATCGGTCCAAAGCTTCCTACACCTAATGCTTCAATTTCTTTTCCATCAAAGAATTTAAAAACATTTTCCATTGTTTTTTCAGGTGCTTCTGTAGGAAATGATTCTCTTTCTAAAACTTCTCCTTTTTCATTTCCAATACAAACTACAAATTTAGTTCCACCTGCTTCAATTGCTCCTAATTTCATTATTATAATCTCCTTTTTTTCCTTTACTCTTATTTTAAACAACTCTGATTATAAAGTAAATATGCAATTATAAATTGAAAAAGAGTTACATGATTTAGATGATAAATCTAAATTCATGAACTCTTTTTCATTAATTATCTAAATAACGTGTATAACGATCTACATGTAATAATCTTTTTGCATTTTCTACACGTTCTTTAACTGGAGGTTTAATTCCTTCTAATTGATATGGAATATTCAATTCCTCCCATTTAAATACACCTAAAGTATGATAAGGAAGAATTTCAACACGATAAACATTTGAAAGTGTAGAAATAAAATGATCTAATTCAATTAAATCTTCATCATAGTCACTTCTTTCAGGAACAAGAACATGTCTAATCCAAATTGGTTTATCAATTTCAGATAAATATCTTGCCATATCAAGAATATTTTCATTACTTCTTCCTGTTAAAAGCTGATGTCTTTCATTATTAATTTCTTTAATATCTACAAGTAATAAATCTGTATACTCCATAAGTTCATTAAACTTAGAAAAGAAAGGTTCTTCTCTCGTGAAACATCCTCCACTGGTATCAATACACGTATTAATTCCTTCTTTTTTAGCAAGTTTAAATAACTCTAAAACAAAATCGATTTGAGCTAAAGGTTCTCCACCACTAATCGTAATGCCCCCATTTTTACCCCAATATGTTTTGTATTTCATTGCTTGTTGAAGCGCTTTTTCAGGAGTATATTCTTCGTATTTCTTTGAACCCCATGTATCAGGATTATGACAAAATTGACATCTTAAAGGACATCCATGTAAGAAATAAATATAACGTACTCCTGGACCATCGACTGATCCAAAGCTTTCTATTGAATGAATTCTACCAATTGTTTCCATTTTTCCTCCGTAACAAAACAACCTCATAAGAGGTTGTTTTCATTATTTGATTAAGTTATTGATTACATATGTTCATGACAAGTTCTTGCGATAACGTCTAATTGTTGTTCACGAGTTAAGTCAATGAATTTAACAGCATATCCAGATACACGAATTGTGAAGTTTGCATATTCTT
>OGZW01002989.1_pt1 | contig 12829 bp, 15 predicted proteins | sample 1577001 | NCBI WGS metagenome assembly OGZW01 (sample SAMEA3541519, study PRJEB24748) | human gut metagenome | biome: human gut; feature: human-associated habitat; material: faeces | place: China | collected 2012 | reverse complement strand
AGTGAATGCGGCGGACAAGATCCAGCGCATCCCCAACACCACCTTCGAGATCCGCCGTGTCAGCGATGGCGGTCTGGTGGACACCGTCACCACCGGAACGGACGGCCGCGTGTATGTGCCGCTGGAAAGCGGCAGCTACTATGCCGTGGAAACCGAGGCGGGCAAGGGCTTCCAGCTTGACAATACCCCCATCTATTTCGCTGTGGAGGATGGTAGAACCACGACCAAAACGGTGACCAACAAAGCCATCTCCGGTATCCTGATCCACAAGGTCGATTCGGCCACCGGCGAGGGCATCTATGGCGTTTCCTTCATTCTCTATGACAGCGGAAATAATCCCATTGCGCAGGAAACAAGCGATGACCGCGGTTATGTCCGTTTTGAAAACCTGACCGCTGGTCGTTTTTATCTGCGTGAATTGGAAAACGAGGGCTATATCCCCGACACGCAGAAAAAGACCGTGTATGTAAAGTCCGGCGAAACCACGGAAATCGAATGGAAGAATACCCCCATCACCGGTCAGCTCCAGATTCGTAAGACTTCAGAGGACTACAATTCCATGAATGGTTGGCCCGCCGGAACGCCCATCCCCAACACCGTCTTTGAAGTTTACAATGCCCGCACCAACCGTCTGGTGGATACCATCAAGACGGATAAGAACGGGCTCGCGGTCAGTAAGCCTCTGCCTCTGGCACGGTACAAAATCGTAGAATCCAAGGCGGCGGAGTTTTACGGGCTGGATAAGACACCCATTGAGGTGGAGATCGAACACGCCGGTCAGATCGTCAAGGCAGCCATGACCAATAAGAGCCTGTACACGAATGTGTCGATCAAGAAAACCGGCTACGTGGAGGTCATGCCGGGGCAGCTTGTCCGCTACAACTTCACCGGTATTGCCAACAATTCCACCACGGCGCTGGAGTCGTTCTACTGGAGAGACACTCTGCCCGTCAAGGCGGTGCGCCTTGAAAAGATCTACACCGGCACGTGGAATTCCCCCGGCAACTATAAGATCGTCTACCGCACGAATCTCAGCGGGGATACCTGGTGCACGCTGGCGGATAATCTGAGTACATCCAAAAACTATGTGTTGGATGCTTCGCCCGCGGCGCTGGGACTTGCTTCCAATGAGTATGTGACGGAGTTCATGGCGGCGTTCGGCATCGTACCTCCAAACTTCCGTCAGGTGGAGGCACCCCGCGTGGACTGCAAGGTGCTTTCAAAGCTCACCGACGGCACGCAGTTCGTCAACACGTCGGATGCAGGCGGCGTCTACAACGGGCAGTGGATCATGGCGACCTCCCGCTGGGTCACCCGTGTCTATGCCCCCAGCAAGCCCCTGCCTCGCACCGGCTATTAAGGACTAACAACGGATGCCGCTCCGCAAGGGGCGGCATCCCCATTTTAAGGAGGTTGAGATTTCTTGAAATACAGAAAAATGATTATTCTGACATTGACGCTTTTGCTTCTGACCTCTCTCTGCTGCACCTCGGCGCTTGCTGCGGGCGGGGATGTTGCGGGAGCGGTGGAGCAGACATGGACGGAGGCGGCCAAGCAGATCAAGAGCGTGGTGGAGAAGGTGGTGTTCCCTGCATTGGATATGATCCTCGCCATCGCATTCTTTGTGAAACTTGGCGGCGCGTACTTTGATTATCGACAGAGAGGACAGTTTGAATGGACTGGCCCCGCTATCCTATTTGCCTGCCTGATTTTCAGCCTGGTCGCGCCGAAATACATCTGGAATATCATCGGGATCTGAGCCAAGAAGAGAGAACAATTAAAAGCCGGATCAGGACCCTCCTGCCGGATATAACCGATGAGGCAATGGTTGCATGGATAGTGTATGTGGATGAAGTAGGCAGACATGGTTGCTTCACAAAGATACCCTTGCGTTAAAAGCACAATTCTGCTATAAATACCATTTGAGAGATAGGTACCAGAGAATCTTAATGAGAATGGAGGAATTGTTCTGTGTCTACCAAGAATACTATGAAGCATAATGCCGTCATTACAACGATGCTTTTGCTTGTATTATTTACGTTTTCCGCTTGTGCATCTGTAACTCCTGATGACCAAACATCAAAGGATTCCAATATTACGGAGAATGGTGCATCAACGGGCTGTTCAGACTATGATAATACAAGTACGCCTGAGTTTTTCAATGACCTCGGGAAAACGCTTGATGAATTGAAAAACGAGCATCCGGAAGGCAACGTGATTGTAAGGCCGGATGGATTTCCAGACAGTGCTGCTATATGCTTTGGAGCCTCAGAGTCGGAATATCTTTACTGCTTTTTCGGCGCACAGAGTGGCGATGCTGAAAAGGCTATGAACGAATATGAAGACCAGCTGGAATGTTCCGGTTTTGTCACCACCGCATGCATACTCTTTCCGGACATGGAAGATGAAATGTCCTTTGAAGATTTCTTCTCCTTGATTGGCGTTGACGATTATGAGTATTTAGGAGAAGATACGACTGCAGCAGGTTGGTTAAGATTCATGTATAACGGTATGGAGGTCATGGTGAATACAAACGAGGCTGCTTCTGGTGGTGGATGGAATTTCACAGGAGCGGAAATTGTGAAGCATAATGCTCCCGTGTCAATCGTGGACACGGAAATATTCAATACCAATCAGGACTTAGCGGATGCGGTCATGTTCGATTGATCTACATTATAATGGTCTAAAGCAAAATATTCTATAAGGAAAGCCGTCGCCCCGCCTGGGCGGCGGCTTTCTGCATTTCCGGAGGTGAGTGAAGATATTTATTGGGGACTTTGTTGCCGCGACAGTCCTGGATTAGGAAGTAGGCAGATGGTGTCACCCCGTATTTAGCAAGGAGCCTCATAAAAAGCTTGCATAAAAAGTGTTATCTTGATATAATACTATCAAGAAATTGATAAGGAGGGCTTTCTATGCAAATCAGACCATCCTCTGCTCTGCGGAATGAGTACACGCAGATCTCCGAGCTGGCAAAGGCATCCGGTGAACCGATCTTCATCACGAACAAGGGTGAAGATGACGGTGTTTATATGAGCATGGCTGCATACGAGGAGCGGGAAAAAATGTTCCGACACCGCGACAAAATTTATGCTGCGGAACTCAGCAGACTGAGCGGGGAGTCTGTCTGCACGCCGGAGGAGCTTGACGAAAGAATGGAGGAGCTGTTCCGTGCCTACGAAAAGTAAACTGGTCTATCTTCCACCTGCTCAACACGACTTCGAGGAGATCATAAAGTATCACATTACGGAGGCAGGAACTCCCTACGCGCGGAAAATCTACAGTACGATGAAAACGACCATAAACCGTCTGCGGGATTTCCCGCTGATGGGGCAAACGCATCCGGACCCGATCCTTGCGGCAAGCGGTTACCGTAAACTTGTGCTGACGAAGACTTATGTTGCCATCTACAAATTGATTGGGGACACCGTCTACGTTTATGCGATCGTCAATGGCACAACAGATTATCCGCGGCTGCTCAAGTAAGCGCTGCAGTCAGATGCAAAACAAAATACTCTATATGAAAGGCCGTCGCCCACCTGGGCGGCGGCTTTCTGCATTTTCGGAGGTGAGCGAAGATATTTATTTGGGACTTTGTTGCCGCGACGGTCCTGGATCAGCTGGTGGACTGGATCTACGGGCAGATCGTGGGCTTTCTCGGCAATTTCTTTGCCCTCATGGGCAATATGGGCGTGGAACTTTTTGAACTGGAATGGGTCAGCGCCATCATTCTCTTTTTCTCCCGCCTTGCTTGGGCGCTGTTCGCCGTCAGCGTGGTAGTCTGTGCCTTTGAGTGCGGCATCGAATACTCCACCGGCAGAGGAAATCTCCAGCAGTGCGGGATGAACATCATCAAGGGCTTTCTGGCGGTAAGCCTCTTCACCGTTGTCCCTGTCCGGCTCTATGCTTTGTCGGTGTCGCTGCAGGGAACCTTTTCCGCAGGGCTTACCGGCTACGGTCGGAGCATTGGTGAGGTGGGACAGGACATCATTACGGAGCTCAATGAGATCCAGACCCTGTCGGATGTGGTGAACAGCTCCCACTTCGGCCTTGGCATCATCACCAGCCCCATTATGCTTCTCTTTTGCGTGATCCTTATGGGCTATGCGGTGCTGAAGGTGTTTTTTGCCAACCTCAAACGCGGAGGCATTTTGCTGATTCAAATTGCGGTCGGCTCCCTCTATATGTTCAGCGTCCCGCGGGGCTATTTGGACGGATTCATGGGCTGGATGCGGCAGGTCATCGGCTTGTGCCTGACCGCCTTCCTCCAGTCCACCATCCTCATTGCGGGACTTATGGTGTTCAAAGACCACGCGCTGATGGGCGTTGGACTCATGCTCTCCGCAGGCGAAGTTCCCCGCATCGCCGGCAGCTTCGGTCTGGACACCACAACAAAGGCCAATATTACGAGCGCCGTTTATACGGCACAGTCTGCGGTAAATGTGACGAGGACCATCGCCGCGGCAATCAAATAAAAGGGTGTGTATGAAATGACACAGTCAACAAGAAAACTTACGATGGGGAGCCTGTTCGATGGCATCTCCGGCTTTCCTCTGGCTTCGGTGCGGTGCGGCATCGAGCCAATCTGGGCCAGCGAGATCGAACCGTTCCCCATACTGGTATCAAAGATCCGTTTCCCACGCATGGAGCAAATGGGAGACATCACAAAACTGAACGGTGCGTATCTGCCGCCTGTGGACATCATCTGCGGGGGCAGCCCGTGCCAGGACTCAGCGTGGCCGGAATGCGTGCCGGGTTGAACGGTGCGCGTTCCGGCCTCTTTATGGAACAAATACGAATCATTCAGGAGATGCGAGATGCAGACAGAAAATCTGGAAGGACAGGAGTCCATATTCGACCGAGATTCGGGATCTGGGAAAATGTCGTCGGTGCTCTCTCAAGTGGGCGGGACGCTGAAACGGGTCAAAAAAAGCCTGGGGCGGATTTTCAAAAAGTCCTCGAAGCGTTCCTCCAAGTTGAAGAACCACACCTTCATGTTGTTAGACCTGAGACCGGGCGCTGGGAATATGCTGGGGGCATATTGGGAGTACGATCCTCCATGGCTTGGATCGTTTGGGACGCTCAACACTTCGGAGTGCCCCAAAGACGCCGTCGAGTGTTCCTTGTGGCAGATTTTGCAGGCTACAGCGCCATCCCGATACTCGCTATCCCAGACAGCGTGCCTGGGTATTCTGCGGCGCGCAGAGTGCCGCGGCAAATCGCTGCCGCCCTTATTGGAAGTAGCTTTGCGTATGCAGGCAGGACTTGATCCGCCCGCGCCCATATCCGGTGAAGCGAAAGCTTATCATATCAACCAACGCAGCGAAGGCATTGACCTGGACGGTGTGTCCGGTGCATTGATGGCAACGCAGAACCTTCAAATGCAGACCTTTATCACAAATCCCGGCAGCAGTCAGAGTGGTCCGCAAAAGCAGATCGCATTTGCCGCCAACCAGCGGGACGAGGTGCGTGACCTGCATGATGTAGCAGGCGCGCTGCAGGCTCAGCCGGGGTTGAAACAACAAACCTTTGTCGCTGGATTTTCTGCTGGAGCTGGCGCGAGTGCCGGAACCATTGGATATCAGGAGGACGTAGCGCCCACGTTGAAAGGCAGCCCCAGCGGAAACTGTATGCCCAGCATCCTCTGTATCAACGATCAGGGCGGGCAGATCATGGAGTGCAGCGAGGATGTTACCGGGACGCTGCGGGCGCAGGAGCATGGACACCAACCTCTGATTCTGCGTCCAGCAGGACCCAAGGTTTACGAAAACCACAGCATTGACGGAAGATACACGGGGCCGCATGATGTAGCGCCCACCATGTCCGCCCGCTATGGGACCGGCGGGAACAACATTCCCCTTGTACAGCAGGAAGAAGTCATCTGCATTGCGGGCAACGCCATTGACCGCCAGCCACAAAACGGCGGCAACGGCTTCGGCTGGCAGCGGGACATTTCCTATACCCTAACCGCCACGGATCGCCACAGCGTCTATGCCCGCCAGAGGGTGGATCAGTTCAGGGATGACGAGATTGCCTCCACGGAGAGCGCGCGGCAGCACAAGGACGCTACAGACCTTGTCTGCCAGCCGCCCTCTACCTGGGATGCGGATTGCCGGAATCTCATTCGCCGCCTCACACCGCTGGAGTGCGAACGGCTCCAGGGGTACCCAGATGGCTGGACCGATGTTCCCGGCGCTTCGGACTCCGCGCGCTACAAAGCCCTCGGCAACAGCGTTGCCATCCCCTGCGTGGAATACCTCATGCAACGGGTGGCTATGGTCATTACGCTTGATTTGGAATGGGATTTTTAGTTGGCTTTGGTAATAGCTTTCACACTTGCTTTCGGGTATCTTAGCTTTACCATTAAAAAGACAGGAGGAACTGCTATGGCAGAAAAAACGCGCAACCTCTGCGCGCAGATCCCCGTGGAGCTGCATGACAAGGTGCGGCAGCGTCAGGCGGAATCTGGCGAGACACTGAGCCGGTACATGACCGTGCTTATTACCAAATTTTATGAAATGGAGGACAATGCGAAGATGGACAAGGACAATGTGAGGACGGTGGCGTTTCAGGTGCCCACCGAGCTGTTTGAGCAGCTCAAGGCATACCTCAAGCGGAACGGCATCAAGCAGAACGCCTTCTTCCTGGACTGTATCCGGCAGGCGCTGGCGGAGGACACCGGCACTGCCGAAGAATAAGAAATACATCGTGCGAACCGCTGCTGAGATCTTCGGCAGCGGTTTCGCTTTGGAGGAACAAAATGTTTATTTACCCCGAAAACCTGAAAGCCAAGCCCATGCTGTGGCTCTGGCTGTTGCGGGATATCGCCGTGATCGGCATCGGCGCTTTGCTCTCTGTGCTGGCGCTGACCCAGGGCCTCGGCATGGGACTGCTGGTGGTCACGGTGCTCTACGCCTTCCTCACCATTCAGGTGGATGGCAGCAGTATCTTAGATTTCCTGCGCCGTGCCGCCTGTTTTCTCTTTCTGCGGCAGCAATATTACGAATGGAGGCAGGATCTATGAATCGGAAACAGAAAAAGGAACTGCGCCAGCGGCAATCCACCCGGCAGCTCATGGGCATTGTCCGCGTGACGCCCCACGGCATCGTGACAGATTCCGGAGAGCGGGTCTTCTTCCTGATCCAGCCGGACAACCTCTCCGTCCTGTCCCCGGAGGTCATCCGGGGCCGCGTCCGCTCCCTCACCATGCTTCTCAGCACCCAACCAACCTTGGAAATTCTGGCTCTGGATTCCCGCGAATCCTTCCAGCGAAATAAAGAGTATTACCTGCGGCGACTGGAGGAGGAAACGGAGCATGCCGTGCGGGAGCTGTTAGAGCGGGACACGGCCCATCTGGATGCCATTCAATTCTCATCCGCCTCCTCCCGCAAATTTGTGCTGGTGCTCCCACTGGATGAAAAAGCCGGTGCGGATGAAGGTGCGCTGCGGCAGTTGGAGAAATCCATCTGCGACCACGGGCTCCGCGTGCGTCTGACGGAGGAGCAGGATGTGAAGCGCCTGCTGGCGATCTACTACCGGCAGGATCTCACTACGGAGGTATTCCGCGATCACGATGGAGAGGAGTATGTACATGGCTAAAAAGAAACAGAAGAAAAAGAAGGTGGTGGAGCAGGTTCAGCGTCCGAAGGACTTTCTGGACATGATCGCGCCGGCGGCGGTGAAGTTCAACACAGATCACTTCATCCTCGGCAGCCGCTATCACACGGCGATGGCGCTGAAAAGCTACCCACCCATGACGGATGAGCTGGCGCTGCTGCGGGGCCTTGGCGATATGGGCGGCGTCAATCTGCGCCTGACGGCGCGGCAGGTCACGCCCGCCGAGGAGGACGCCATCCTCCACGCCGCCACCAACAAAAGCCGCATGGAGCGGAGCAACACCAATGACTACAAGCAAAGCGTCACGGCGGAGGCCAACCTGCGGGATATGGCGGAGCTGCTGGCAAAGCAGCGGCAGGAAAAGGAGCCGCTCATCCACTGCGGCGTGTATCTGGACATTGCCGCGGCAGACACGGAAAAGCTGCGCACGGCGCGGAACACGGTATCCGCCCAACTGGTGCGCTCCCGCATGGGCGCCGATCCGCTGCTCCTGCGCCAGCGGGAGGGCTTTCTCTCCGCCAACCCCGCGGGCGGCAGCCAGCTCGCCAGTTTTGCGGAGCGTGTCCTGCCTGCCAGGAGCGTTGCCAATCTGTACCCCATGAACTATTCCGGCAAAACCGATCCCAAGGGCTTCTTCATTGGGCGCGACCGCTTCGGCTCCAACATCATCGTGGACTTCGACCGCCGTGCCGCCGACAAGACCAACGCCAGCGCCCTCATCCTTGGCAATACCGGGCAGGGCAAAAGTTATCTTCTGAAGCTCCTGCTCTGCAATGTGCGGGAGGCGGGCAAAAGCGTGATCTCTCTGGACTCGGAACACGAGATGGAGGATGAGTGCCGCGCCCTGGGCGGCTGCTTTTTGGACTACTTAAGCGGGCAGTACCGCATCAACCTGCTGGAGCCCCGCTGCTGGGACGATGGCAGCGGGCCGGAAGACCCGGACGCGCCGGACGCTTTCCGGGGGACGCTGCTCTCCCAGCACATCTCCTTCCTGCGGGATGTGTTCCGCGTCTACAAGGGCTTCGACACGCCCCACATTGACACATTGGAGCTGATGGTGGAGCAATTATACAAAAAGTGGAACATCACCGACCGCACGGACTTTGCCGGAATGCAGCCGACCGATTACCCCATCCTCTCCGACCTCTATGACGCCATTCAGGAAAGCTATGACCACTACGAGGCCGCAGACAGCCTCTACCCGCGGGAAATGCTGCGGGATCTGCTGCTGGGGCTCCATTCCATGTGCCGCGGCGCGGACGCCCGGTTCTTCAACGGGCATACCAATATCGACCGTTCCAAATTTCTTGTTTTCTGTGTCAAGGGTTTGGATAACATGGCTGAGAATTTGCGGAACACGTTGCTGTTCAGCCTGCTGTCCTACATGTCGGATCAGCTTCTGACGCTGGGCAATTCCGTGGCCGCCATTGACGAGCTGTACCTGTGGCTGTCCGATCCCACCGTCATCACCTACATCCGCAACGCCCTTAAGCGAGTACGCAAAAAGGAATCCGCCCTGTTCCTTGCCAGTCAGAACTTAGAGGACTTCACGCAGCCGGGAATACGGGAGCTGACACGCCCCCTCTTTTCCATCCCCGTCCACCAGTTCATCTTTAACGGCGGCAACGTGGATAAGAAATTCTTCATGGATAACCTCCAGTTGGAGGAATCCGAGTATGCCCTGATCCGGGACCCGCAGCGCGGCTCCTGCCTCTACAAGTGCGGCAACGAGCGGTATCTCTTGCAGGTGCAGGCCCCGGAGTACAAGCAGGCACTTTTCGGAACGGCAGGTGGACGGTAATGGCGGTACCCGTTGCAGCACTGGCGAAGCTCGCTGCTGCCGCGCTCTCAGGCGAGGATACCCGGCGAAAGCTGGGCTGGATCGTGGCGGCGATCTGTTCGCCGTTGATTTTGACGCTGGCGCTGATCTGCTCTCTGCTCTCCGGCAGCGCGGAGCATAACAATTCCGCTGTTTTACTCTGCTTCAACGGCGGCAACATTCCGGGCAAAACGCCTGCGGAATATGTTGCTTACATCGAAGATATGCGCCGCAGCTTCACGCTGCTGGACGACGCCATCGCCGCCGTCAATGACATGACGGAGAACAGCGACAGCCTTGACGGTATCCGCGTCAAGGCTGTTTTCTACGCCATTTTCTTTGGAGAGGACACCCCCAGCCGCCGAGCGCACCGACAATTCGTGGACTGCTTTGTGACCTACGAGGAGCGCACCCGCACCGTCACCGATGAGGACGGAACGGAAACCGAGGAGAGCTACACCGTGGCGATTCCCATTGCGGACATAGCCGCCGTGTACGGCAATCTTGAAAATGTACTTCACTTACAGCTCTCCGAGGAGCAGAAGTCCAACGCCGACAGTGTCTACAACCTCGTCCGCTATGGCGTTGCCGGAGGTTCGGAGGGCTGGATTCCCGGCGCGGATGTGCCGTTTATCGGCGCGGACGGCTTCTGTTCACCCATCGGTTCAGGCTGGGAGCGCCGTGTCACCTCTGAATTCGGCAACCGCATCGATCCCATCACCGGGAAGCGCAAGGGGCACACCGGCATGGACTTGGCTGTTCCCACCGGCACGCCCATCCGCGCCGCGCTGCCGGGGACGGTGACGGTCTCCAAGTACAACGCCGGAGGCTACGGCTACTACGTGTGCATCGACCACGGCAACGGACTCGTTACGCTGTACGGCCACTGCTCTCAGCTTCTGGCGAGAGTGGGTCAGACCGTGCAAGCGGGAGACATCATCGCCCTCTCCGGCAGCACCGGGCGCTCCACCGGGCCGCATCTCCATTTCGAGGTGCGCGTCAACGGGGAGCGAACGAATCCGAGGGCATATCTGCCGAAAGGCTGAAAGGAAAACTAATTATGAATACTGCAATAAAACCGATCACGCTGGAGCGTGAGCAGGAGTTGGTTGCGAAGCTCGTGGATTTTCTCAGCAGCCGCTACGACGCTGGGAATCTCTATGACATTCTGCGTCACGGACTCGGCATGGATCACGGCGACATGGAGGCGCTGGGCTTCCAGCTCCGCGATTACTACGAGGAGGTATGATCATGAAAAAGGAAACTGTCACGATCCCATTCGAGAGTGAGCAGCTTGCCGCTCTCGAATTTTCGCTCAAAAAGAAAAACACCAGCGTGCAGGCGCAGCTGGAGGAACTGCTCAAATGTCTCTACGAATCCGAGGTGCCGGAGCCGGTGCGGGAATATCTGGACAGCCGCACAGCGCCCGCTGCCCGGCCCCGCCGTCCGGCAAGACCGGCGAAGCCGCAGATGCGGGTGGAGCCTCCCTCTGCATTGGAACAGCCTGTCGGCGAAAGGGCTGGTGACTGAGATGGCGGATCATGTAGACATCACACTGTGGATCGACCGGCGATGGAAGGTAGCCATCGAGAAGCATCTCAAGGATGAAACCTTAGAGGAGCATCTGGAGAATGTGCTGGACGAGCTGTGCAACCAGCTCCCAGAACGTGAGTATAAACGCATCAGTGCCGAGATCTACGCAGAGGATGTCGCGCAGCGTGCAGAGGAAGAAGCGGCCCGCACCTACGCCGCCTACCATGTGACCGAGCGTGGACAGGAGTGGTACTTCAAGACCTCGCCCGGTGAGGAACTGTTGGATGCCGCAGAAAAGCTGCGCGGCTATCTTACAAGTGGCAATGGTATTACACCGGACAAATTTATCGGAATGCTTTTCGGCGGGCAACCCATCACGGTGGAAGAGTACAACGCGCTCACAGCCCTTCGCATGGAGAACACCGGCAAGGTGCGCGGCGTGTTCGATGTGAACTTCGACAAGCAGGAGTTCTCCGCCGCTCACATCATGGACGGCTGGCAGACCTGGGCGATGCGGGATGTATCCGTGGCGGCGTACCATGCCACACGGTCGCAATTCGCGTCGAGCGATGATAAGTGGCGCAAGCTGCTGGAGCATCTGGGCGGTAAAGAGATCACCTCGGCGGGACATCTCTCCGCGCGAAATTTCTCTTTCGGTGACGAGATCATCGAATCGGACGGCAAGCTCAATTTTTATGTACAGACGGAGTTCGATGTAGATGCTGCCTTCGGAACCTTCGTCCTCACGGGCAAAAACGATGACTGGCTCAACATCTATGCCAACTACGACATCGCGGAGGATAGACCCTGCGACACGCTGGAGCTGACGCTCTGCAAGGGTGACGGCTCCGAGGAGAGCTGGAGCTATCCGCTCAACGCAGCAGAGAAGGATGTCCTGCTGCGGAAGATGGATGCGTTTTGCATGGAACAGACCGGCATGAGCCTGCGCGAGTATGCCCAACAGCTTCACGAGGAGCAGGCACAGACTGCGGAGCTGCAGCTGTGATCGTAAAGGAAAAGAAAGCGGAGTTTCTCTTGGCTGGTTATCCTAACATCGGAACAGGAGCAGCGCGATTCACCGGTGCTGGGAATGGGAAATTGAATACGCTGCCCGGAGAGCCGTGCCAACTGGCGTGGCTCTCCCTTTTGCACCCGCGGCTTATCTAAAAGATGCGGAACACCGCGCAGAAGCAAACCATGTAATAACTGCGGTTTCCATTGGCTTTTCACAAAACCAGCCATGGATTTTTTGTTGCTTTTCGTGGATAGCTTTTCTCCCTGCGCCGTGCCATTGTGTTTGCACGGGCATTGCCCGAATCAAAAATCAGGAGGAAACAAACATGACAATTGATACCGCAAAGGAACTGCAGATGAATATCGCAAAAGAGGGACTGGCATTGCTGGTGCTCCACCCCACCGCAGATGTGCAGCTCCACCGAGAGTGCATCTCCCACATTGGGACGGTGTGGGGCATCCCCGTAAGTGACACGCAGGAGGTCGCCTCACTGCTGGAGCGCGAACAGGCGGCCATCCTTGCCGCGGGGGAAAATGGCACGGTGACACATGTGCTGCCGGAGGAAGAACTGCCCATGAATGCCAGCGGCCTTGAAACGCTGGATAACATCTGGGATCTGTTTGAAACGACTCTGCGCGCAGACAGTGCATACGCCAGGACGAGGCTGTTCGAGATGGCAAAGTGGCTGGAGGAGTCTCAGAACCTGCTGGACTGGATCGAAAAGACGCCGGCGGAAAAGCAGGCATGGATGGAACAAGTCAGCTGACCACACCACACAGGAGGCCGAATATTGTATTTTCATCAGGCACAAGCGTGCGTTCTTTGTTTCTGAATCCGAATCCCTT